>Ga0181344_1000294_pt1 | contig 20237 bp, 3 predicted proteins | sample Su13VDMLBDD_FD_130098 | JGI IMG/M metagenome (GOLD analysis project Ga0181344, IMG submission 130098) | Freshwater viral communities from Lake Michigan, USA - Su13.VD.MLB.D.D | ecosystem: Environmental > Aquatic > Freshwater > Lake | place: USA: Michigan | collected 2013-07-15
AATACTTCAGATAAAAATACTTATAGAAGAGGAGGACCTATAATGTATGGAGATGGAACTAAAGTATATTCTACTTCTAATCAAAACACTAGTCAAGTAGGTAATAACTATCAAAATACATATCAAACTGCTTCTACTAATATAGACCCTAATGGTAATACTAGTCAGCAGTTTATTAGACAAACTAATAATCCTAATCAGACTCCTTATTTTAGATATTTTAATGATGATGCATTAGGAAGTGAAATAAATATAGCAGGAGGTAATGGAAATAATATGTTTTTTACTCCTGACTCAATAATGGGTAACTTCTTAAAAACTAGAAGTAATTATTTATCTGGAGCTATGGCAGGTGAACAGATGAAAAGAAATGGAGGTCTTATAAGATACGCAGATGGAGGTCCTACAGGTGGAGAAGAAAAAGGTCAATTTAGTCCTGCTAAAGAATATTACAAAGGATGGTATAGTTCTCCAATGTATAAAAGTATTATAGCTAATCAAGCTAAATCATTATTTCCTGATAATGAGAACAAACAAACTAAGTTTATAAATAAATGGACTGCAGTTCCTAATGATGAATATTGGGATACTTACGCAAATCCTAAAGTAGAAGATTTTGATATTGGTGCTTTTGGATATAGTGTACCAGGTGGAAATATTTTTTTAAAAGATAGTTTTGTTAAAAACAATCCTACTTTAGCTAATAGTTTATTTGCACATGAAATAAAACATAAATTACCTGCTACATCTTATGATGATAATCATGTATTAGAACTTACTCCTAAGTTTGATGCTAATATTCATAAACCAGGAGGAAATTTTGATAATCAAGGAGTATGGCATGACACAACATCAGCTTATGATAATTACCTTGATAAAACAGACCCTGATGAAGTTGGTACAGAAATTCATGCTATTAGACAATTAGCTAAACAAGCTGGAGTGTATGACCCATATACAGAACCTTTTACAAAAGAACATATAGATAAACTTGAAAAGTTATATCAAGAAGGAGGTCCTGATGGTAAAAACTTTAATCAAATAGGAAGATTAAGAAAGTATTATTCAGATGACCAAGTTATAGATATGATGAATACTATCTCTCAGAATAAAGGTCAATCTGGAGATAATATTCAAATGGCTGCATTAGGTAGTTTTGTAGGAGGGCCTCCTGAAGATGAGTATAGTTATCTTAAAGGAAGTATGAGTGCACCTTATGATAGATTTCCAAAAAGTAATCCTGGCTTTGGTTTTAATGGACCTGGTAGTTTTTCATATTATATGGATAGACTTAAAAACACAAAAATAAAAACTGCTAATCCTCATAAGGGAGTAAAAGATACTCCTGTAAATATGCATACAATTACAGGGTCATGTGAAGCAGGAAATTGTTATGAATTTGCAGATGGTGGTACAGTAGATGCATATCAACTTATGGGTATGCCTACTCCTCCTATGTATGGATATGGAAGTCATATTAATCATTATATTCCTTCTTATAACTTTGGGCATGTTCAAAGTAAAAACAATACTTATAGACATGGTTATGCTAATGGAGGTCATGTTGGTATGTATAAGACTGGCGGGTTTATGGGAGGATTAGAAGATGCAGGTAAAATGGTAGTAAATAATATGGCTGCTCCTTTAGAACAAATATCAGGTAATAATTTTGTAAACTTTGATTATAATAATAAATGGGCTGCTGACTCAGCTGCTGTAATGGAAGGAGCTATAGGAGCAGGTACTGATATAATAGGAACAACATTAGGTGGTCCAATATATGGAATGGGTAAACAAGCTGTTCAAGGAGTTACTAAAAATTTAGGTAATAGTACAGAATATCAAAAAGGTGCTAATAAATGGGCTAATCAAACAGGACAAATATTAGGTAGTACAGGAGATTTAGTTGCAGGTATAGCTAGTGGTAATCCTCAACAAATTGTAGGAGGTGCTAGTAATATATTAGGAACTGCAGGTGGCCAATTAGGTTCTAAAGAATTAGCTACTGTAGGACAATTAGGTGGAGTAGCTTCTCAATTTATGGGTATGGGTCAAGCTATGAAAGGTATGAATACTCCTACTCAAAGTGTAACACCTGGTAGTACTAATTTTGGTACAGGTATGCCTGGTGGAGATTTAAGTAACTTTGGAATTGGCTTTGCAGCTATGGGTGGTGCAGTTAATGCACCTAACATGATGAAGTATGATGATGGAGGTATGGCTCCTCAAGCTAATGGTCCTACTCAAATTAATGTAGAGAAAGGAGAATTACTTGTAAATAAAGATGGTAAGATTTTAACAGAGTATAGAGCTAATAATATGGTTCCACATCCTGCAGATGGTAGTATGGATCCAAGAGGTACAGTACCAGCACAAGAAGGACAGTTTGTTATTACTAAAAGATTAGCTCCTGATTATAAAGCTGCTATGACTAATAATGATAAGTTATATGCAGATGCAATGCGTAATAACATTAGCTTTGATAAACAAAGAAAAGAAGCTAAACAGCAAGCACAGCAGCAAGCACAACAAGAAATGATGCAAGATATGATGATAGCTAATGAACCTATGATGGCTAGAAATGGTGGTATGATTCGTAAATATGATTGGGGTAATACTGTTACTCCGCCTCCTATTGATGATTCTATGGCAGGTTCTCCTGCATATCAAGCAGAAACAGGTAATATTGCAGGCTTTGAAAATATGTCTGCAACTGAAAGAATGATGGCTCAAAATTATCCATATAAAGGATTTAAAGGTTCTGGAAATAATTCTAATAATAACAATAATAATAATGAATTTAACCCTGGATATTTTGCAGCACAAAGAGCTTTATCATATGCTGCTCCTCTTGCATTAGGAATGGAAGCTGCATTTACTAAACCTTTTACTATGAATGCTGCAGACTATCAAATCAAAGGTAGAGTAGATCCATATGAAGAACAATATAGACCTGATTATAGACCTTATAACGCAGCTTTATATTCTATGAATAAAATACCAGGTTCAGGTAATTTAGCTGCTAGAACTAATTTATATAATGCCGCAGAACAAAGTTACTTTGATCAAAAGTATAAAGTTAATCAAGGTAATTTAAGTAGAAAGATGGCTGCTCAACAAGCTAACTTAGGAATAGAAGGTCAAAACTTATCTACTGCTATGAACATTGCTCAATTTAATGAGCAAAATAAAGCAAGTCGTAGAAATGCAATTAGAGAACAGTTTGGTAAAAACTTACCTGCAGTTGCATACAATGATATGGCTAATCAAATGGCTATGGCAGGAATGAGTGCTGAGTACCCAACTTATCCATTTCCTTGGAATAAAAAAAGAGGAGTTTAATAATTACTTAAAATAATAAGATAGAGATATGGCTTATTCAATGTGGGATAAACAACCTGAGTTAGTTTTACCCAAAATACCTTTTGAACTTTTTGCAGGTATGGCAGAAAGAAGTGCAAAAAGAATGGATGCAGTAGATGAACAAGTAGGTAAAACTAAAGGTTTATTTGCTTCTCTTGTAGCTGCACCTGGTCATGAGGATATAAAAACTGAGCGTGTAAATACTTATAATAATCTTTTGACTAGTACATATGAGCAACATAAAAATGATTCTAGAGCACTTAGTAGAGAAATAACAGCTTTAGCTGCTCAATATGCTAATGACCCTGTAGTTCAAACAATTAATAAGTCTTATGAGTGGTTTAATAAAAACCAACCTATATTATGGGAAACTAAGTCTAAAAATGGTTATGTAGATGCTCCAGGTATTTTAGATAATAATGGTAACTTCCAACAAAATACTCAAGAGTATGGTTATAATACTTTTGACTTAACTCCTTATTCAGGAGATGTGATGGAAAGATTACAAAAAACTATTGCTATTAAAAAAGAGCAAAGAATAAGTACTTCTAATACTAAACGTACAGTAGACCCAACTACAGGAGAAGTAAAATATGATACAACTGAAGCTCAAAACTTTTGGAATGATGAAAAGAATTTACATCCAACTTTAGATGCTATTTTTGAAACAGTAACTAAAGATGATGGATTAGTTCCTGAATTTAGATGGATGAAAAAAGATTTTCAACATAGATATGGAGATAAGTGGGAAGAAGAATTAGCTAGAGTTATTGAGAATGCAGCTGTTCCTAATTACTTTAAATGGACTGATAATAAGTATAAAGAGCAATATGCAACACCTGATGATGATGGTAATGGTGGTTCTAAAAAAGCACAAGGTTATTTATCAGGAAGTGCAACTACTATAAGTAGAGATCCATATAGTTACATTGACCCTGAAACAGGACAAGAAGTTAGATTAACTACTTATGAACAAGTACAAGATTATAGTAAAAGATTAAGAGATGAAAATAAAGCATTAAAAGGACAAATTATTAGTACATTCTTTACAGATGAAACAGCTGCAGATGCTTTTATAGCTACTGCAAATGGTGAAGAAATAAATGTAGAAAAAATTAAAGATCCTTTACAAAAGTCTTTAGCTTTAGAACAAAATGCCCAATTAATTTATAATGCTAGACGACAATATGGTGCACAAACTGTATTACGTTATGCAATGGAAATGAATGGATTAGATCCTAAATTATCTCTTGATGATAATTTAATGTTAATGGATAAAAAAGCAGGAACTACTAATTACTCTACTGCTCAAAATGCTGCTATGGAAAGAGCATTTGAAGTAAAAGATTATGGTGAAGGTCCTGGAGCTGAGTTAAATAATGTTAGAAAAGAATTAAGATTAAAGTTAGCAGGATTTACAGAATCTGAAATTAATGAATACTTTGGTATATTTGATAAAGTAGTTAAAAAGAAAATTGCTATACCTGGAGCAGTTCCTGTTGAAATAGTAGATTGGCAAGCTACTATGGATGAAAGGATTAATTCATTAACAGCTTTAAAAAATAAAGTAAAAGGTGCAAATTCTGTTACTGGTACTACTGCTTCTCAATATTTACAAGGACAATTAAATGATTATAAAGAAGAAAAAGAACAAGAGTTAAATGAAGGAACTTATAAAGTACCTATGTATGGTTTAATTAAAAAAGCAGTAGATGGGTATCTTCAAAAAGATGAAGTAGAAAAAGCTTTTCAATATGTAATTAATGCAAATACAGATGCTATGGATACGGCTAAAGGATTATCTAGACAAGCTGCAGAACATGGAGATTTTGAAAGAATTAAAACTGATAATGCTTTACCTCCTTTAACACAAGATCAAAAACAACAAATTAAAACTAATCCAGATTTTTGGAAAAATGCTCGTTACTATATAAGATTTGATATAGATAGGAATCAATATGTTGTAGATGTAGATAGTGAAATAGGAAGTACTTCATATAATTTAGAAATGTATGGAACTGATCAAGTAGGATTAACTCAAATAGTAAATTCTATAGATAAATCTAAGACTTTACAATTCTTAACAAAACAAGAAGACTTTACAGCTCAAATGAATCAATCAAATGGTAGGTATGGTAATATGGCTATTTACAATAAAGACCAATCTCAACTTACTAGTATAAGTCTTAAAGCTCCATTAGAAGATGTAGTTTTAGGTGGTACAGGTGTTACTGTTAAAAATAGTGATTATTTATTTAAACTTCCTGAGATAGATAAAAAGTTAGTAATAAAAGCTCCTACATATTATGATGCAGCAAGTTTCTTAGAAGCTTATCAACATTTAAAAGAGTCAGGTGCTAGTGAAGCAGAAATAAAAACAAGTGTTGCTAAATTAGTAACAGATGCAAGAAATTACCAATGTGTAGTATTTGACGGTGCACTTGGTCATATTAATAATGCATACTTTACTACAGATTCTGAGGCTTATACTATAACTGCTACTGGAAAAAAGTAGTAGCTTCTGGTACTAAGGTTGAATTACCAGAAGCTAGTTTATTATCAGACCCTAAGTATAACGATATATTAGAAATTCTACCTAAAGTAGAAGCTGAGACTTATGACACTTTATTAGGTAACCAAGAACGTGAAGGTAATTTATTTGCTGGAACTAAAGTTAGTACTATGACTATTAATGATTTAATAGATTTTTCTAGTAGTTCAAATCCATATGCAGATTATTCTAGAAGAGCTGTTGGTAGAATGGCTACTCCTATGGGTAAATATGCTATTGTAGGATTAACTTTAAAAGGATTAAAAGAAGAATTTGGATTAACAGGAGATGAAGTATTTAGTCCTGAATTACAAGATCAATTTTTCTTACATTTGTTCCATAAGACTTTAGATAAGGGTGGTGATTTAAAGGCTAAAATAAATAGACTCAGAGGTGTGTGGGAAGGATTTAAATATGTATCAGACGAAGAATTAACAAATGCAATTAAAAATATATAATTAAAAATGGCTGAACCTACTTTAACAAGTATAAATCCTAAAACAGGACAACCTTATACAGCAATAGAAATAGCTCAATCTAGAATAGACTCAGATTATCAAAAGTCTTATGGTAACATGTTGCCTAATTCTAATACTAATATAGCTCTTACAAGTGTAAGGTTAGATCCTAACTCAAATGATTATTCTGATTATTTAGCAGGAGGTTATCAAATTGGTAGAGATAATGAAGAATTAAGGGCTCAAGCACAACCTTGGACTGAACAACTAGGGAGTTCTTTTTTAAAGATGACTGGTATATTTGGAACTACACTTGCAAATACTACTATAGGATTTGTAACAGGTTTAGCTAATGCAGGTTTAGCAGACCCTAATAAAACAGACCGTTTAAATTTATTTGTAAATAATCCTTTTTCTAATTGGATGTCAGATTTACAAGAAAAGATGGAAGCTGCTTTACCTAATTATCAAACTCAACAAGAGCAAGATAATGCTTGGTATGAAAATATGTTTACTGCCCAAGGAGCTGCAAACTTTTGGGGAGAGTCTGTTTTAAAAAACTTAGGATTTGCGGCAGGTGCAATGGCAGGAGGTTATCTTACAGGAGGACTTGGAGATATTTTATTAGGTACTCAAGAATTAAGAGCTACTTCTAAATTATTAGAAGGTATTACTAAATCACTTCAAGCAGGTAAAGCTTTAACTTCTGCTGAACAAAATTTATTAAAAGCTACTTTAACAGAAGAAGGATTAGCTTCATTAAAGAATGGACAAGTATTAGATGAATTAGCTAAAACAGCTAAAGCTATAAAGAGTAAAACACTTATAAATCAAATTGCTTCTTCTACTATAGCTGCAGCTACTGAAGGTGGTGTAGAAGCTGTTAATAATGGAAAAGAGTTTAGAAAAGCTAAAGAAGCAGAAATTACTGAACAGTTACAAAATGGAGAGTTAAGTGCTATAGAAGCTAATGAAAAATTAAATAACTTAGATAAAGAAACAAGACACTATGAAAACTTTGTATATAGTGCCAATGTAGTATTATTAAGTATGTCTAACTTTTCACAGTTTAGAAACATCTTTGCTAAAAGTTATACTCCTAGTAAGTTATTAAGTAATGAGATTTTAAATACTACTGAAGAAGGATTATATAAAATTGCTGAAAAATCTAGAGTAAAGTCATTCTTAGATTATAGTAAACAACTTATTAAAGATCCTTTAATGGAGATGACTGAAGAGCAAACTCAGTTTGCAATTCAAAAGACTGCAGATAGTTATTACTCAATGCGTTTAGATAATGAAGCTAATGCAGATTTACAAGGTGCTATTCAAGCTACAGCTAAAGGATTAGCAGAGGCTTATGGTACAGAAGAAGGCTGGGAAAATGCATTTAGTGGATTCATTATTGGAGCATTAGGAATGCCTGTACCTAAAAAGAGTAAAGGTAAATTAGGTTTTAAAATAGGATTAGAGGGAGGAATGTATGGTGAGTATAAAGAAATTAAACAGGCTAATGCTGACTTTAGAAAGAATGTAGATATAGCTAATGAAGTTATGGCTAATGGCATGACTAGAGCATTATATGATAGCCAAGTAGTAAATAATGTGCTTGAAAAAATGAGTGGTAATGCTATTGCAGCTAATGATAAAGCTACTAGTAAGACTATTAACTCTATGCAATTAGCTAATACAGTAGATGCATTTATTAATATAGGTAAGTATGATGATTTAATTACTAAGATTAAAGATGAGAATGAATTAAGTGTTGCAGAAATAAGAAATAAATATAGCAGTAAAGTCACTTCTAAATTAACAGGTAAAGAAACTACTGTTGATTATTTTAAAGATATGACTGATGACCAAGTCAAAGATTATATTAAAAGAAAAAGTGAAAAGGCAGTTAATCAAGCTGAGTCTTTAAAAAAGATTAAGCAAGATATAGATGTAAGATTTGGTGATTATCCTGAAGGAGCTAAGAAAGATTTGTTCTTAAAAGCTGCTGCAGTACAAGATATTGATGCAAGAATTACTGAGTTATTACTTGATATTAAAACTCAAACAGGAGATAGATTTGCTAGAGGTTTAAATAAAAACTTTACTCCTGAGATGGTGCTATACATGGCAGACTTCAGTGGGTTAAATACTCCAGTAGATTTAGAACAATTCTTAAAAAAGAAAAAAGGTTTAGAAAATTATAGAAGATTACTTAGAGAGTATCTTGCTTATGAAAAGAATTCTCCTGAACAAGCATTAAAGTTTGCAGAAAAAGCTCGTGATTTATATAGTCTTGTATTACAAAGACAAGCTATGAATGACAGTTATTTTAAAATGGCTGATAAGAGATATGCAGAAAATGCAGAAGCTTTGGCTAATAGTGCAGGAGAAGAAAACTTTATGGGCCAATCTTCTAAATCTATTAGATATAAAAAATTCTATGATTCTAATACAAATGAAGATGAAGAGTTTGGATTTGAAAGTACAATTTTTCAAGTAGATGATGGGTATAAAGAAAATCTTACAGTTAATGGTATAGCTAAAACTACAGGTGCTCCTGTTACTTTAGAAAATGCTAGACCTGTAACAGAAAATCCTAACCTTGTAGATGAACAAGGTAATGCTGCAATACGTACAGCTAAAAATGGAGATACATATGCTACTTATAAAGCTGTAGTAAATGGTAAAGAGGTTACAATAGAAGTTAAAAATCCTAAAGAGAATAAACAAAGAGTAGATAAAAATATTAATCTAACCTTTGCAAAAGGTGATAGTAATAATTTATATGATGAGAATGGTACAGCATATAGTTTAGAAGAATTAGAACAAGATCCATCTTTTACTTCTTCTAAACAAATATCAAGAGAAACCCAGCGTCAAGAAATATATGATAAAGTTCGTATTGCTACTTTAGAAAAACAATTAAAAGCTAATGCTGCTTTAGGTGAAACTATTAAAAAGCAAAAAGCTTTAATTCAAGAAAGTATAAATGAGACAGAAGAACTTTTAAAAAGAGCTAAGGCTACTAAAAGTGGTAGAATTAGAGTAGTTATAGATGGAGTTAAAACTACATTCAAAATATTTGAATTAGAAAATAACTTAGCTGAATTTACAAAAACTCTTCAAGAGTTAGACATGCAACGCCAAGATTTATTTGAAGAAAATAAAAAGGCAATACGTGATATAGAAGAAGCTAAAGCTAAAGGTTTTAATAGAGCTGCATTTAATAAAGCTGCTTTAGAAGATATAGCTACTTTACAAAAGCAGATTAAAGATATAGAAGATGCTTATAATAATACTGTAGCAACTAAAGATAGATTACAAGAAGTAGTTAATGCATTAAAAGCATTAGTTAAAATTTACTACCCTAAATTTAAAGCTTTATACAAAGATATTTATGGAGTAGACCCTACTACAGTAAATGCTTTAATGGTAGAGTGGCAGACTAAAGCTACTCCTTTATTAAGACAATTAAACCACGAACAAAGAGAAGCTGCTTTTAATTTAAAAGTAGAAGAAAAAGCTTTAGATGATTTACTTAATCAAGTAAAAGATATAAAGTTTTATATAGACTCATGGCAAAAAATGATTAACTCTATTACTAAAGAGAGAGAATCATTTGAAAATGAGTTAGCTAGAATATTAGCTGCTAGAAGAGCTAAGCAACAAGGAGTTCAAGAAAAAATTACTAAAGCTTATTCTAAAGAAATAGATGCTACACAAGATGTATTAGCTACAGAGTTTATATCTCCTAAGCCTAGTATTGATGATGCATTTAAAACAGCAGGTAAAGATGTAATGGAGGATGGTACTCTTAATCCTAATAAAGCACAACAAAGATGGTCTAAAGCTGTAGCTAAAATTGTTTTAACTGATGGTAGTTATTCTTTGCGTGTAGTAACTGCAGAACAAAGGCCTGATTTATTTGTAGATGCAGAAGGTAATCCTTTACCTCCAAAAATGCGTGAAACAGCATTAGCTGTAATTCTTTATAATAATGGTAAACCTGTTGATGGTAATTTACAACCATTAGGAGAAGATGCTAAAGAGGATGAGTTAGTATATAACTTTATTCCTCTTCCTGAGTTATCTACTGCAAATTATGATAAGTTTTATGATGCAGTAAGTAGACCAGAAGAAGCTGTAGAAATGATGCAGAAGCTAGATGAGCTTAGAAACACATTATTTGAAAGAGCTAAAGCTGGTACTAATTCATTCTTACCTGTTACTGCTAAATCATTAGGTTTATTAGAAACTACAAGAAACTCAAGATCTGCAGAAAGAGATTTAACTACTGCTGTATGGGATACTTTATTAGGTAAAGACAATAGTAAAAAAGGAGAAAAATTATCAAAGAGTAGAATTGAAATAGCTAAGGCTACTAATCCTGAAGATGCTGCAAATGGTTGGGGATATATTACAGTAGGAGATAAGTCTGTTAAAGTAAAAAATGGTTTAGCATATTTTATTACTGCAGATGATATAGTAGTTCCTTTATTATCTAGAAAATTATCTAGTGCTGAAGTAGAAACAACTTTTGATTTGTTATTAGCTATGACTAGTAACAATGAGATTGCTTTATCTCCAGAAGAAGCTGAAGCAGTAAAAACTGCTACTACTACTACTCCTAAAAGGAAGTCAACTTTTGTTAGTTTAAAAACTAAAGATAAAGTTAAGGCTAAAGAAAAAGCTAAAAAACTTAAAGGCAGTCCTAGAGCTGTTTGGAATGCTAAGGCTAATACCTGGGGATATTATCAAAGAGCTAAACTTACTAAAGAAGAAGCTGAAGCAGCACGTAAGACTAAAGCTCAAACTACTTTAACTATTTATGATTACCTTAGAAGTATTATATACTTTGGTAAACAAAGTAAGACTGAAGATTCTTTATTAACTGGTAAACCATCTAACCCTCAAACAGAAATATTTGTAGCAGATGGTAAGTTACATTATTATGATTTTAATACTAATAGTACTACTGCTATTCCTTTTACTAAAGAAGGATTAGAAGCTAATAAAGAAAGTCTTCAAACTTTCTTAGCTAATAAATATCATCAAATAAGTAATGATAAATTAGGTAAGAAAGGTAAACACTTTGAAGTAACTAAAGTAGTATTTGATGAAGAGAATAATCCTCTTTATGTAGAAACTTCAGAACATAATAGTTACTTTTCTTATTTAATTAGTAACAAAGAATCTAATGGTAATCCTAGAGCTATAGAAGATATTCCATTAACTACTAATGCTGTTACTGATGAGAATGGAGATTTAATTGTACGTAGTACATATTTAAAATATTCTGATAATCCTGCAGCTATTAAAGAAACTGCAGAAGGTGCTAAAAAAGCATTTACTAAAACTCCAACTATGACACTTACTCCAGCAAGTATTAATCCTGCTGTAAAAAGTAATGCGCCAAGTTTAACAGTTGAAAGTGTTGAAGATTTAAAAACTTCTCTTAAAGCTGCTATGGCAAAAGATAATTTTTTAGATGCAAACATGGATGAATTAACTGTAGAGCAATCAAAGGTTATTGCACAAGTTGAAAGTGTTATAGGAGCAGCTAATTATGCTAAGATTGAAGAATCTTTTGCTGATGAATTAGCAGATGATGAAGTAGGTGCTAAAATTAAAGCAGCAGGTCAATTAGAAGCATTTGAAGTTTATGATGCATATAGAAGAATTTTAGAAGAATTAGATAGTTTTATTACTCCAGCTACTGAAGTAATAAGTGAAGAAGAAGTAGGAGAAGAAGTAAGTCCTGTATTAGCTTCATTATTAGGACAAGATTCTTTAAATGATAATGTAGAACCTGAAGGAGAACAAGCTGAAGAAACAGATGTTGAAGGAAATATTATTATAAATATACCTAATGAAGAAGAAGATAATGAAGATGATGTAGAAGGTCAAAAAAGAACTGTAGTTACTGGAGATGCTTTAATAGATATTAATAAAGCTAAAGCATGGTTAGCTAAAAACTTACCACAAGTAAATGTTAAAATTCATGATAAACTTATTAAAGGTATAGCTCAAGGTAAACTTAGTGCAGATGGTTTATTACATTTATCTACAGCTGCAGAAGAAGGTTCTGAATTTCATGAAGCATTACATGGTGTAATGTTAGGTATATTAACAGATGAAGAATTAGCTGAAGTTTATAAAGAAGCTAAAGCTCTTTATGGTGAACCATCAGAACAAGAGTTAACTGCATTAAGAAAAGAGTATCCTAAATTATCAGATGAAGAATTAAAAACAGTTTATCTTGATGAAAGATTAGCAGAAGATTTTAGAACTTTTGCTTTAAGTGGTGGTAAAGAATATCCTACAAGTACATTAGGAAAAATCTTTAGAACTATTTTAGATACAATTAAAGCATTCTTAAATCTTAGACCATCAGGTGCTATCAATGGAATGTTCTATGATTTATACAATGGTAATTATGCTGATAGAAAATATGATGTTACTAAAGTAAAAGAAAGAATACTTGGAGGTTATAGAAATAGTAGATTAAGGTGGAGTGTACAAACTAAAACAGGTATACGTCCTGTAGATAATGTACAAGCTGCACAATTTACTAAAGAGGTTACACATGCTGTAGTGGGTAACTTATTTAAAGTATTGTTTAATGATAATAATAGTATTGCTGATATAGGTCGTATGACTGTTGCTCAGTTAGATGCTTATATAGATGATGCAGTAACACGTACTAGTAAAGATTTAGAAAAGGTTGCTAAGACTACATATTCAGAAGTATTTAAACAATACGCTAAAACTCCTGAGGCTAAAAATTTAGTAAAAAATGTAGTAAGAGAGTATCTTCAAAATGACTTAGGTATTAACATAGGATTATATCAAGAAGATGGTATAGAAGAAGGTGAAAAAATAGATAGAGATTCTAATGCTTGGTCAAAAGATAATTCTACTATTCATCCTAGAGAAGGTACAAATGCCTTTGTTAAATTAATGGTAGCTTCTTTACCTTCTTACGTCAGAAATGAAAATCAAGACATGGTATTAGAGAAAGGAGATTTATTAGGACTTCCTATGTTAGTACGTCCTAATACTGTCTTTAACCATTTACTTTCAATGCTACATACTAGCACTACTTTTAATGACCCTATGGATAATAATTCCATGTTAAGTGTCTTAAAAAGAAATGCAGATGCTGTGCCTTATTTAAATAACTTAATAGCTTTATTAACAGATGAAGGTGCAATATCTAGAGACCCATTAGAAGCTAATAACCTTATTACAGGATTCCAACAATCTATGTATAAGACTGCATTAAACTATCAGTTATGGTTAGTTAATGAAGGAGATGTAGTAGCTACAGATCCTAATACAGAGAATGCAGAAAGTAGAACTATTGAGTACTGGAGAAGTAGTTTAGTAGAGAATTTAAATACTCCTAATTCTATTATAGTAAAACCTAAAGATGCTTCTTTACCTAGAATTAGTGCTAAAAAAGTTAAAGATATTTTAAAAGAAGTTAAGTCTAATCTTAAAGATAGTGCTTTTAATTATTATATGGAAGCATTAGATAGATTAGGATTTACATTTAATGTTACAGACCCTTCTAAATATACAAAAGAAGAACGTCAATTATTTATAGAAAATGCTAAATATTTTATTGAACAATTGTCTAAACAATCTAAAGATAATCAAGACTTAGATTTAGATTATGTGTTTAATAAACTATCAGCTGCTCGTTTAAAAACTTTAGCTGTATTAGCATCTAGTAAAAATTATGAAGTAACAGATTTACAACATATAGGACCTGATGGTAAAACTAGATATGGAATATCAGAACATAACATGATTTCTATGTTTACAGAGTATATTAATAGTATGCCTGTAGGAACTCCATTAGCAGAATTATTAGATATAACAGGTAAATATCCTATGTTAGATTCTAATTACCTTAGAAATTCTTATGTGTTACATAATATTTTATTTGCAAAAGATGACCAAGGTATTTTTAGAAGAACAGATGTTCCTTTTAAAATTACTATTATTGAAGGAGCTCGTCCTAATGAAGTAGGAGCAGAAGGTAAAGTAAATACTAAAGCTGATAAAGTAGATAGAACTTGGATGAGTTTTAATTCTATTTTAAAAGGTGTATTTCCTATCCTTAGAACTTCTGATAAGTCATTAGAGTATGCAGTTGATTTATCATACAAAGGAAAGAATCCTATCTTCCCTCCAGGTACTACTAATATTAATAATAAAGAAATAACTGATGTATTCATGCGCTACTTAATTGATGAATTAAGAACAGGCAGAGATTCAGGAGGTGAGTTAATAAAGAACTTTAATAAGAATATTGGTAATGGTGTATACTTCTTTGAAGATATTATAAAAGATGGAGGAATATCTCCTATATTACCTAATGAAACTGTAGAAGAGTATATTAATAAAAACTACAGAGATCTTTATGCAGCTATAAATAATTATTTTGCTAAACATGATGCAGAAGTTATACAAAGACTTCTTGATAGTAATTTGGTTTATAGAGTTGCTACTTCAGCTAATGACTATGTTTATTTAAAAGCTTTAGATAAAGCTGTATTAGAAAATTTTGAACAAGAGGCTGGTAAAAGTTTTAGTAAAAATGAAGAAGGCGAAGTTAAAATGCTTGAAGCTGACTTTAATAATTTAATTAGATCTTTTACAGTAAATAGTTTAATAGGTAATATTGAACAAACTAAAATGTTCTTTGGCCACCCAGCATTTTATAAAACAACTGTAGAATTATACAAGCGTACTGCAGGCGCAGTAGGTACTAAGAAAGTAGCTATTGTAGACCAACGTATGAATGATTTTATTAATTCATTGCCTCGTGCTGAAGCAGATGGAAAAATAAGATCTAATGGTAATTTTGAAGTTGTAGTATTACAAGAGCCTGAAACAATGTCTTCTTATTTACCTGCTATTGAGAAAGCTATAGGTAAGGAGTTAGCTTCAAAGTATGCTAGTATGGATGAAGCAGATGGTCAAGCTTATATGACTTTACCTGAGTACCGTGAATTTAGATTAAGAGTAGGTGAATGGGGAAGAGAAGAAGAGGGTTTATATCAACGTATAATGCGTGGAGAAAATATTCCAGCTGCTTCTGTTACTAGAGTGTTTAATATTTTAAAAGCTCAATACTATGGTCTTACTAAAGTAGGTGATTTAACAGTACCTGTATATTTAAAGTGTAGTGTTATGCCACTTATTCCTACAATATACAAGGGTACTAATATAGAATCTGTTGCTGAATCTATGATGGCTAATGGTCAAGGATTAGCAATTTATCCATCAGGTATTAAATTAGGAGCATTACTCCAAAAGAATGGAGAATTTTATCCTATGTATGATGATTTAATAACAGATGGAGAGTATATAGGTAATCCTGTAGCTTTAAATGCTAATACATTAAATCTAGATTATAGATTTATGGGATTACAAGTTGCTACAAGTAATGAAATAAAAGAATATACTACACGTGGTAGCCAGCCTGCTAAAATTATTGTATCAGATAGATATGAAAATGGAGTAGCTAAACCTATCACAGTATATAGAAATGGTGAAAAACAAGAATTAACTTCTGAAGAAACTGATGAGTTAGTTAAAGATTATCATGCTACAGTTAATAAAATTACTAAGCTTAAAGCTGAAAAGTTATTAAAAGAATTAGGTGCTAAAGAAGTTAGCCCTGGTGTGTATAGAATTACTAATGTAAAATCTTTATCTTCTAAGTTAAAAACTGCTGCTAGAAATAGAAATTCTCCTGATAATTTAATTGACTCTTTACAAACAAAAGATTTTGAAGGAGAGATTAGATTTAGATATTTATTAGATGGTGTACCTAACAGAAATAAAGTAGAGAATTTATTATTCTCTCTTATCAATAATACTGTTATTACTCAAAAATATAATGGAGGAGCTAGAATTCAAGCTGCTTCTACAGGTTTTGAAAGAGGTGCTCGTACTTATGACTTTAAAGATGGTAAAACTAAATTAACTTCTAATCCTGATTTAAGATTTTATATTCCTGGTAAAGATGGAGAAACTCTTCCTGCACAAGTAAAGATTGCTCCTAATAAAGATATGTTAGGAATTATTAATAAGTTAGGAGGTATAAATAAAGTTAATCAGATTCTTAAGAAGTTAAATCAATTAGAATATGATGCAGCAGGAAATGTAATAGGTGGTACTAGATATAATCCTGAAGCTGTAAAAGAATTATTAGGTGATGTAGATCCTAAGATATTTCAATTCATAGCTTACAGGATTCCTACTCAAGGTATGAACACTATTGAACATTTTGAGATAGCTGAATTCTTACATCCTATTGCAGGTGAAGCTGTACATCTTCCTAGTGAAATAGTAGCTAAGTCTGGTGGGGATTATGATATTGATAAGTTGAGTATGTACTTTCATTACTTTAATGAAAATGGGCAATTAGAAACAGATGAAAATTCTTATGAAGGTACATTTAATAAAATGATAAACATTAATAAAGACTTTTTATCTGCACCTGAAAATTATGCTGATCTTTTAATGCCTAATGACCCAGTTGTGTTAAAAGAATTAGCTGGAGAAGAAACTCCAGTTGGTAAAACTCAATCTTTAACTTGGGGGCATATCTTAGATATTGCAGAATATTACTTAATTGGAAAAGCAGGAGTAGGTATTGTAGCTAGACATAGAACACATCATACTCTTACTCAACAAGCTAATGTAACTATTAACAAAATTTACAAAGGTGGTAAAGGTAACCAAGAAGAAGTTAGTTCTAAATTAAACTTCAAAGGTTCTGAAGATAATTACTCTTTAGCAGGTATTACTGATTCTAATAAGAAACATAAAATAGGTAATATTATTGCAGATTTTATTTCTGCCTTTGTAGATGTGGCTAAAGACCCATTCATTTTTAGAATTAATGGTTCTACTAATACAGCTGATCTTTACATGTATTTAATTAGAAGAGGAGTACCTATTGAAATGGCTGCTAAGTTTATGACTCAACCTATTGTTATACAATTCTATAAAAAGTTAGCAGGTGGTAAGTCTATGGTTAGTATGATGAATGGTACAAGTACTACTACTAATGAAATAGCACAAGAACTTACTAAAGTTTTATCTGATGCTTATAAAAAGATGGGTGGAGATGCTAGTAAAATAAATCAAAAAGTTTTTGACTTACAAGATTTAGAAAAACATGTAGGTAAAGAATTAAATGATAACTTAGCAGATATAAATTTTATAAGAACTCAAATTCAAGTGTTAGAAGATTTTATGCGTTATTCAGAGCAAGCTAATAACTTAAGAAATTTAATGGATGCTACTTCTGATGATACTGTAAGACATAAAAACTTTAATGCTTTAGATAATTACAATAAGCGTATGGACGTAGTTAGAAGTTCTGCTATGTTTGATATGGCTTCAGTACAAAGAATCTTTGATAATACATTAGTAGGTGGTTTTCAAAAAGCACAAATGTTACATAATGTATACAGAGATTTATTTACTGTTACTGAGAATCCTAAAATTAAAACAGCTTTAGATAATCTTCGTGACTATTTAAGAAGTAATGGTGTAGATGAAGAAAGTTCTAATCGTATTTTAGATAAAGCTAAAAATGATTTAATTGTACATGCTTTCTCTATTAACAATAAGTTTGTAGCTAATGACCAAAGATTATTATTCTTAGGTACTAATGAAAATTTATCATTTGCTCAGTTAATAGCTAAAACTTTAAAGAGCCCTAATCCTAAAGTTAGAAAAAATCCTTTCTTAAAAAATCTTATTCCGTTAATTGAGAATACTAAGTCTGCTGTTAAAGGTTTAAAGATGTTTAATGTAAAGCTTACTACATTTGAGTTTAATCAATTAGTAAATGGCTTCTCAGGATTATCAACTGACTTACAAAAACAATTAGGAGCATTTATATTATTACAATCAGGGTTAGATAATTCTTCTGATACATGGTATGATAAAGTACCTGTAAATATTATGCATGATGTATTAAGTGCAGGTATAGAACAATTTACAGATAATATTAATAACTTTGATACAGATCAATTTATTCAAGAATTTATTCGTAACAACTATAAGAATAGTGATTTAGTACCTTATGCTGGTACATATAGAACTAATGGTAGTGGAATAGTTATAGATAAAAGTGGTGTGATTAGATTAGCTTCTCCTAGATTTAAAAACAGATTATATGTTAAAGTAAAAGCTGAATTCCCAGAATTTGCTAATAAAGAAAAAGCTGCATTAGCTAAAGCTGCAGGACTAGAAACAGGAGAGTACTTATTGTTTGCTAAAAGAGAAGATGGTACTTATCAACTTATTAATAAAAAAGGTGATAGACTAATGAAAGAATTTAGAGGCTATGCTAGTCCTTCTATTATTAATGCTAATAATGTAGCTATGGGTAGATTTGCTGATAAGTTTCCTAATTGGACAGAACCTATGTTACCAGCTATTCCTAAAAATGAATCTTTACCTTCTGAAGGAGAAACTTTAGAAAATGAATGTAATCCTATTTAATTAATTAATTATGCATTGTCCAAATATAAATAGCCCTGAGTGGAAAAATTTAACATCTAAAGTATCTAAACCTACTGCTTATTCTTTATGGAATAAGTATGAAGGTAATGTGCCTGAGTCTGCAATAAAAAGAGAATTAGGTGAAATAAATACAACTATTTCTGTTCCTGTTAAAACAGGTTCTGTTAAGTCAGGAGTATCAGAAATATTTGAATCTAATCCTGAACTATCTTCTATAGGAACACCAGAACAATATTCTGCATATCTTGATACTATATTTCCTAATAGTAAAATGAAAGATATTGTTTATAGAGGAAGACCTTTTATAGAAAAAAATGAATTTGAAGGTGACTTAAAAAATAAAGAATATGAAAGTTATGATTTCTTCTTTACAAAAACTATACAAGAAGCTATAGCATGGGCTTTAAAAGGAGTAGGAAAAGAAACAGCAGTTGGTAGGTTTAGAATAGAAGGTAAAATAGCTACAAAAGAAGAAGTTGACCAATACAATCAGTCATATAGAACTCCTTATGTTTTTGCAGCAATTTTAAATAACCCAAGAAAGAATACATTAAAAGGTTCTAAAGTACCAGAATATGTATACAAAGCTTTAGGTAGTCCAACAAGAGAAAGTGTAGAATATATAACTTCTCCTGCAAATATTCATCTCCTTGGTTCTAAAAAAGATGTGGAAGGATTTAAAAATTTTATTTCTTCTACTCCTAATTCTAAGCGAGACGTAACTTTAGAAGAAGCTAATGCTACTTTAGATAGTACTATGAAAACTATCTTAGCTCAAATAGGAGTTAAGTATGAAGCAGTAGATGAAATATTAGGACCTAAAGGTGTTGCTGCAGGTCCTATTGCTAAAGCTGATTTACTAAAGAAAGTAGTACAAATAGTGGAGGGAAAGGCAGATAAAACAACTCTTACTGAAGAAACTGTACACTTCTTAGTAGCTATGTTAGATCCTGAAAGTCATGTATACAAAAGTATGTATGAACTTATTACTAAGTATGATATGTATCAACAAGTAATACAAGAGTATGGTAATGTTCCTGGGTATACAGATGAAAAGATACGTAGAGAAGCTATTGCTAAAGTTATTACTAGAGAGATAGTAAATAATTTTGGTGAAAGTACAATGTCTGCTTCTCAACAAAAAACATTATACAATTGGTGGAACATGTTGCTTTCTAAAGTAAAGCAGATTATGAGTAGCTTTGATAATGCTAAATTAGATAAAGCATTAGAAGACTACAGTCCATTCAAACAATTAGCATATAAAATAGCTAATCAAAATTTAGAAGATTTTGGTGGGGAAATTACAG
>Ga0181344_1000295_pt1 | contig 20219 bp, 21 predicted proteins | sample Su13VDMLBDD_FD_130098 | JGI IMG/M metagenome (GOLD analysis project Ga0181344, IMG submission 130098) | Freshwater viral communities from Lake Michigan, USA - Su13.VD.MLB.D.D | ecosystem: Environmental > Aquatic > Freshwater > Lake | place: USA: Michigan | collected 2013-07-15
GCGCGTCATAGGCTCATTAGGCACATTGGGCTATGGGCGAGCGATAGCCCAAAAAGCCCAAGGCCATGACGCGCCATGCGAGCGCAGGACGCGTCGTGCGATGGTTCGCGCATAGCCCAAAAAGCCCAAGCCCCAGGCTCTATTGCCTAGGTCATGTAGCTATTGCCAAGGTCAAGTTTGGAGGGGGGGGGAGGGCCTTGCGCCGCCCGGTCACGGTCACGGAGGGTCCGCAGAAAATTTTTTTTTTAAAAACCAATTTCACAATCCAAGACGCATGATATATAATGTCTTACATGACATGGCACACGCTTCCCCACGAACCGCGCAAGCTTCAAGCGACTGAGGCGCGATTGGACGCAATTTATCACGCCGCGCGTCACGGCTTGAAAGGCGACACGCTGGCGTTGGCTGCGGGTATGCAGCCTGCCGAATACCGTCAATTATGCCAATTCGATCCGCTGACGGAGATGGCGGAACAGAAGGGACGCGCTGACGGCGAGATGGAAGTGTCGGGCATACTGCACGAGGCGGCGCGAAACGGCGACGCCAAGGCGGCGCTGGCGATCTTGCAGCACACGCATGGCTGGACAGCCAAGCAAGAGATCACCATTGACGTGTACCAGAAGATCAGCATTACTCAGGCGCTGGCGGACGCTCAGTCGCGCTTGATCGACCACGACCCTGCTGAACCGATCAACCGGGAACTGATGTATGGCGCAACTGCCGATCTATAAATCTAATGAAGAGCAGTTGCTGATGTCGCAACTATGGTCGCCTGGCATAGCGGACGATCCTGAGAAGTTTGTGCTGTTCGCGTTTCCGTGGGGGCAACCTAACACGCCGCTGGCAAAATTTCGGGGGCCGCGCACTTGGCAGCGCATGGTGCTTCGGGAGATCTCGGACCACATCAAGGCCAACAAGGGCCAGCTCCAGATGGACACGCTGCGTAAAGCGGTGGCGTCGGGGCGCGGCATCGGCAAGTCGGCGCTGGTCAGTTGGCTGATCCTCTGGATGCTCTCGACGCGCATTGGGTCAACCAGCATCATCTCGGCCAACTCGGAGGCGCAGCTTAGGTCCGTGACTTGGGGCGAGTTGACCAAGTGGACGGCCATGATCATCAACTCGCACTGGTGGGAGATCAGCGCGACCAAGCTGATGCCTGCCAAGTGGCTGTGCGAACTGGTCGAGCGCGACCTGAAGAAGGGCACGCGCTACTGGGCGGCGGAGGGCAAGCTGTGGTCTGAGGAGAACCCCGACAGTTACGCGGGCGTCCACAACCACGATGGGATGCTGCTGATCTTCGACGAGGCGAGCGGCATACCGGACCCGATCTGGGCGGTGGGCGCGGGGTTCTTCACCGAGAACGTGCTGGACCGCTATTGGTTTGCGTTCAGCAACCCCCGGCGCAACCAAGGGTATTTTTTTGAAACCTTCCACTCTAAGCGGGCGTTCTGGAACACCACGTCGGTAGACGCGCGGACGGTGGAGGACACCGACAAGCAAGTGTACGACCAGATTATCGCGGAGTACGGCGAGGACAGCGGCGAGGCCAAGGTTGAAGTGTACGGCGAGTTTCCGTCCGTGGGCGACGACCAGTTCATCTGGCCGCTGCTGGTAGACGACGCCATGAAACGGGAGCGGTACAAGGACATGACCGCGCCCATCGTCATGGGTATCGACCCGGCGCGCGGCGGGGCGGACTCGACCGTCATCGTGGTGCGGCAAGGACGCGACATCGTCGCCATCAAGCGGTACTCTGGCGAAGACACCATGATGATCGTGGGGCGGGTGATCGACGCCATCGAGGAGTTCAAGCCAACGCTGACGGTTATCGACGAAGGCGGGCTGGGATACGGCATCCTTGACCGGCTGAACGAACAGCGGTACAAGGTAAGAGGGGTCAACTTTGGCTGGAAGGCCAAGAACTCCATCATGTGGGGCAACAAGCGCGCCGAGATCTGGGGCGCGATGCGGGACTGGCTCAAGACAGCGTCCATCCCGCTGGACAGGCAACTGAAGTCGGACCTCACCGGCCCGACCAAGAAGCCAAACTCGTCGGGTACTATTTTCCTGGAAGGGAAAAAAGAGATGCGGGCACGCGGGTTAGCCTCACCTGACGCAGCAGACGCGCTGGCGGTGACGTTTGCCTTTCCTGTGGCATCCCGCGCCTACGTTGAAAAGCCCCGCCACTCCTACAGCTCTGCTGCCAACGTCACCAACTCCTGGATGGGATCGTAAATATGGACTATTCCGGGGTAGCTGCGGCGGGCCGCGTGTCAAGCGGTGGTGGGTCTCGTAAGAAAGACCCTGCTACCGTCATGGATACAATGCGTAGCCGTCTGACGATGGCTATCGCTGCGTATTCTGAGAGCCGCGAAGATGAGTTGGACGATCTGCGGTTTTTTGCCGGGTCGCCTGACAATCAATGGCAGTGGCCTGCGGACGTGCTGGCTACGCGTGGCTCAGTGCAGGGGCAGACGATCAACGCCCGGCCTTGCTTGACCATCAACAAGCTGCCCCAGCACGTCAGAATGGTAACAAATGATCAGAGACAAAATCGACCAAGCGGTAAGGTCATTCCTGCTGACGACAAGGCAGACGTGGAAGTCGCTGAAATCTATGACGGTATCGTTCGCCATATTGAGTATATCTCGGACGCAGACGTGGCTTACGATACTGCTTGCGAAAATCAGGTAACGTATGGCGAGGGCTACATCCGGCTGCTCACGGAATATAACGGCGATGATACATTCGATCAGGACATCCGCATCGGGCGCATTCGCAACTCTTTTAGTGTCTACATGGACCCCACCATTCAAGATCCATGCGGATCTGACGCCAAATGGTGCTTTATCACCGAAGATCTCACAAAATCTGAATATGCCCGGCTTTTCCCAGACGCCATGCCCATCTCGTCTATCCAACAGCAAGGCGTTGGCGACGAAAATTTGTCCAACTGGCTGAACGAAGATGTGGTCCGCATTGCGGAGTACTTCTATATTGAATACGAGCCCGCCAAGCTCAATTTGTACCCTGACAACCGCACCGCGTTTGAGGGCAGCCGCGAAGACGCCATGTTCAAAGCGTCTGGGTTGACCCCTCTCAAGAGCCGCCAGGTAGATCGCAAGCGCGTCAAGTGGTGCAAGACCAACGGCTACGAGATGTTGGAAGAAAACGACTGGGCGGGCCAGTGGATTCCGGTCATCCGCGTCGTTGGCAACGAATTTGAGGTTGATGGACGGCTTTTCGTGTCTGGATTGGTGCGAAACGCCAAAGACGCCCAGCGAATGTACAACTATTGGGTGTCTGCTGAGACCGAAATGCTGGCGTTGGCCCCCAAAGCGCCGTTTATTGGTTATGGAGGCCAGTTTGAAGGCTATGAGCAACAGTGGAAGACCGCAAACGTCAACAACTGGCCTTATCTGGAGGTCAATCCTGACGTTACGGACGGTCAAGGGGCGGTATTGCCGCTTCCGCAGCGGTCTCCCCCGCCTATGGCGCAAGTTGGGCTCATACAGGCCAAAGCAGGGGCGTCTGACGACATTAAATCAACCACTGGTCAGTACGATAGTAGCCTTGGCGCGACCAGCAACGAGCGGTCAGGACGGGCTATTTTGGCTCGCGAAAAACAAGGCGATACGGGCACGTATCACTACGTTGACAACCTAGCCCGCGCCATCCGTTACACGACCCGCCAGATCGTAGATATGATCCCCAAGATCTACGACACGCAACGCATCGCCCGTATCATCGGCATGGACGGCGAGACAAGCATGGCTAAAATTGACCCCATGCAGCAAGAGCCGGTCAAGAAGATCGTCAACCCTGAAAACCCCAACATTGTGATTGAAAAGATCTACAACCCTGGCGTTGGCAAGTACGATGTGTGCGTCACCACTGGCCCCAGCTACATGACCAAACGTCAAGAAGCTTTGGATTCCATGTCGCAACTTCTTCAGGGTAATCCGGCTCTTTGGGCCGTTGCAGGCGATTTGTTTATTAAGAACATGGATTGGCCTGGCGCGCAGGAAATGTCCAAGCGGTTCGCCAAGACTATTGACCCCAAGCTTCTTGAGACTGACGACAAATCCCCGGCGCTTCAGGCTGCTGAACAACAGATGCAGGCAATGGGCCAAGAGATGGACCAGATGCACAAGATGCTTCAAAACGTTCATCAGTCCGTTGAAATGCAGGACGTGGAACGCAAGAACTTTGAGGCAAAGATCAAAGCGTTTGACGCCGAGACCAAGCGCATTTCTGCCGTTCAAGCGTCCATGTCCCCCGAACAGATCCAAGACATTGTCATGGGGACAGTTCACGGTATGATTACCAGCGGCGATCTGGCGGGTGAAATGCCCGGTCAAGAGTTGATGGGCGAGGGTATGGGGCAAGAAATGCCTATGGGAATGCCACCTGAAATGCCATCTGAAATGCTGCCCCAAGGGATGCCACCGCAGGGAATGCCGCAATGAAGAAAGCTTCTGATTTTGTAGGGTATTTGTTCCTTGCGCGGGACGTAACCCATTCGGTCCATCTGAACACCCGCAGTTTTGCCAAACATATGGCGTTGCAAGGGTTTTACGATGGAATTGTTGATCTGGCAGACAAATTTGCCGAAGCCTATCAGGGCCGTCATGGTCTGATTGGCGGCATCAGCCTTCAGACCGCCAAAAAAACTACAAATGTGGTAGAGTTTTTGCAGAGCCAGCTCGAAGAGATTGAAGGCTGCCGGTACGATGTGGTGGACGCCAAAGACACCGCACTTCAGAACATCATCGACGAAATTGTCGGTTTGTATCTGTCAACGCTCTACAAACTCAAATTTTTGGCTTGAGGTGAACCATGCCCACAGCATCTTACGTTAAATACACCGCAGCCATCGAGCCCCTTTTTGAGGGGATGAACTCGGGAACGGACGCGTGGAAGATTGCGCTTGCCAGTACGGTAAATGCCGCCGACACCACGTTTACCGCAGGCACTACCGATCTGGCGACTGCTGGCGGGTACACGGCTGGCGGTAACGCGGCGTCTACAACGTCGGCGGGTCAAACAGCAGGCACGTTTAAGCTTGTTCTTGCCAGTCCTACGGCATGGACGGCTACGGGTGCCGGATTTACCTTCCGGTACGCTATCCTTTGGAATAGCACTACCAGCCAGCCAGTGGCATATTGGGATTACGGTTCCAGTCAAGCTGTCGCAGCGGGCGAGACGGTTACAGTGACTCTTGACGCCGCTAACGGCGTGTTCCAGGCTTCCTAATAGGGTGATCCTATGGCTTTCGTCACATCTGACCGGATTTCCGACACCACTACCACGATAGGTACGGGTAACGTAACTGTCACCGGAACCGCACCGTTAGGGTACAAAACTTTTTCGGAAGTTTTAACCGTTGGCGATACGTTCTATTATTGCATACAAGCCCAGACCACGGGCGAATGGGAAACTGGCACGGGCACATATACCAGCGCTAATGTATTTGCTCGCACGACCGTTTTGGGGTCTTCCAACGCCAACACCTACGTTTCGTTTTCCGGCGGAACTAAAACTGTCTTCATGACGTTGGCTGCGGCCAACACGCTTCAACGCGCGCCTAGCGGTACGGCTACTTTGGGTAGCGTAGCCATATCAAGCGGCACCGCCGACAGCCTTACGTTGACCAATTCTACAATCACGTCGCTTTCAACCGCGTTGTCTAGGGCTAACGGAGGCACCGGATTAGCTGCTGCTGGCGCGTCAGGCAATGTGTTGACTAGCAATGGGACTAACTGGGTGTCTTCCGTTCCTGCTTCTTACGGAATGAATTTGTTAGCGTCTGCGGCGTCTACCAGCGGCACACAAGTTACAATGACTAGCGTTCCTACAGATTGCGTGTCTTGGTATCTTATGATTGTGGGGTGTTCTCACAGTTCTGGGACAACGCAAGCTATCCAGGTTGAACTGTCGTCGGATAACGGAACAAGTTGGGGGGCGGCTACCGTTCTGTCAAGTGCAGTGCTTAGCACGGATCTTTTGTACGGAACTTATGTTTATCATTTGATGAACAACGCTACATATGTAAAGCCGCGCGAAGGCAGCATTTCTACCGCCGCGTTTATCAATCAAACAGGCATAATAAACGCTATTCGTTTTAGTTGGGGTAGCGGTGCTACATTTGACGCAGGGCAAATCCTCATCTACGGCATCAGAGGCTAACATGATCCAGATCATCTTTGAGCGCGGGGAAGATCCGTACAACTTTCGCGATGCGCTTTATCTTCCCGAAGATCACACGTTTACGGACGCCGAGATCGCGAAGATGAAGGACGACCGTTACAATGCGTGGTATCAATTGGTGACAAACCCACCGGAAGTTCAATCTGAGGAATAGGCATGGCAACGCGCTACTGGGTCGGCGGAGCGGGCAACTGGTCTAGCACAACTAAGTGGTCTCTCACGTCTGGCGGCGCGTCGGGCGCGTCCGTGCCAATCTCAACAGATGATGTGGTGTTTGACGCCAATTCTGGTCTTGTTGCCGCTATCGCTACAGTAGACACCGCTCAAACATGCGCCACCCTGACGCTGACGCCAAGCGCGACGGTTGGCTTTTCCACTATAGCCATCACAGTTTCATTGACAGTTACTGGCTTGTTTTCCATGTCTAGCACGGCGGGAAACCAGCGGTTTCTGATCCGTGGCACAACTTACGGTATTGCCACCAACTTCATTGTTGGGTCTGCATCTGGCCTGTCTGACCTCGATTTCCGTGATTTGTATGTAACTGGTGCAGCATCTCCGTTGTCTGGAACCCGTATTGGCGACTTGCGTGGCGTAACGGGCGTTACATTTAGCACTGCAAAATCAGTGTACTGGAACCTTGCTGGCGCGCAGAACTGGTCAGCCAATGGGTGGGCACCAACATCTGGTGGCACCCCCGCCACGACAAACTTCCCACTGGCGCAGGATACTGCGACGTTTGATAATACCGGCAGCGTGACCGGCACCATCACGATGGACGCGGCTATCCCGTACACGGGAACCGTTGATATGTCTGCGCGTTCGAGCGCGATGACGCTGGCGACAACAGCCTTCACCATCTACGGCGATTGGAAGAACGGCAGCGGCACAGCCTTGTCTGGCACAGCGGCGCTTACCTACTCAGGCCGCAACACGCAGTCAATCACTAGTGCAGGCAAGACATTTACTCAGGCTTTGACCGTTGACACCTACGGCGGCATTGTTCAACTTGTTGATGCGCTTAATATTGGCGCAACCACACTGACCGTCACCAACGGCACGTTCACAACGAACGGCTATAGCGTTACGGCTGGGTCGCTGTCTTCCAGCAACTCAAATGTGCGCGCTATCAACCTTGGTGCAAGTACGGTTAATATCTCTGGGTCAACTGCTGTTCAATTTGGAACAAGCACAAACCTAACTTTCAATTCTGGCACTTCTTCAATTATTAGTTCTGGAGCAACCGCAGTTTTTAATCCAGGAGCAAGCAACATAACTTTTTATTCTTTAACATTGAGTGGAGGAACAAACCCTCAAATAACGCAGGGAAACCCTACATTTACTAATTTAACGATTTCTCCTCCCGCGGGAGCTGGAATAACTACGTTGAGCATTGGCGGAAATGCCACCGTCACTGGCACCCTCACATGCGCTGGCGCAACTGCTACGCGACGCATCTTCTTGCGTTCTGATACGCTTGGCTCCCAACGCACCCTGACTGTTGGAACCCTCTCAGCGACGGACTGCGACTTCAGAGACATCGTAATCGCTGGCGCTGCTGCTGGCTCATCCCCTACACGCGCAGGCGACTGCGGTGGCAATTCCGGCATCACGTTTCCAGCTGCAAAGACGGTGTACTATGCTAATACTGCGGGAAATTGGGGAGCAACAACTTGGGCTTTTACCAACGGGGGCACCGCTGACCTCACGGCATTTCCTTTGGCGCAAGACACCGCTATTTTTCCATCCTCCCCTACGCCATACCCCAGCAACGGTGGCACCTGCACATCGATTATTTCATATAACATGGGCACGATTGATATGTCTGCCCGCACTTCAAATACAATGACTCTTGGCTTTGGCTCATCAACGCCAATAATTTATGGGGATTGGATTAGCGGAACTGGAACAACACTATCAGGAACCTCAACAATTACTTTTTCAAAACGTGGAACTCAAACCATTACCAGTAATGGTGTTACTTTTGAAATGAACGTAACTGTTGACTCATCAACCGGCACTGTGCAGCTTGCAAATGCGTTGACACTTAACTCTGCCCGCACACTAACCCTGACATCCGGCACGTTTGATGCGGTTAGCTACAATGTGACAACTGGCTTTTTTTCTAATGCTGCTAACGCAACTTTAAGAATGGGTTCCGGCACTTGGACCCTTTCAGGCACTGGGACCGTTTGGAATTTTACCTCAAGCACACTCTTCAAAGGAACAGCCAACATTGTCTTGTCTGACACAAGCACAACCGCCCGCACGTTTACGGGTGGCGCTCAATCATACAACAAACTAACCATTGGTGGCGCTACCGGCATCTCTACTCTGACAATCGGCGGAAACAACCAATTTACGGAACTCGCTTCGACCAAGACGGTGGCCCATACAATTGCGCTTGGCACGACAACGCAAACTGTTGGCGCTTGGACCGTCACAGGGACAGTTGGCAACGTCGTCACCGTTACGGGCACTGCCACGCTGACCGTTGCAGGCGCTCGCGTGTCTGGCGTGGACTACCTCGCCCTTGGCACGACAACCCTCAGTGCTACATCTCCCGGCGAGTTCTACGCTGGCGCAAACAGCACTGGCGGCACAAACTTCACCCTTGCCGCTGCTCCTTCCGCCACTACCCGCTACTGGGTTGGGGGCACCGGCACATGGGATGCGACGACCACAACGAACTGGTCTGCATCTTCTGGCGGCGCAACAGGGGCGTCTGTGCCTACGTCTGCGGATGCTGTGGTGTTTGACTCGCTGTCCAATGCCACCGCCTACACCGTCACTGCCACAGCTACGCAATTGCGCTGCGCTGCCCTCACGATGGCGGGTCCGTTAACTGGCAACGTCACATGGGCAGGCACTGCTCCGCTGGCTATTCATGGGAACGTGACGCTTCCTGCGTCGGGGCTGACGCGCTCGTATACGGGGGCGATTACGCTTTCTGGGTCTTCAACAGGCAGGACGTTTACGACGAATGGGGTGGCGTTGGCGTCTGCTACGACGGTCGATGGCGTTGGGTGTGGCTGGGCGCTTGGGAGTGCGCTAGACTTAACGTCCGGCGGAGGCGGGGCGTTTACGCTGACAAATGGGTCGTTTAATCTCTCAGGCTACAACTTTACCGCCCAACAAATAAGTTCAAACAATCAAAATTCACGGACCATAGATTTTGGAGCAGGAACTGTTTCTCTTTCTGGCTCTAATGGAATTTTATTTGGGACAACAGAAACAAACAGAGCAAATTTAACGTGCACAGCAAGCACTTCTCAAATCAATTTAACAGGTGCAGGTCCAAATTTATCAGGAAATAACCAAACATTTTATAATGTGTCGTTTACAGGCGCATCCACTGGCACAATAACAATCAACGGGGCCAACACGTTCAACAATTTGTCGTCCGCAGGCATCACTTCTGCGGGCTTGAAGATTATTTCTCTGAGCGCCAACCAAACCATCACCGGAACCCTCACGCTATCCGCTGGCACCGATGCCACCATGCGGACGTTTGTGCAGTCCAGCACCCTTGGCACAACGCGCACACTGACATGCGCTGCGTTCTCTGGCACGGACGCCGACTTCCGTGACATCACCATCGCTGGCGCTGCGGCTCCTGCCAGTGGCACCCGTCTGGGAGATGCCAAGGGCAACAGCGGCATCACGTTTGGCGCGGGCGTCAACAAGTACTGGAACCTTGCTGCTGGCGGCAACTGGTCTGCGGTTGGCTGGGCCATAACCAGCGGCGGAACCCCCGCTGTAAACAACTTCCCGCTGGCGCAGGACACGGCGATCTTTGAGGCTACGGGCCTCAATTCTGCTGCTACTGTGACTGTTAATGCTGCCTACCACATCGGTACCGTCAATATGTCAGCGCGCACATCAAACACGATGACGCTGGCGACTGGCACGACGACACCTGCCATCTACGGCAACTGGATCAATGGCACCGGGACGACATTGACGGGCACGGGGTACGTGACGTTTGCCGGGCGTAATAGCCAATTGATTACAAGTGCGGGGGGCACATTTACACAACCGATTTCTATAGACACGCCCGGCGGGTCTGTGACGTTGCAAGACGCCTTCGCAACAAACCGATCCATAGGCGGGGCGATTGATGTTGTTAGGGGCACATTCAACGCTAACACCTACAACATAACCCTTTCGGGCGCGAACTCAAGCTTCGCATCTTCTTACTCAAACGTTCGTACAATTGCTCTTGGTTCTGGATTGATGTCGATTGCAGGAACAAGTGGATTTGTCGCCACAAACGCCACCAATCTCACAGTCACAGGTACTGGCACAATCAGCTTAACATCTGCATCTGCAAAAACATTTGCGGGTGGCGGCCTTTCCTATTCTGGCATCACCCTCAATCAGGACGGCGCGGGGCAGCTCAACATCACCGGCAACAACACTTTTGGAAACATCACCAACACCTACAACGCGACCGGCGCAACTACGATCAACTTTGCCGCCACTAGCACGACCGTTTCGCAGTTCACCGCCGCAGGCACTGCGGCCAAACTGCTGACCCTCCAAGGAACGTCTGCCGCCGCGCCCGCCACGCTGATTTACTCTGGCGGTGGCAATGTTAATGTGGGGTATCTGACCATCAACAATGTGCGAGGCTACCCGCTATGACAACGTGGTATGTCGGCACTACATCTACCAACGGCGGATCGTTAGGCTTTGCTTTTTCTGCCGCGCCTGGGGGCGTGTACACGCTTACGGCGTCCGCCGGTTCGTACAGCCTGACCGGCCAATCGGCCATCATCTATCGCGACCGGGCGCTGACCGGTTCGTTTGGGTCGTATAGCCTAACCGGCCAATCAGCCATCATTACCTACGCAACTGGTGGTGGAACGTACACGCTTACGGCGTCCGCCGGATCGTACAGCCTGACTGGTCAATCAGCTATCATTTACCGCAACCGGGCGTTGACCGGTTCGTTTGGATCGTACAGCTTGACCGGCCAATCCATCATCTTGGTCCGTGGACGGGTGTTGACCAGTTCTTATGGCGCATATACCGTCACCGGCCAGAATGCGGTCTTGACAAAGAGCCGGTTGCTTTTGCCTCAAAACGGCATATACTCCCTGTCAGGGCAGGCCGTGAACATCACATATTCGGGAGCACCCATCGAAACGGTGACTCAATATTGGATCGAAATTCGGTCCTTCACGGAAAGCAGGAGAATATAGATGTCGGTCAATCTGAAGGCCATTACGACCCGATTGGGGTATCAGCAGATCACATCTCTCAGTGCTTCCACGGCTCTGACGGTACCCGCTACTGACGTAAACGGCTTGAATTGCCGCCCGGTCATTGCCCTTATCACTCCCGAGGGCCAAGCCGTACGTTGGCGCGACGACAATACCGCTCCTACAACCACTGTTGGGATGCCTCTCGCAGTGGGCGTAACGCTCCAGTATGACGGCGATCTGACCATGATCCGGTTCATCGAACAGGTGGGCGGGGCTAAACTCAACATTAGCTATTACGCCTAAAGGTGGCCCCATGAACGTCTCACAGGACAACGCTCCAATGGACTACCTGAATTACTTTACCAATCAGCTTCCTAAAGATCTGGCTCAGTTGGCGGCGCTTCGCGACGAGTTGGCAATCAGGCAGGGTTCGTTGACTGCGGCTGAAGACGCAATGGCGGATCGCAAACAGGCCGCTGCCGAACTTGCAGACGCCAAAGCCAATTCTAAAAACATGCTCGAAGCCGCCCGTATGGCGCAGGCAGACGCAGAGCGAATGGTGTCTCAACTGAAGCTTGAGCGCAACGCATTTGACGAAGCCAAAGCTAAATCGGACGCCGCTGCTGCTGAACGCGATGCGCTCCTTGGCCGCCGCGAAGCTTCATGGAATACAAACGACGCCCGCCAAGTTGCGACAACCGCATCCCTTGACGCCCGCGCCGCTGCCCTTGACGCCCGCGCAACCGCGTTGGCCGACGATACGCAGGCCCTTGCGGCCCGTGTGAAGGCTTTCCAAGAGAAAGTGGCTGGCCTTTCTGCTTAACCGACTGGCCGGTAGCCAGGGACTCCTCGGAGTAGACCATGAACGACGACATTCAGAATACCCCAGTGGGCACTCCGGTGCCCATGCCAGAACAGGAAGCTACGGCGGCTCCAGTTGCTGAAGACACAAGGCCGGAAGATCAAACGACTGAAACGACCAAAACCTTCACACAAGAAGAATTGGACGCCATAGTCGGCAAGCGCCTCGCAAGAGAGCAACGCAAATGGGAACGGGAACAGGCCCAACGGTCTGCCCCTACTGCGCCTTCTGAACTACCGCTACCTGATCAATTTGATTCGGTCGAAACCTATGCGAAAGCATACGCCGAACGAATGCTTCAAGAACGCGAAGTTCAAAAACAGCGGTCTGAATATGTAGAGGCCTACCACGACCGCGAAGAGGACGCGCGGGGCAGATACGATGACTTCGAACAGGTCGCGTACAACCCCAACCTCCGCATCACGACCGTGATGGCCGAGACGATCCAGACTTCTGACGTTGGTCCTGATGTAGCGTACTATCTAGGGTCCAACCCCAAAGAAGCAGACCGCATTTCTCGTTTGTCGCCTATCTTGCAGGCCAAGGAGATCGGTAGAATTGAAGCCACTCTGGTTTCAAATCCTCCGGTCAAGAAATCTTCGAGTGCCCCCGCGCCTATCTCACCTGTCACCGCTCGCAGTAGCGGCGCTCCAGCCTTCGACACCACTGACCCTCGGTCTATCAAAACAATGACCACGTCAGAATGGATTGCCGCAGACCGGGCGCGACAGATAAAGAAGCTGGAAGCCTCGAAATTCCGCTAACCCTATCGCCTGAAAGGCTGACCAATGGCTAATAGCATTCTTACAATCGACATGATCACCAGGAAAGCTCTGGAGATCCTTGAGAACAATCTGGTTCTCTCCCGTAACGTGAACCGTCAGTACGACGACAGCTTTGCTGTTGAAGGTGCAAAGATTGGCTCCACGCTGCGTATCCGCCTGCCCGACCGCGCTCTCGTTACCAACGGCGCTGCGCTTCAGGTTCAGGACGACAACGAGCAGTTTACCACCCTGACTGTTTCTACCCAGAAGCACATTGGCGTGAACTTTACCTCCGCCGAACTGACCATGCAGTTGGACGACTTCGCAGAGCGCGTTCTGAAGCCCCGTGTCAGCCAGCTTGCTGCCAGCGTGGATGCGGACGTGGCAAACGCTTACCAGAATATCTACAGCTCGGTTGGCACCCCCGGCACGACCCCGGCCACTTCGCTTGTCCTGCTTCAGGCCCAGCAGAAGCTCAACGAGTACGCCGTTCCTATGGACCAGCGTTACGCCACTGTGAACCCCGCTGCCAACGCCGGTCTGGTCGAAGGCATGAAGGGTTTTTTCAATCCCACCAGCACGATCAGCCGTCAGTTCAAGACCGGCATGATGGGCGAAGGGGTTCTTGGCTATGACGAAGTCAACATGTCTCAGTCCATCGTGCAGCACACGACCGGCTCGCGTTCCACCACGGACACGATCCTTGTCAACGGCGCTGTCACGACGCAGGGCGCGTCCACCATTAACCTTGATGGCGGCACCGCCTCGGCAACCATCAGGGTTGGCGACGTGTTTACCATTGCGGGCGTGTTTGCGGTCAACCCGCAGACTCGTCAGACCACCGGCAGCTTGCAGCAGTTTGTCGTCACTGCCACCGCTACCGCTTCTAGCGGCGCGTGGACCAGCGTCGGTATTTCGCCTGCGATTTACACTTCCAGCCAGGCGCTGGCGACTGTGGATTCGTTCCCGGCGGACAACGCTGCTGTCACCTTCCTTGGTGCGGCTTCGACTGCTTATCCGCAGAACCTGATCTACAACAAGAACGCCATCACGCTCGGCACCGCCGATCTGCTTATGCCGCAGGGCGTGGATATGGCTTCTCGTCAGGTTCATAACGGCATCTCGATGCGTATTGTTCGTCAGTACGACATCAACAATGACCGTATGCCTTGCCGTATTGACGTGCTGTACGGCTACTCCGTTATCCGCGCGCCTATGGCCGTGCGTATGTGGGGCTAACCACTTCTCTCTGGGGCTGCGGCCCCAGACTTCCCCTTTTCAACTCTTTAGGAGAATATCATGCCTCTTGCGAATGGAACTGGTGGCTACCAGCTTGGTGACGGCAATATTGCCGAAGTTAACTTGGTGACGCAGGGCACCCCTGTGGCTAAGACCGCTGCTGCGGTGCTTACCGCTGCGGAGATCACGTCTGGCATCATCACCTACACGGGCGCGGTTGCCAACTTGCAGCTTCCTACCGTGGCTACTGTTGAAGATCTGGTCAGCAGCGCCAAGAACGATAGCTGTTTCGATGTTGTGGTCATCAACATCGGCGGCACCAACACCGCTACCGTTACGACCAACACTGGCTGGAGCATTGTTGGTTCGGCGGGCGTGGCGGCAAACGTGTCCGGTCGCTTCCTTGCTCGTAAGGTTGGCGACCTGACGTGGACGCTGTACCGCATCGCGTAATTAATCGACGCCCCGTCTACGGACGGGGCGTTACCTCACAGGTACACCCATGATCTATATGCGCCATGCGATCCACGGCACCAAAGTTGCCACTATGGAAGCCGAAGCGATTTATGATGAAACCAATGGCTGGAGCCGCTATACTCCCGGCGAAGCCCCGCCCTCTGACACGTCAGAGCCGGTAAATGAACTTGCACCCCGGCGGCGCGGTCGCAGGCCGCTGAATGAGGGAATAGCCAGCTATGACGACAGCCGGGGATCAAATTAACGGAGCCCTTCGCCTTCTGGGCGTTCTAGCCGAAGGTGAAACGCCGTCTGCGGGTACGTCGCAAGATGCGCTGTTTGCGCTCAATCAAATGATCGACTCTTGGGGAACCGAGAAGCTTTCAACGTTCACAACGCAAGAGCAAGTGTTTTCTTGGCCTCCCGGTTTTATCAGCCGAACGCTTGGGCCTTCTGGCGACTTCGTTGGCGACCGCCCCGTCTTGATGGATGACGCGACCTATTTCGTAGATGCCTCAACCGGCATCTCCTACGGCATCAAGATAATCAACCAGCAGCAGTACGACGGCATTGCGGTTAAAAACGTGACCAGTACGTTTCCGCAGGTAATGTGGATCAATACCAACTACCCCGACATCGACATGCACATCTATCCGGTGCCTACCAAGGTGCTGGAATGGCATTTTATATCGGCGGCGCAGTTGACGCAGCCCGCTACCATTGCAACCCCGCTGTATTTTCCGCCAGGCTATATGCGGGCTTTTCGTTATAACTTAGCTTGCGAACTGGCCCCTGAGTTTGGCGTTGAGCCGTCAGCTACTGTTGGGCGCATCGCTATGGCGTCAAAACGCAACCTCAAGCGCATCAACAACCCTGACGACATCATGTCGATCCCTTACGCCATTGTCAGCACCCGCCAGCGGTTCAACATCTTTGCCGGGAACTTCTAATGAAAAGCCCAATCCTTGGCTCTGCGTATGTAGCCCGCAGCGTCAACGCTGCGGACAACCGCATGATAAATCTCTTTCCTGAGATTGTGCCAGAAGGCGGCAAGGAAGCTGCGTTCCTGCAACGCGCGCCGGGGCTTAACTTGTTGGCGTCTTTTGGGACTGGCCCCATACGCGGGCTGTGGACCCTTGGGAATTACGGCTACGCCGTCTCCGGCACTACGTTCTATCAGATCGACGACGAATGGAACGCGGTTGCCAAGGGCACCGTTGCGGGCACCAGCCAAGTGTCAATGGTAGACAACGGCACCCAGATCTTCATCGCGGCGGGCGCTACCGGCTACATCTACAACGCCGGTACAGACGTGTTCGCGCAAATTACGGACGTTGATTTTGCAGGCGCGGTGACGGTTGGGTTTCTGGATGGCTATTTCGTGTACAACGAACCCAACAGCCAAAAATTTTGGGTCACATCTCTGTACGACGGCACGTCCGTTGACCCGCTGGACTTTGCCAGCGCCGAAGGTTCGCCTGACGATCTGGTGTCGCTAATTGTAAACCACCGCGAAATCTGGCTTTTTGGGCAGAGTTCTGTTGAAGTTTGGTACGACGCTGGTCTGCCTGATTTCCCTCTGTCGCGCATTCAAGGCGCGTTTATTGAAATCGGTTGCGTCGCGCCATTCTCCGTCGCCAAGCTCGACAACGGTGTGTTTTGGTTAAGCGCAGATGCTCGCGGGCGCGGTATGGTATATCGCTCCAACGGTTACGCGGGCACCCGCGTCAGCACCCATGCCGTTGAATGGCAGATCCAGCAATATGCTGACATCTCCGACGCCGTCGCGTACACCTATCAACAGGACGGGCATTCGTTCTATGTTTTGAACTTTCCGTCCGCCAACATTACGTGGGTTTACGATGTGGCGACGCAGGCGTGGCATCAACGCGCCGGATGGCAGAACAACCAGTTTACCCGCCATCGGGGCAACTGCCAGATGTCCTACAACGGGCAGATCGTAATTGGCGACGCTATTGTGGGGTCCATCTACGCCTACGACCCCACGGTCTACACCGAAGCGGGCACCGTTCAAAAATGGTTGCGGTCATGGCGGGCGCTGCCAACTGGGGCCAACAACTTGCGTCGTACAACGCAGCACAGCCTTCAACTGGATTGCGAATCGGGCGTTGGTTTGGAAGAAGGCAGCGAAGCGGTCCCCGCGTATACGGCGTACACAGGTGGTATCTCAACCGCACCAATATCAGGCGCGGCTATTAGCGGCGCAACCGATCTGACAACGTTTCCTGCAATACCCGCAGTCTACGTTCAAGGGTCTGACCCGCAAGTTATGCTGCGTTGGTCAGATGATGGCGGTCACACTTGGTCAAACGAGCATTGGCGGTCGATGGGCAAAATTGGTCAGACCGGACGCCGCGTCTTGTGGCGCAGGTTGGGCATGACCCTAAAATTGCGCGACCGGGTGTACGAGGTGTCTGGAACGGACCCGGTTAAAATTGCTATCATGGGTGCCGAATTGATTGGGAGCCCTACCAATGCCTGATAATATCACGCAAATACCTGCTGCTCGCGTCGCCATATGGGATGTGGCGACCAGCTATGTAACGCAAGCGTGGTACCGGTTCTTTTATAACGTTTACGCCATCCTTGGCAGCGGATCGCTTCGCAGCGGCGCGTTCTACGATACCACCACGCAGACCGCCGCCGTCATCAATACGGCGTATGCCATAACGTTTAACAACACTAACTTGGCCCAAGGCGTCAGCATTGGGACGCCGACATCGCGGGTGTATGTAAACCGCACGGGCTCGTACAACATCCAGTTTTCGTTGCAATTGACCAGCACCAACGCGGCATCCAAGAATGTCTACATCTGGGCGGACGTAAACGGAACGTCTGTAGCCGAAAGCGCCACCAGATTGACTATGTCTGGCTCCAGCAACTCATACGTTGCGGCGTGGAATTTTGTCATCCGCATGAGCGCGGGTGACTATTTTAGGCTCATGTGGTCTACTGACAATACGAACGTTCAGATAGCCCACATAGCGGAAGCCGCGCCCGTACCGGGCATCCCCTCGGTCATCTTGACCGTAGCTGCAAATATAGGTGAATAATGGCTGTTCTCTCCCCCACCGCCAAGATGGCATTCACCACTGCCGCCGGGACGCCTTTGGTTGGTGGTAAACTCTACACTTACATTGCAGGCACCACGACCCCGCAGACGACTTACACTGACGCCAGCGCCACCGCAGCTAACACCAATCCGGTTGTTTTGGACTCGCGGGGGGAAGCCAATCTGTGGCTGGGCGGCGCGCTCTACAAGTTCATTCTCAATGACGCCGACGACGCGCTGATCTGGTCGGTAGATAATATCTCCGCGCCCACTTCGGCGGTATCGCCTGTGTTGTCTGGCAACGTCGTCATCGACTCCAACACGTCGTCGCCGGCGTTAAAGATCACGCAGACTGGCAGCGGTCTGGCGCTTCAAGTGCAGGACTCGGCAGACCCCGACGCATCGCCCTTTGTCGTTGACAGCATTGGCCGCGTAGGTATCGGTACGGGCGCGCCCGCCAGCGCGCTGGAGATTGCCGCGCCTGGTGTCTTTACGGGCGCGTGGGCGTACCTGCCGTCTGGCACTAAGATGATGTTTGTGCAGACATCCGCGCCTACCGGCTGGACCAAGTCCGTAACGGACGACAACAAGGCGCTGCGCGTGGTATCCGGTGCGGCCAGCACGGGCGGTACGGTTCCGTTTACCACGGCGTTCACATCGCAGGCGTTGTCTGGCACCGTTGGCGCTACTGCGCTGACCGAAGCCAATCTGCCCACCCATTACCATACGGTTGTATCCCGTACGAAATCATCCGCGCAAATCGCGGCAGGCACAGCCAGCTATGTCATGCTCACCGGCACAACCGACTACATCGGAACAGGATCTGTTTTGACGGACGGCGGGTCTGGGACCGGCACAACGCATACGCATACGTTTGGCACGTCGTCGATCAACCTTGCCGTTCAGTACGTCGATGTCATCATCGCCACCAAGGACTAACGATGCAGCTCAAGAATGGAACATTCTGCCCGCTGATCAAGAAGGACTGCGTCCAACTCCGTTGCGCGTGGTTCACGCAGTTGCGTGGGACGCATCCGCAGACCGGGCAGGAAATTGACGAGTGGATGTGCGCCATCTCGGCCATGCCCATGCTACAGATCGAGGTCGCCAAGGAGGCGCGCCAGGGAGCGGCGGCGACTGAGAGCTTTCGCAACGAGATGGTGCGGGCGCAGGCCGAGGTGCTGCCGTCGTCCATCAAACAACTATCGTAGGGGGCGCGGGTGTCGCACAAGCAAACGATCTCGGACTACCTTGCGACCGTTTTGGAGTTGCCGCCTCATGCCCGCGCTTGGCTTCTGGACCTGTGGGACGCCATTCAAGTGTTTGATGACGTGGTGGACGGCGACCCGGTGACGGGCGACGACATGCGCCGCGCGATCTGGTCCTGTTTGGTGCAAATGCCGTCTAATCCGTTCTTCGCCACCAACTCGGCCAGCCTGCTGCCTGTGATGGCAACGGCGTTTCTGAAGTGGGCGGCGTCAGACGAAGCGGAACGCGCCGGTAAAGCAGACGCCAAGTCGTTTATGTGGCGGGCGTCATACTATGATGTTGTTCTGGCCGTGGTCATGCTATGTCATGGGTACGACGCGGCCCTAGCCAAGTCGGGTGCAGTTATGGCATTGTACGGCGAGAAATACACAGACTATTGCGCGGAGTTCTCCCATGCCTGATCCGATTTCCGCTATTGTAGGGTCTAGCGTTCTAGGCGCGGGCGCGAGTCTGTATGGGTCTAGCAAAGCTGCCGACGCCCAACAGAATGCTGCTGCCCAGAGCGCCGCCACCCAACGCGAAGCCGCTGACAAAAGCATTGCCGCCCAGCGTGAGATGTTCGACATCGGTCGGGCGGACCTTGCACCTTACCGTGAAGGCGGCACGACCGCGCAGAACCAGCTTATGACGCTGCTGGGCATTGGCGGCAACACGAACGCGGCAAATTATGGCAAATATTCCAAAGATTTTGCCATGACTGATTTTACAACGGACCCTGGCTATCAATTCCGCCTTGACCAAGGGCTTAGGGCACTGAACGCCAGCGCGGCGGCGCGCGGCGGGGCGTTATCGGGCGCGAACATGAAGGGCGCAATAGACTACGGCCAAAATAAAGCGTCGGAAGAATACACCAACGCGTACAACCGCGCATTTAGCACTTTTCAAACCAACCGTAACAACCAACTTGACCCACTCTATAAGCTTTACGCTGGTGGGCAGGCGGCGGCGGCGGGGTCGGCAGCGCAAGCACAATCGCTGGGGCAAAACCTTGGCAACACCTATTCAAACTTGGGGTCTAACGTCGCGCAGGCGGAGGTTGCAGGCGGCAACGCTCAGGCGTCTGGCTACCTGAACCAAGCGAACGCGGTGACGAACGCGCTCAATCAGGGCATGAGTTCGTACATGATGAACAA
>Ga0181344_1000296_pt1 | contig 20203 bp, 14 predicted proteins | sample Su13VDMLBDD_FD_130098 | JGI IMG/M metagenome (GOLD analysis project Ga0181344, IMG submission 130098) | Freshwater viral communities from Lake Michigan, USA - Su13.VD.MLB.D.D | ecosystem: Environmental > Aquatic > Freshwater > Lake | place: USA: Michigan | collected 2013-07-15
ATGTCGTTGTAAAGACCAGCCTTGAAGTTTACGGCAAACGAGCCCCAGCTCAAAAGAGTAGCTTGGACAAATGATGCATTACTATCTCCAGGTCTTAACGCTTGAGCCATTGCTTTTCCAGAGTTCACGTTCTGCGCACTCCGCAATTCAAACGAGGCTTTTGCGAACATCTCTGGGTCGTTCTTCTCAAGCATCTCCTCGTAGGTGAATTGCTTTCCATACTTAGACAAGTACGCCTCATCTAGGAATGCTAGATAAGAAGCCTGAGCAGCTACTCGGTCACCTTGACGAAGGGGCATCATCGTAAGGTTTCTAATTTGCGTAGTAGCTTCATTTACGACTCCAAAGAACTTACTGGCATTCTTCATACCATTGATTTTAGAGCCGATAACCTTCAATTGAGATGTGGGGTCAACAACAGTTGCCGTGAGGTCTCTTTGCTGCACATCCGATTTTGCAAGCAGCGCATCAATCAGTGCTTTGCTTTTGGGGTTAGAGCGAGACGTTGCAACAAACTTGATTGCTTTAGCGGTAGCTCCAGCGGCTCTTTTGTTGTACATCGTGGTTCTAATCTGTGTAGCCAAAAGCGCAGGACCAGATTGCTTAAAGAACTGCTCAAACACACTTCCGAAGATTGCTGTTCCAGCGATGTTCTTGATTATCTGTACGCTTTGGAAATCAAAGTTTCTAAATGCGTATTCAGCTCCAATCTCATTTGAAAGAGTTGTAGAGAGAGCCTCACTGTTTGTATTGTCTGATGCGCTAGTATTGAATAGCTTAATTGCTCCAGATGAGGATGCCATTGATGCCATAGTGCGGATAGATGGCCCAACTACGGACTCACGAACTGATGCATTTAGGGCTTTGTCTTGAACAGCTGTAAAGTTCATATTATAGAAATCACCATCAGACAATTGATAAGATGGGTTTCTCTCAATAAAGTTCTTTGATTTAGGAGCAGCAATAAGACGGTTGAACTGCTTGTTGATTCTAGCAAATACATTAATCTCGGAAGAGGATTGAGCAGCAGGTTCGAATTCATCAAAGAATCCATCCATAGAAGCTCCACTCTTAACTACTGAGATAGCGGTGTAGTTATTTTCTCTCTTTAGTCGCTCGTTTCTGTATGCCTCAAGGTAATCAGCGTACATATCAACGTGCTGCTCGTGAATACCTTTCCAGATGTCTACGTATTCAGACACTGGTGCTCCAGCGTATTTCCTTGCCTCAGTTTCAACGGCATCAAGCATTGCAAACCCAACAACATTATCAACATACTTTGGCGTACCAACACGATTTAAGAATGTATTTATGGCATCTGCAATCTCAATAGATTCTGCATTGCCCTGTGAGTACACGGTGGCCGTAGCTCTTAGATTGTCAAGAATAGAGTTAACTATGATACTTTCATTCTGCTTGTTCATTGGGTTTCTCGCCTGAACAAAAAGCTGAAGTATAGTTGCCTTTACCTTATTTTCAGCAGAAGTTATATCAACTCCGTATTTCTTGTTAATCTGAGCAGTAGCCTCGTTGATGGCTTTCCTGGCGTTGACAAGTATAACATCCGAAGCTGCTTCGTTTACCCTGAAGTCGTTGTATCCGAGCTCATCAAGTATGGTTCCGATATCAGCTCGTCCAGAAATCTGTTCGATTATTTGGTCGAATCTAAAAAATACTGGGCGCTTATTGAACTTGTCAGCCCCGATTACTCCAAAAAGCTTTTCGGTGAAGTTTGAAACCTTCTTTCTGGCCAAAACATCCTTAATCTGCTCAACCCTTCCAGTCTTCTCAAGGAGTATCTTGGCGTTTCCAGCGTTGGCTTGTGAGCCATTGTTGATGATGTTATCAAGCATTGAATTAAGCGCAGATAGCTCTCTCAATGACAATCCAGAAACATCTCTATACTTTGCAGAAGAGATGACATCAGACAGCCCTTCTGTGCGGATTATTGAAACCTTAGCGTTTACAAGAGCTCTAGCCTTCTCATTTCTATCACCTCGAACACGCTCTTGGTTGCGAACGAAGATGTCTTGAACCTCTCTATCAGATAGGCCTTTTGTATTTATGCCATCTCTAGATAGCACATTACGCATACGCTCAACAATATCCTTTTCTATGGTGCGCCTAGAGCCATCTGGCATTGTGATTGTGTTGCCTTCAGCATCGTAGTACCCAGACAAGATTTCGTCTTCACCTATCTGAGCTACCGAAGAATCCAGCTCTTCTCTTGAAATACCAGCAGCTTCAGCAATGGCATCCATTCTAACCTCTCTCGCTTGGTCAAATTGGTCTTGAACGTAAGCCATTATGACTTCATTCATATATCCACGCATACGAGCCTCTTGGGCGTATCCTTTAAGTGGTTTTCTATTGATGGCTCTAGATAGAGAGTCTTGACCATCTATATATGGAAGTATGCGCTCTATTGAGGATTTATTGATGTTTCTAGATTTAGCAACAGCCATCATCGCTTCAGCCATCTGAATGTAAACACCAATATCATCCGTGCGATTAGGGTCTACAGAAAGGAACTTTGATATAACTTCCTTGATGTTAAATGGAGTAAATCGTTGCTTAGCAACACCCTTTAGTTTCTCCCTTAGATTAGACGCCTTTTTATTTTGAGCATCAAGTTGAGCTCCTTTTATAACACGCTCATATGTATCTGCAAATCTTTTTGCGCTCGATGGTCTATTGACTCGTATATCCAAAGCGGCCTTTGTGAGTGAAGCGGCTTGCTTTGCTGTAAGTGCCCCGGCTGTAGTTAACTCGTCAATCATCTCCTTTACAGATTCCTGTAGGTTAGCGACCTCATTTAAGGCCCCTTTAGCTCCAGTAATCATATCTTGAATACGCTGACGAACAACAGCCTTGTCGGTCATAGTTACAGTCTTGGGGGCGCGTTTCTTCTGCTCCTGTCTAACCATTTCTGGTAACTGAGCTGCCGCACGGCTCTCAACGGCTCTAGCTTCATAGATTGCTGCCTCTACTTCTTCTTGGTTTTCGGAATAAAATGTTGTATCCTCTTCACTAAGCTCTGCACTAGACAAAACCTTATTGGCTATTGATGTGGCGGCCTGTCTTTTTTTAGCAGCCGTAGTTTCAACCTTTACTTGCTCTTTAATCTGGTTGCTGATTGAATCAATCACATCAGCGTGTTGAGCGTAAAGATTTAGTTCATCATCAGTGAAATTCATTTCACCCTTAGCCACCTTTTTACCCAAAGAATATATTTTCTGAATATCTTGAAGCTGACCTGGGTCAACCATAACATCACCATATATACTCTTTGCGAGACTTTCAATGTCGTCTTTAGTAAGCTCTTCTGGTAAGCGTGAGTCAATTACATCAGCCATTGGCTTACCTAGCCAAGTTGGCTCTACTTCTTCTTCTTGGACAGGTACTTGAAGAACTCCACCTGCTTGAGGCGTTTCTTGGCCTGCTCCTTCGATAGGTTGGGCTTGGACAGATTCTTGCCCTTGGACGACTTGACCTGGTAGCCCGATTTGGTTTTCACTATCATCGCTTATAGGTTTTTGATATTTTGATTCAATCTGAGCCTTTTGAAATGAAAGCTCAGTAAATGTTCCTTCAATAGCTTGACGCTGTACATCGGTAAGGTCTCTTCTTCCAAGAGCCTTTGATAGCGTAAGTATTTTTTTGCTTATTTCGGTTACTTGCTCTTTGTCTTCGCCAGACATACTTTCGTACATAGCGTTAACAGATAGGGCATCGGCATTGAAATTACTAATCAGCGTCTCTCTTGCGTTAGCTAGATTGTCTCTAACCTCAACTGGAAGGGTCTCATCTTCGAGAGCTGCCTCAATCTCGCTAATTGCCGCAGTTCTCTGCTTGCGAGTCTTCATATAATTAGCAGTATTGCCAATCATCTGATAGCTCAACGGTACAGAAACCATTGCAGGGTCAGACACTGCTCCAACGAATCCAGCATCAGCAACGCCTTCAAAGACATTGATTTCTGGATTTACAGTGAGTTTGGTAACAAGGTTTTGAGAGTATTTGGTTGCCATCTCGGATGACGAGCCAGAAGCGGATGCTCCCAACAGCGGTACAAGAGCCTTGTTGAATATTGACTTTGTGGCGTTTGCAGCAAAATCTTTAGCAGCATCTTCACCGCTTTCCAATAACACTTTGGCTGTCTGCGAAGCGATAAGCTTGTTGGCTGGTCCTTCAAAAACTGATTCAAGACCAGAGAACACCAAGGCAAGACCATCAGTCTCCCATTGCTCTAAATCATACTTCTCAAGCTCTTTTTTGTGCGATGGGAACGACAATAATCCTCCCGAAACACCAGAGCCCATAGCGGAGAAATCCGCAAGAGCAGATGGTGCTGCCATAGCCCCAGCTCTAGATGCGCCAACAACACCGCCAGCAATCGTAGCTATTGAAATAGGTAAGCTCTCTAACACGTACTCGCCAATCTTCTCGGAGGCTGCTCCAAAACCTTCTTTATCGTAGATTTCAGTGATAGTCAACCCATCCTGTGCTTTCTTAGATTGAAGCGCAGCAATATCCTCGGCGCTCATCTTAGCTATCTGGTCAACAAGCTCAAGAGGATTTCCAGCAGAAATACCCTTACTCGATGTTTGAGCAAGGAAATTATCGTAGTTTGTCTCCAAAGAAGGGACCCCAAACTGGTCAGCCACAATGTTTTGTGGTATTGCAGCTATGTTATAGAGCGTTCTTGGCAGCTCGTATACTGCTTGCTGAAGATTTAGAAGTCCAATTTTTGCCGAGTTCCAAAGATTCTCAGCAGTTGACATTTCTGGCATAACTGGAGCTTCCTCTAGTTCTACAGGAGCGCCAAATACTTCTTCACCCTTTACGTATTTAGTTAAGAACTCCTCGTAAGGAATCTCTTTACCATCTACCTTAATCGTGTCACCTTGAGAAGGAGAACTCGTAACCCCAGATGCAGATACTGAAGGAGATTGAGAAACGTCTTTTTTTTTTACATCAGGAAAGAGCTCCGTATATGCGTTGTCAATTTTTTGCTTGTAGTCTGCACGTTTTGTGTAGGCATCTGCGAATTGGTCATACGGTACAGTGATGCTTCCAAGTGATGAAAGTTCATCATAAATCTTTCTGATATCGTCTCCCATTCTATTAGGGGTTTAAATTACCAACTCCAGTTGGGACTGGAATCCCGTTAGCAAATTTACCACCAAATTGCTTAACAATGTTAACGAAGTCAGCTATTGAAAGTTGTTGATTATAACCGTGTTGCTTAGCAAATTCAGCAAGGAAAGCATTGGTTTGCTCAGGCGTGGCAATAAAGTCACTCACACCAGTATCTCCAATCAGCTTTTCAAGTGCGGTTTGATTACCAATGTTTTTCTCAAGAATGTTTGAGCTAACTGTTCTTCCACCAAGAATTAATCTTCCGTCACTTGTGATTCCACCAAGCGTTACCACCAAAGCCTGTTGCTTTGGACCAGAAGGCTTTACAGCAAGTGCAGGGAATTCAACAGCTTGTCCTTGAACAACGACTCCTTTTCCAGACTCCTTATCTGCGCCGATAGAGAATGTATTTCTAAGAATCTCCTTTCCGCCCCTAACTTCCGTAAATGCTCTGATTCCAGCCTTTTTAGCTGCACCACCAGAGCCTCCGCCAGACGCTTCGTCGAGAGTCTTAGCAAAATCTGCTCTATTCTTAATCAACTCATTCATCCTGGCAATAGCTTTTGATTGGTATTCAGGCGAATTGAGTTTTTCAACGTATTCTTGAGAATCACTTGAGATTCCCTCATCAGCAAGAACTGAAGATGTGAATTCACGCAAAACACGAGAGCCGCGTGGATTGCTTTTGATAAATTCGTTTATTTGACCAGCAACTCTTTGTGGATTATAGTCACGAATGGTAACATCGCCAGTTTCAGTGACGGTGTATGGAATCCTAATTCCCTTAATAAGAGTTGTGAACGGGTCTAGTGATTGCTGTGGCGCTTGAATGTCAGCGAATGGCTTTACATTGATTTTATTTTGGTCATCAATGTTGTACTGGAATTCAAAATCATCAAGCTGTTTTCCTCGCAGAAGAACAGCTCCGGTCATAGGGTCAAACGACACGTCATTAGGCGTAAGCCCGGCAGCGCTCCAGATGTCTTTGCTTCTTTGAACTGCGTGGTACTCAAGGGTCTCTTCATCAAACGGAGACCCCTTATCTCCAGTACCAGCGCCCTTAGCTACAGCATCGTATGTCTGGTCGTATTCCTGCCCATACTTCTGCGACTTCTGAAGGGCAGCAGACACTTGAGATAACTGCAACTGCTTCTGCGTATCAGAAAGAGATGGGTCAGCAATGATTTGAGCTGATTTAGTCAGCAGCACGTTTTGCAACTGCGTATCTCTTTCCCAAGCTCCGCCAATTGGAAGCTTGTATTTAGCTGCTTGTGCTGCCCTTGTCTTAGCTGCATTAACCATATAGGGCCCCAGGTCGAGGTCCTCGATTACTGCTCTTGACATTCCTTGTGCGGGTACTAGTGCCATTACTTTCTTTTTTGAAATCTTTTAAGAAGCTTTCTAAAGTATCCGCTTTCTTCTTCTACTTTCTTTGCCTGCTCTGGATTCAAGATTACCTCATTGCCAGTCGCCTCTCCAACAACCTCACCATCGGTGTCTACCATCTTAATGGGATTTGTCTTGTGTGAGAATTTTCCAGGAGTTATCATACCCCCGTTTTCCTGGGTTGGGACTTCTGATGTGGCATCCACATTAGCTCCATAAACATCCATTAATCCGTTACCGAATCCAGTCTCCATAGGCTCAAACATTGAACCATTTTGTGAACTTAGGTAGTTTTGGATATTTGCTGGAATAGATGATTGACCAAGTGATTGTGTTTTCCCAGTTCCAAAAACATCAGTAAGTCCAAGCTCTTTCTGTGCTGCAAACCTCGTTGCATCACGTAGGCCACCAAATATGTTTTGAACGCCAGCGTCTACACTAGCATTAGCCCCAGCAACTTGAGCAGCCCAGTCTTGATATTGCTTATTCTGAACATCGGTTTGAGCCTGTCCAAGAGTTTGAAGGGCAGCGATTCTTTGCTGGTCAAACTGAGCTTGTGCGGCGCGAATGTTTCTGGAGTATTGCTGCATAAGCGGTTGAGTTCCTCCGAGAATACCTCTGGCACCAGCCGTGCTAAGGGCACCAAGGCTGCTTGAAAGACCGCTTCTAAGTTGAGCGTCTGCCTCTGCTCTAAATTCTGCAGAAACAGGTTCATTTGCCATCTCAATTATCGCAGGAGCCACCCTAAACTCAGGCTTATCACGCTTTAAGCGCATAAGCTCGGAAAAAGCTGTTCCAGCTTGGATTCCGCCAGCTATTGTCTTTCCGACAGAATATGCAGCCATCAGCCCGCCAGCTACGTATTTTGGTGTCTTGTTCTTTACGGCCTTCATATATACAAAGATAAAAAATTAAGGGTGGTGTAGTTTAGATTCCTTAACAAATGCATTAACAGCATAAACCTGTACTTCGTCTTCCGTTACCAAGCTAAGTCTATGCTTCATATAGGCTCCACGCAAGTAGTCTCCATCAACGCTGTCATTCTTAATTGAATAAATGTAGTCGCCTACACTTAATCCAGTTACGGCAGACAACGATATTGAAGAAACCGTTGGGAATCCAGTTATTTGACCTACAGACGTAGTGTTCTCAAACACTTGGTCGCCAATAGAGATAAGTGAGTCGTTCACGTTAAAGCCGGAAACAATCAAAGTATTGCCAGTAATAGATGATATTTGACCAATTCCGTGCAAATTTGATGTTGTTGAGCTACTTATCGCAGTAGGGGTATTTGAGTAGAAAGAGCCCTCACGCTCGTCATATGATAGATTGTCAATAGACGAGGAGTTAATGTTCGTGTTAAACAAGCCATTCCAAGCCTTATTCGATTCAATGCTGGATGCGTGAAACACCTTGATTAGTGATGGCTCGTTATTGAATACCGTTTCAACTACGGAGCCGTACTGGATTCCATAGAAGAAGCTTCTCTTTTCGTTTCTATTGTGCACGTATAGTGAGCCGTTCTTAAACGATATAAACTCATTTGAAACATCGGCCATATAGTCTGGAGAGTACGACCAGAATGAAACCCATTTGTTTGCTGGCTCAGAATAAGACAGTGTGAAACCACCAATTGTTTGGGTTGATTCAATATCAACAGAGTCGTCTAGAATGGTCAGCTCTGAGTTTGGAACATCAAGCTCCATCGGAACTAGGATATCGTCATCTTCCGTCTCAAAAACAATCAGTCCAAGAACTGGAACCGTAGAGCTGGCGACAGAATTGGGGACTAGAACCTCTCTCGTCTCAGATATTGTGCTAAGTCTTGCGATTGGGTACCCACTCTGAGAAATTACATCAGTAGAAGCAGCCATTGAGCGCGGCTCATCGGAAAGGACAATTCTATCAAAAGAATCTGTACCAACGATTGCAAGACCGCTAATTGTTACCTCGTCATTAACTTCTGTAGCACCTTGAACCATAAATGGAGATACTGCCCCGTTAATGGAAAGTGTGCTTAGGTTTTCGCTGTTTACCGATACAACATATTCGTCGTATTCAACATCAAAAGCGCCGAATGTCTTAATTCCACCAAGGTCTTCTGAGTATTCTCTTGCCTTTTGCTGGAAAAAACTGTCCATACCGTATTGTGATATGGGTGTAATTCCGTCAGTAGACAATCTTAGTACCGAGCCATCCTTGATGTCGGTAAAGTAGTGCTTGTTATCAGATTCGGCAAAGCTTTCTGGGTTTCTACCAATTCCATAATCGCCAGCGTAGTATCTAACTGGACCAATTACGTTTGTCGTAGCAACCAACATACCGCCACCCTCGGCAGTCTCAATTATGCTTCTGGATATTGGAAGGTTTACAACCTTATTTTCTTGGTACACAATTAGTGACTCATTCAGCCCGTATACCTTTTGAATGGAGTTATTAATCCGTTCAAGGTCAACAAACGGGGCTTCAGCAAGGAATACAGATGAAAGACCATTGTATGTAGTACCTATTTGAATCGGGTCACTGTATACAATTGTAGATGGCTTAATTCCAGAAACCTCGCTCGGTGAGTATGCATTGGCTCTTCCTATGTTTGAGCTATTCGACTTATAAAAGTCGTTGAATGAATAATCTTCAACAGTCTCAACCTCGTAGAGCTCTCCATCAATAGCTCCAGTCCTTATTCTTCTTTGCTTGAACCAAACATCTCCATTCTTTAAAATACCGCAAGCGGGTGTTTCTTGAAGAATGATGCTTACGTTGACAGGAACTGGGATGCCAATGAGCTGAAGTGGCTCATTTGTGTATATTTCCCAATCGGTATCTGTTTTTACGACTCTGTTTATCGTGTAAACGCCCGGAGGTACACCCGACTGACCAGCAAATGATATTACATCACCAGCAACAACAATCGGCTCGTTTGCAACCCTAACAAAATTATCAGAGTAGTTTACGTGTGTTACTGGCACAGATATTTGCTGCCCCTGGCTTCTGAGTTCCCCTGCGTGGGCTCTATTCTCTGTTCCCGGGTTCAATATCTGATACTCTTCGCCAATCTCATAGTAGAGATATTGCTCAGAATCTGTTTTTCTTCTGTATATCTCCCACAGAATGCTTCCAGCTCGTTCGACACCATCGGCATACGTGAAATTATTCCAATCTGCTGCTGAGCTAAATCCAGATATTCCTGGATTCTCAATAATTAGGAACCAACCAGATGTAAACGCTTTGTTGTTTTCAGTAGAGTCGTCATATATCGGGTTCGTTGCCTCATCTCTATCTAGGTATTTAAAGTCGACTATTCTAAAGTCGTACATACCCTCAACGAATCCTTGTTGAGATGATGCGACAACAGGGCTTACTCCCTTTTTAATGATTCTAATTCTATCACCATCGACGAATGAGTAGCTCACCTTAGAACCGTAAAGCTCTTGATATGATGTTCTAAATGGCTCTACTGGACCAACCAGAGAGCTTAGGTTTAGGTATATGTAGTTTGAATACGTGTAAGCACGCAATGCAGCATACTGTATAAACGTATCAACGGTTGAGTTTTTTGCATAAACCCACTGGTAATGGGTGGCCCAAACTGGCGGAGTCCAATCTATTCTCCAGTCAAGGTGCGTTGCACCCATCCTTTCCAATCCGATAGCCTCATCGTTCTTTCTTTCAGAAAAGAATTTTACATAAACCGTATCTGCCTTGTTTACCGTAGAAGACCTGTTCGCCCTGTCGTAGTACACAACTCCTATGGGGTGGTATGCTCCAGATTTGAATGCGGGAGAAGAAACACCATCACTGTGAAACTCAGACAGGATATCTATGTCTATTGTGTGGGTGTTTTGTACAGCTGGTCTAGTGAAGTATAGCTTTATGGTAATGACGTTTGAGGTCGAAAGTGTAACCTCTGCGTCAGTCATTCTACTTGGCCAACTTTGTCTAGATGCCCAAATATGATTATACAAAGCGTCTCTTAAATCCTGATAGGTATCGCCCTGCTGGATTTCGTAACTAAAGAACGTAGCGTACGTCTGCTGCTCTGGTTCTCTTAGTAGAGCGTCAAAATCATAAGTGGCATTTAGCGAAAGAACCCATTTGGTTCCCTGTATAAGAGGAATTGCAGATATGTCACCAGACGTGGCCCCCGAAACTGTACCAGACAAAAGCAGAGATAGAACTGATTGTTGGGTTCCAAGGAACACAATGGTACCAGATTCGGGATTGTATCTGTCTAAATATCTTGGGATTAAGCTTACCCCTCCAGCCTTTTCCTCCTCGGACAATGGTGAGTACGTATCGTATACATTTCCCCAGAAATTTCTATTGTTCTTTATCGCTTGTGTTTTTGCGATGATTGGAACAGCATCGAAAAGCTTGTTTGAATCTCTGTCAGCCACAACGCCGTAATTCCCATCGTTCAGGAATGTCAGCGTAGTGGTTAATTGGCTTGGATTATTTACAACCGTCTCCCAAAGGAAGAGCTCTCCATCATTACCAATTCTAAATGCAACCTCTATTTTTTCTACGTTGTAACCTCCATTATTTACCGTTACATCTATAGCGTTGTCAAACGTCAATTGATTGCTATCAACGAAAAACGCGTTGTTTACTTGCTCGTATTGTACCGCTAGTTTAGATAGTGGAGAAAATGCGCTAACCTCGCCATCGTCATATCTGTATCTATATCTAAACTGAAACGACTTTCTAGATATGTTGTTGTATTGAATTCCGTCAACGCGAGTAAACTCAAATGATGGGGAAAAAACTGGCGGGTGCTTTACTTGGTCTAGGTATAGGTCAAAGTCGGCCTCGAAGTTTGGTCCATAACCATTTTGCACATCGCCAGTTGTTTGTGCGATTGCCTTATTTATATTGATTTTACGAGGAGGATTAAATCCATCGGTAAAATAAACAAGTATGTCGCCGGGGTTTAGTCCTCCAATTGCATAACCTTGAACAACGTGTTCCTTCCTGAAGTTCAACTTTGAAGACTGCAAAATCTTCGTGATATCCTTCTGGTTTGAGTTGTATCTAAGTATGGTGTGATTTCCAAGACTATTGTGTACAAAGTAGTACAAGGCATTGTTATCATCATCCTTTACCGTTCCAACAACTGTGCTTATTCCGTTTGGAAGAGTGAATGGGATTGCGACAGTACCCTTCCTGTTCTTCAGAACGAAGTAATCACTGCCCTCGTTATATACACCGCCAACATTCAATGCGTATGGCATTGACATAGCGTCCACAATCCTTAAATCCTTGTCTAGGTCAAGGTACCTCGGTGTATTTTTTATTACGGGCATACTTCTTACAGATTACCGCCAGTCTTTGGTGCCAGCTGGAATCTCTTGAAGATAGTAGACATAATCTCAGACTTCGTGAGCTTCTGGCTCCGCGCCTTGGCTTTTCTTTTTTCTCTATACCAATCTCTTTCGGCAAGTTGCTTCTCACCAAGAGACACGTTCACTTTTCTCTGGATATATCTGTAGTAGATATAAGCTCTAATTGCAGACTCAGCCATCATAGGAACAACTGGGTCTTTTCTCATCGTTTCATCGTTGATGTACTCAAGAATGACATACTTGTCGGCATTCACGCCAGAGTAAACCTCTATTCTGTCATTCTCTTTGTCAATGCGGAAGTATCCTCTAGCGTTGTTTCCGCCACCAATTCCGTAAAGTCTACCTACAGCGCTATTGTAGTAGAAGTTTCTAAATACAATGTATTCGCCAAGGTTATTGATATTGCTAATCTGCGTTCCAGCAGAACCCGGGGTGTCCTCAAGGACTTCAATTCCATCGGAGTCCAACACAACCTCGTCGTTCACGTCTAGCGTGAAGTCTCCAGATATATTCATACCTGTGTTCTCGCCAAGCACTCTCACAATGCCGTCGTCGCCAAGTACACCTATTTTCGTGTATTCGATGTAATCGTTTGGCAAGGATATGCTGTTTGTTGCCGGGTCTATTTCAAGGCGTACAGACTTGATTCTACGAATAGCATCATACTGAAGCTCACGAAGAGCTTGGCGACCAAGAACCATAAGCTTATTCTTGTCAGAATACTTGAGGTGGTCATCCTCGTCGACAAGTAGCAGAACATCACTTATGATGTCCGATAGTTTGATTTCGTTCCTTGCCATTATTGTCTAGCTGTTTTTTGGTCCGCCTCTTGCTTTTCAGCTGCTTGAAACAACTCGGGCTCTCTAATCTCAATACCGATGTAGCTTAACACTCTGTTGGCTAAGCGAGACTCCAGGTGTTTGGGCAACTCAAAGTTTATCGTTGCACTTGCGTTGTATACTGGCTGACCAGCTACCGTGTTGTACGCCCACGTAGGAGCCAATATACTTGCTGCACCAGTGGTAGTAGAGCCCTGAGGATTTTTGTAGTACGTGAGTTTGACATCGTAATCAATAGTATCTGGGAAAACCAATACCCCGTTATTGATGAATGATGCAATTGGAGTTGAATCGGTTGGAGCTCCGTCAAAACTACCCAAGTATGAGTTGATGTCTTCTGGAGCAACAACCTCGATGCCACTTCCTTCAAATTCTAGATTGATGTAGTATGCGTAGTCCTCCGGTAATACAAACGCAGAGTTTGGGTAGCCATACTTTAGAGTTTTCGCGTAAACCACAAGCGGACGAAGGTCGTCCTTGATGTTCTCAATCGAGTTGTAGTTTCCGTCTCTAAACTGAAGCTGACGTCTTCTTGATACTTGAGCGAACTTATATTCTCCAAGAATTTCGTGAAACACATCTAGTTGTGCCTGACGTGCATACGCATTAAAGTCAGCAGGACGAATAAAGCCACGGTTGTCCTTATTCGCTACTCTCTTTACTATCTCATATACAGAGTTTACCGAGGCGTATGCCATTTGCTAAGCTTTGTTAGTATTTACATAGCAAATATACAAAAAAGAAAAGGGGGGCTCGTGGCGGACCCCCCCAATTCCATCCAACCTAATGAAACAAAATCAACTTACGTCAATCTCCAATCATCATCCTAGGTCAAAGATATTAAATCAACCCCATATCTGCAAGTTGTTTCTCAATTTGTTCTCTTACTCCAAGACCTCTGTCTTCAAGCATAAATGAACCAAGAATCTTGTGGTGGTCTTCACCTACTGGAACAGTACAGATTGTGTTTCCATTGTGTGCCCACTTGACATACAGCTCGTTAGTTGTATCGATGATTCCAGCTTCCTTGGCCAGAATAGCGATGTATCTAACTCGAATTGTTGGATTGTCAAACGAAGAGATAAACTCAGTAGGGTTTGATTTAGCCAATCTAATCAAGTCAAACTTTACTTCTGCAAAGCTTCTGTTTGTGTTGATTGCGTGGATTTTGGCGATACCAAGAAGCTCTTGGATTCCGCTTTCAGACTTGGCCTTATCGCGAAGAAGGGCTTGAGCCTCAAAAATCATATCCTCCATCTCAAGTACTTTGGATGCATCAACTTCTAAGTTCAGCTCTTTAAAGATTCCACCGCCATTAGAAACATTGTCTGGATGGCAATCAAGGAAGTCCTGAAGATTGGGCTGCGTCTTGGGAACCAAGATTTTACCATCCTCAAACCAAATAGCTGCACGCTTGGCAGTCTTTTCGTTTTGGTCTTCTACAAAGATTGATTTCTCCTCCGGGCAGTATCTAATTGCACGAACAGAATCACTTTCTTCGTCGTAAATTGTTATGTTTGAGCTCTTTATCTTGTGAAGAACGGGGTAGCTATCTGTTGCAAGGATAAAAACTTTGTCCTTACGTCCCGATTTGTTTGCGACAGCGGCCGCAGGTGAGGCAACTCGGCCTCTTCTTTTTGTTTCCATTTGATAAAATTTAATAGTAAATAAAAAAGTGATTGGGGGGCCGAAGCCCCCCGTTCACCTTTGGTTTAGATTAAGCTCCCTTACCAAGTACGAAGCGGTTAGCAGCACGCGTAACCAAGTTGCACTCAGAACGGTAGTTCATCTGAAGACGGTCTACAGTGTCGTTGTAAACACCACGAGCGCCACCAGTCAACCAGTGCTCCATCTCACGGCTGTAGCCGTCAGCAGCCTTGTAGTTCTTCTCCAGTGAAGGAGCAGCAATACCAGTCTTGGCATCAACTACTGAGTCCATAGGAATCATAATGAACTTGTAGTGGTCAGCACCAGCAACACCAAGGAGGGTAGGCTCGTTGAGCAACTTCCAAGACTTGTTGTGGAACGTGTAACCTCCACGGTTGAACGACTTGAAGCCAAGCGTTACAGCCATATTGGCGTCGTTGTTGAATACACCGAAGCTAGAACCGTTAGCACCAGCGCCGTTGTTGGCGGCAGCGATAAGGTCGTCGAGGTTCAACATCTGGGTGCGGTTGCCGTAAACAGCGTACTCCATAGCACCACCTTGCTTGTCAAGAGCCTTGATGATGTCATCAATCTCAGAAAGCTGGTCAACGTATCCACCGTGAACGATACCACGGTTCTCAACAGCAGAGAAAAGACCTTCAGCACCGTTGATGTCGTAGCTAGAGCCAGACAGGGTGGTGTTAGCGGCTTTCTCGCCCAGAACGAGCATCATTTCTTGGTAGTCAGCAAAGCGCTGGCGAACGTCAGCTTCTTGCTTCAAGTACCACATAGGCTTACCAGACTCGGGGTCTTGTACCCAAGCGATGTTGGTCATTTGTGAGCCAGTAACAGCGAAGATGCTCTTGATGATGCTAAACGTGTTCTCACGCTTAACTACGTTAGAACCTACGAAGTCACCAGGCTGGTCAGAACCTTGCTTGAATTCGTTACCGATGAGGGCCATCTTAACAGAAGCGGCGTCAGCCTTGGTGATACCCCAAGTAGCCTTGTAAGGAAGGGCCGTGATGGTCAGACCGCTTACAGCAGTAACGTAGGCACGAACGTATCCTTCGAGAAGAAGAACGTCACCAACCTTGATTACGTTGTGCTTAGCGTCAGAAGCTACGATGTCGAAGCTCTTAGCGCCAGTGTCGGTAGCAGCGATAGCACCGTCAGCAGTAGCAGTGATTGCAGCGTGCAGACGGGTCTCTTCCCACCATTGTACGAAATCGTGAGTAGCCTCTTGGCGAACAGCGCCAACAAGCTCAAGCAGGCCATTCAAACCAGATACGCTTTGGTCGCCGTAGGTGCGAACAAGCTTATCACGGTTGTCAACCTTGTTTACGAACTCGATGTAGTCACCGAGAGCGATGTAGTTGTCAATCGACGCGCGATTGCCTTTAAAATTTGACGGAGAAAAATCCGTCGGCTGAGTAGTTGCCATATCTTAAAGTTTTTTGATGTTTAGTGTCCGACTGGACATTTGAGATAGGATTTGTTGAGCGATATTTTCACGAGGGCTCATCGTGGAACTGTCATTTTTTGTCGGCTTATCAACGGACGGATTCTTGGTTGCGCTTACCACTTCCTCACGACCGATGCTTTTACCGTGCTCAATCGCCAACTTGAACAAAGAGTCCGCGTTGTCGAGTAGATATTTAGCCGCGGCAAACTGAGCAAAGTCAATGTTGCCTTCGCCGTCTGAAAACGAATCAAAGAGAGACTCAAGTCCTTTGTCTCCCACTGATGACGCAAGAGCTTTCTTTTCTTCTTCGCCAAACTTAAATCTCCAGTCGAGGTTATCAAATTCAATTTCCTCTAGGTCAGAGATTGCAGTTTTGACTTCAGAAGCATAGTTAGTTAGCTCCTCCGTCTTTGTAGGCTCAGCTTTCTTCTCGATTGGCTTGACCAACTCAGACTTCATTTTGTTTAACTCGTTTCGAGCAATAGAAGCCTCAGTTTTCAGTCTAGCCTTTCCAACCTTCACATCTTTCTCGGAATAATCTTCCTCAGAAAGCTTGAAAGTATCGTCAAGAAGTGACTCAACCTCATCATCAGACAATTCGGGATAAAGCATTTTGTACTTCGTTTTGACCGCAGACAAGTCATCCATTTCGGTGACATTGAGCCCTTGGACAAAGTAGAAGTCGCTGATGCTTCTTCCCGTTTGTTTTACAAACTCATTCAACTGACGAATCTCTTCGTTAGCAAATGAGTCTTCTTCTTTCAAAGAACCAGCAAGTTTCTCTTTAATCTCATCAAGAGTGGAGAACTCCATCTCAAATTGACTAGAGATAAACTCTACTATGTCTTTTTCGGTGATTTCCTCTTCCTGTTGCGCTTGTGCTGGCTCAGTAGTGGTTACTGGCTCTGCAGGTGCATCCTGAGCTTTAGGCTCATCAGGATTAGGCGTTACGTCAGTGGTCTCTTCTTGCGAATCAACAACATCAGAAACATCACCATCTTGTGCAGGAGTAGTCTCCTGTGTATTGTCATTAGTGACTACGATATCTTCAACATTATCAAATGTTTTAATACCAAGAGCCTCTAATTGTTTTTCTTGATAATTCATTTTATTAAGTTTTGTTAGGTACAAAGTTATAACAGATTTAACAAACAGTAGTTTAATCTACCTAGAGAGTAAGAAACTGTTAGATATAGTTCTCCCTAAAAGGCGTAAACTCTTTTGAAATTGAGCCGCCCTTTGGGAGAATTCTACCTGTCGAGTGAAGTTGCCCGCCGTCAAGTAGTCCAAGCCTTTTGAGCTTGGCGCTTGGTTTCCCAAACGTCTCCCCAGTGGACTGCCTCAAACACGCTCTAATGAGCCAAACTTAGGTTAGTCATCCAACGACACCCGCCACTGGTCGGTTAATGGATACGCAAACCTAATGACAGATTTTGGTTTTAGCAAATTATTTTTTGCTTCTGTTCTTGGATTTAGCAATAAACTTACGCTCATCGTGGTCGTAATCCATACCGTCCCCAGAGCCATAACGGCCAGCATCACGGCGTTTCTTATTCAGAAATGCACGATATTTCTTGCGCTCCTCAGAAGAATGGTACTCTGTGTCGTACTCTTTCTTCTTAGCCTTCGCCTTTGGATTGCTATCGTAGTACTTCTGAGTCTTACTCTTCGCTTTCATAGCAAGCCTTCACCTTGTAGTGCATAGGGGCTTCGCCAGCGGCCTTTACGGCAGCCATAACAACCTTCATAGCTTCAGCTAATTCAGCGTGCATTACCTCAATCTCCTTTGTAGACATTTCAGACTTATAAACTTTTGCTTTCATAGTACAACTTATTTACTATTTCTAAATTCTTAACTCCGACAATAGCTCTGTCGCTACTTACACGTTTTACGCCAACAGCATAAGATTGTCTTTTCTTTAAGCTCTTTGCCATATCAGCTTCCGCAGTTTTCACACTGCTCTGGGTTTTCAATATTGCACGTAGGCTGCTTGGCCTCCTCAAGGTCGTTCAACCAATCTTCAAACTCTTGTCCACTCATTGTTTTCTGTATTTAGCGACTTTCTTAGCGATTTTATCAGGCTGCTTAACAAACTGCTTACCCTTGGCATTACCCTCAGCTTTCGCTCTGTTAGTTGCAGCTTTTTCTCCAGCACTCAGTGCTCTCCACGCCTTTTTAGGCAAATACCGTTTCTTGCCCTCGCTTGGGCTACCGTCAGAAGTAGTCCACTCCTGCTCGGTCCATCTCTTCAAACTTTTCTGACTGGCCTTCATTAGTTCTTGTATCCTCCGCCAGCTTTTTTGTATTCAGAAGCAAGAAGTTGCGCTTTGCGAGCAGACCACTCTCCAGGGTCTCCACCACGAGTTCCAGCCTTTATCTTTTCAAACAAACGCTTACGCATACCGGGCTTAGTGTAGTTACCAGCTTCGTTAACTCTACTCTTCGCTTTCATCTTGTGACTGATTAAGCTTCAAAGTTACGAATGCAGGAATAAGCACTTTGGGATTTATAAGTTCTACTTCAAGGTACCTTTTGGTACCATCTTTCCAAGACCTCATTTCATTTTTAATGACTCTAAATCTTGCATCTGAGTATAGCGCTTGTTCAAACTCTGAAATCATTCCAGCGTCTTCTGTTTTCTTTATGTTTCTCGCCCCAGTTATGCTCAATGTTGATGTTCCCTTAGGCAAGCGTATCCCCATAAGCGTTGAGTTCCACCCAAAGGCACCCCTTTTACTTGTTGATGTGCTTAATATGGTCTCTGTGCTAAATATATCGCCGGGCTCTAAATCATTAATGACTTTAAAATTATTTATACCCTCGACTTTGGAACCATCTTCATTATATAGTTCAACGTAATCCGTATCTCCTCGCCGCCCTGTATACACCTTTGACTCAACAGTGCTTTTGGGTTGTTTCAATATAACCTCATTCATCTTGGACTTTAAATAGTCCGCAAGACCTGGATATGCGTCTCTTCTTTTTGTGTTTGTTGATGCGGCCCCACCAGATTGCTGATAAAACGTAATAAGAAATCTATCTGCATCATTTGTGGTTTGCTTTGAAATTCCTTTTTTCTTTAGCTCATCAAAATTCTTTACTGCATCTAGTGTATAACTATGGTCTGGGATATTATTTAATGTCTCATCTATACTTATGTCAATATCATTCATATTGAAATTGTTGAGCCTTTCATTGAATTGATTTGCATATGCAGCCTGGAATCTAGCTATGTCAACATCGCCCTCATCTTCAAGATTAATATATTCATTGAGCTCAAATTTCTTTCCATCAATCTCAACAAATGGAGGGATATTCTGCTCGTATCCAGGAGGACTAAATATATCAATTCGTTTTTCAACATCTTCATATATTGTTCCATCCTCGGCAAGGAAATGAAACTTGCCAGTTGAGTCTTCGACAATATTAGACAACGGCTTTTCTGGGTCAAAGTTTTTAACGAGTTCCGCAGCAGAAATATCATTTATGGTTTTCACTTGGGCTTTTACGGGAGACTCAACTAAATCATCCGTAATTCCAAAAGCAACCTCATCAAACTTTTTTGCCGCTTTAGATACCGCACTAGATGCCGCCTTGCTAAGTGAATTCATCACCTTGGCTCCCTTGAGCAAACCAAATCCACCAGCAATATTTGATGGGTCAGCAACAATGTCAACGGCAAGCTTGGCGATTGGATTAGCATCTGGAGACATAAACACCTCAGAAGGAGTTCTTTGAGAAGTGTTGAATGAGTCGTAATTAGGTAGGGCGTTAGCCAAGTTAGCTGGCTTACCAGTTGCATATGCAAGTGCCTCAACCATAGCGGCTTGCGGGATTGCCGTAGTTTGTCCTATCGCATTTAGAGCCGCCTTAGGAAGTGCAGTCGCAAAATCAGCAACCTCAGAGGCATCCAATCCCTTTCCACGCATAGCCTTTGAGCGGATAAACCTACCAATAGGTGAATCCTGAGAGAATAGTCTTTTCTCCTCATTAGTGAGGTTGTCGTAATAAGCGTACTTTTCTCCAGTAGCCTTATTAGTTACAACATCAACCGTATCGAGTACGATATTACCAGCCGGAGCTTCGGTACTTTGAGTATCTTTTGGCTTGTTCTTTTTGCGAGCAATCATATGCCACGAGTGTACTTCTGTGACTTAGGAGGCATCTTCTTGCTGCCCTTAGAGCCAGCCCAGAAAAATTTATCAGCCCAATACGCAGCACTCATTTTGCCCTTTGCAATGTTCTTTGCGTGGCGAGCCTTGAAGCTCTTGCGAGCCTCTGGGCTATAGTTGTGTCCCATCTTCTGGTCTCCAAAGCGGATAAGCTTAACCTTATCTCCTTCTTTAGCTAGAACGATTCCTTTTTTAGTAGGGTGACTTGG
>Ga0181344_1000297_pt1 | contig 20181 bp, 24 predicted proteins | sample Su13VDMLBDD_FD_130098 | JGI IMG/M metagenome (GOLD analysis project Ga0181344, IMG submission 130098) | Freshwater viral communities from Lake Michigan, USA - Su13.VD.MLB.D.D | ecosystem: Environmental > Aquatic > Freshwater > Lake | place: USA: Michigan | collected 2013-07-15
CGCGGTACCGCTGCCATTCGTGAGCACGGCGCCCGCCGCAGTGAGGTCGGGCGTGTAGACGGTTGAGCCGCCGCCGCTCGGCGTCGCCCACACGGGGTCGGTGCCATCGCTCGTGAGCACCTGTCCATTGGTGCCAACGGCCACGCGCTCCCACGCGCTCGCGCCGCGCCGCAGGAGGTCGCCGCGCGCCTCGCTCGCGATCGTGAGGTCGGTGACGGTGGGGTTCGGGTACGTGCCGCCGAGGTCGCCGCCCGCTGCGCCCGAGGGCGCGCCGCCGCTCGGCGCGGCCCACGCCGCGTCGGTGCCGTCGCTCGTGAGCACATGCGTCGCCGTGCCGAGCGCGAGCCGCTCTGCGACGCCCGAGACGCCCGCGCGCACCATGTCGCCGCGCGTGGTGAAGACGTCCTGCATCGCGTCGAGCGTCGCGCGCGTGGTCGCCGCCGACGCGACGGGTGTGACGAACGCGCCGCTCGAGACGGTGACGACGCCCGTGCCCGAAGGCGCGGAGGCGCCGCCGCCGGTGCCGCCGCTGACGATCTGCGTTCCGCAGGTGATCATCGGCCGACGCCCTCGATCGACACGGTGGTGCCGCTCGTGCTCGTGAGCGTCAGGCGCGCGGTCGAGCATGGCTCATTCGACCCGACGATGGCCGCGAGCGACGTCGACGCCGCGAGCGGGATTCCCGTCGTGACGGACGCTGCGGCCTCGAAGAGCGTGCCGAGCGGGGACACTGCGATCGTGAGCGCGGTGACGGCGTTCGTGCTGCCGGTGTTGCGCACGACGAGCGTCCAGTTCTGCGCGCCGTTGATCGCGATATCGACGGGCGTGGCGACACCCGCGGGGAGCGTCGCGGTTGCGAGGTACTGCTGAATGCCGCCGCTCATCTCAGCACTCGATCTCGAGGGCGATGGACGCGTCGACCGTCGTCGCGCTCCAGCCCGAGCCGGTACGCACGCCCACGCCGACGACGTCGCCCGCGGCGAAGGTGTAGAGTCCGCTCGTGAAGGTGCCGCGCGCCTTCGTGTCGCTCGTGGCGCTCGCGAGCGTGACGATGGCCGCAGCGTTCGCGATCGTGCCGTTGATGTACACGCCGAAGATGGCGTTGGAGCCCGCGGCGGCGCCCGAGAGGTTCACCGAGAGACCCGTGATGGAGCCCGCGCGCATCGCGACGAAGGCCGCGGTGGTGAGCGCGGAGACACCGCACCAGTGCGTCTGCACGGGCGTCGACGAGGCGGGCGTGGCGTTGTCGCCCGCGGCGACGTTCGGGTGTCCGAAGGGGAGCACCTGACGCACGCCGCCCGTGATGCCGCCGGTGACGGCGATGCCGCCCGTGAAGGTCTGCGTCTGCGTGAAGGTGTTGACGTCGCGGACAGAGGGAGCGTCGACGAAAGACGAGGGGTTGCCCATGATGATCTCCGGTGCGTGGTGTGTGAGCGCCGCGCGTGCGGCGCGAGGGTCAGCGCTTGTTGGTTTCGGTGCCTGAGAGACGCAGGTACGGCGTGCGCAGCGTGCTGCCGGTGTCGTTGAAGAGCTTCAGCTTGAAGCTGTCGAAGAGGTCGACGTAGAGCCACAGGTTGGCGGCGAGCAGCACGGCCCATGAGGTGCCCGCGGCGCGCACGGGCGGGTTGCCCACGCTCACTTGCGTGCCGCCGCCGTTCTTGGCGCCGAGCCCGAGGTAGCCGAGCCCCAGCGTGACCGTGCCTTGCCACGAGGCATCATCGGAGCCGCCGATCTGACTGTTGGCGCCGCCCTTGATGTTGAGCGCCCATTGCACGACGTAGTCAGTCCACACGTTCACGCCGTCGATGGTCGTGATGGTGTTCGTCGCGATGTCGGTCGCGGACTCCCAGTGCACCACGCGCTCGCCGGGGTCGACGGTCGAGAGGTTGCCCGTCGCGAGGGCCAGGGCTCCGACGGCCTGATCTTGGATCGAGTTGAGCTGCGCCGAGGTGACGATCTGATTGGGGCTGTACGTTGCGATGCGGTCCATTGCGTCACCTGTCGAGGGCGGTCGTGTCGAGGTACGTGTCGAGGTAGCCGTCGCAGTAGAAGCCGACGGCGTTCGCGACGGTGTAGGTCGTGTGCGCGGGCTTCATGCGGTCGACGATGGCGCGCACGCTGGCGTTTTTCGACGCGATCTGCACGAAGCCGATGGGCACCACGACGGCGAAGCGGAACACGTCGCGTGCCGTGGCGAGCGCGGCGGCGCATTCTGCGGCCGTCGTCTCTTCGACCGTGCACGCCGTCGTGATGGCCTCGACCGCGGCGGCGATGGCCTGCGGCGACCCGCCGAGCTGCGAGCGTGCGTAGGCCGCGAGGCGCGCGCGGCGGTCGGCGTCGGGGAGCGTGTCATCAGCAGGGATGCCCAGCAGCGCCTCCCACTCCGAGAGCAGGTCCGTGGCGAGCGACGCGAACGCTTCAAGCGCCGTGTCAAGCAGCATCTGCCGCGAGTCGGCGAGGGTCGCGCCGCGAGCGAGGGCGTCGGCTGCGTTGTTTGAGCCGTCGGGCGCCTGCCAGCCAGGGCCGACGAGGCGCAAAAGCTGGCGCGCGAGGGTCGCGGCGTCGCCGCTCGCGGACGGGAGCGATTGCGGCGCAGTCAAGGGCATTGTGACACCGGGGGCGTTTGTGACGTATCGTGCGCGACCATGAAGGCTCTTCTCCTCGCTCTGCTCGTGCTCGTGGCCCTCGGATGCGGCTCCGCGGAGCCCGTCAGCGCCTCACCAGACGCGGCGGGCGACGTCGTGAGCGCCGACGTAGCCGAAGCGACCGCAGACGCGCCCGAGGCGCCGCGGGATGCCGCCGTCGCGGTGGCCGTCGACGACGCGCCCGAAGCCGCCGCGGTCGTGCCGCAAGACGTCGCGCGCGAGCCCGACGTAGCACCCGCGGGCGATGCATCGCCACTCAGCGACATCGCGAGTGATGCGCCGATCAGCGCGGGCGATCGGCCGTGCACCGTCGTGACGGAGTGCGGCACCATCTTGCCGGGGCGCGTGCCCTCGTGTCAGTCGGGGCAGTGCGTCGACGTGTGCCCGACGAACTTCGCCGACTGCGACGGCAACCCGGTGAACGGCTGCGAGACGCGCCTTGACCAGCGCGAGTCGTGCGGCGCGTGCGCGCGGTGGTGCGGGGCCGGTGGCGCGTGCGCTCGCTACGCCGGCGGCTTCCGCTGCGCGTAGGTCAGATCGCTTCCCATGCCCACGCTATCGCGGCGGCTTCGAGTGAGGCGAGCGCGCTGTTCGCAGCCTCCCACACGGGGCCGCCGTAGGCCGCGCCGCCCGCGTTCGTGAGGTCGGCGATGCGCGTCGAAGCCCACGCGCGCCAGCGGTAGTTCATCTCGCTCAAGAACACCGCGAGGGGCACGCCCGCGGCGCGGTTGGCGACGGTCGACGCGGCGCCCGTGGCCGAGCCCTGCGTCGCGCCGTCGAGCTCGTAGCGGCCCGCGTAGACGGTGCTCGATCGCATCAGGTACACGAGCCCGTCGCGCAGGAGCACCGCGGAGATGAGCGACGCGGCGCCGGGGTCGACGGCGCGCGCGAAGGCCCAGCCGTAGTCGGCGGGCACAGGCAGACGGTAGGCGACGTCGGTGTCGCGGCGCTGCCAGAGCGCGGTCACTGCGACACCAGAAACAGGTCGAGCGTCAACACGGCCTTCGCGGCGGGCGTGACGTCGAGGCCGGGCGTTGTCACCTCAGCGGAGAGCACGCCGGGGACGGCCATGAGCGCCGCCGAGAGGGCTTGCGTGTAGAGCGTCGCGCGAGCGCTGCTGTCCTCGGCGGGGAAGCGCGCGGCGGGGCTCGTGTCGCCGGGGCCGAGGGCGTCGAAGTACGCGAACGCCGCGAGGCGAAGGGCGCTCCAGTTGGCGGGCGCAGGGTAGAGCGTCAGCGTCGCCGGGTTCGCCGGGAGCGGTGTCGCGGTGAGGTTGAAGGTCGTGCGCCCGGTGCCGCCGTTGTAGGTGCCCGTGGGCAGCACAACGCGGTAGTAGCCGCCGCGGTAGACGGTGGTGCCCACGTTCACGAGCGCGGCCTTTGAGGCGAGGTCGATGCCCGTCGCAGAGTAGTCGCCCGTGAGCACAAGCGACGTGGTCGTGCTGCTCGAGTGGATCGTCGCGGGCGACGCGAAGCCGTAGGCGTTGGCGGCGTTCACCGTCACCGTCGCGAAGGCGTCTTGCGTGTCCTCGGTGATGGCTTCGATGGACGTGTCACCCGTCGAGATGCCCACGCTGCGGAGCTGCGTTCCGCTCGACGTCGGGAGGCCGAGAATCGTGCGCGTGCCGTTGATGTACTCGCGCACCTCGGAGAGCAGCGCGCCCGACGATCCGCCGAGCAGCCGCGTGTTCGACGGGCTGTCACCCTGCGGCGGCCCCACGAGCACGACGGTCACGCATCCGAGCGTGCCCGCGGTGCCCGCGCCGGGGTACGACACGGGCGGCGCGAGGAGCGGGTAAACGTACGCGTCGCGCACGTCGAGGCCCAGGTACGACAGACACCACTCGCGCCACTCGGCGGCGTTGCCCGCGCCGGGGCGGTAGCGCAGCCGATCGACGATGCGCTGCGCCCACGCCTGCACCGTCTCAGCATCGGCGCCAGTGGTGACGACGCTCGCGACCGTGCCGGTGGGGTCGATGCCCGAGGGCGCAGACACCCACGTCAGCACGTCGCCGACGTCGCGCGTGGTGCTCGCGCCCGTCGTCGTCGCGCTCGCGCTCACGACGCCAGAGCCGCCGACCGAGAGCGTGACGCTGGTGGACGTGACCGCGTAGAGCGTGCCGTCGGTCCACGCGAACACGGAGCCCGAGGGAATCGTGATCGTCGCCGACGGCGTGCCCGTGACGGTGACGGTGTGGCGCGCAGCAACGCCCGTGCGCCGGTCGACGCCGTAGACGTAGCCATGCCGCGCGACGGCCTCGTCGCTCGCCTGGTCGGGGAGGATGTCGCGCGCGTTCTGCTCAGCCTGCGCCTCGAGCCCCTCGAGCACGACAGCCAGGGCCGATGCGTCGAGGTAGGCGTCGCTCCCGCGCGAGGTCAGCAGCGTGCGCGAGTTGGCGGTGTACTCCGCGCGCAGGTACGCGAGGAGCTCATCGCGGATCGTGTCTCTGGATCGTCCGATGAACACCGCTACACCTCGCCGCGAATGCGTGCGCGCCGGTCGAGGCGCGGGTCTGTGAATGAGACATCGTAGAGCAGAAGCCCGCGCTGCACGTCGACCTCGCAGGAGACCGTGAGCGCCGTGATGTCACCCGCGGCGACGACGAACGCGAGCGCCGCGAGGATCACGTCGCGCGCGGTCGACGCGGCGCCGGTGCCGAGCTTGTCGACGCGCGACCACTCGACGCCGAGCGACGGATCCACGAGGCACGTACCGCGGGGCGTACGCAGGATCATCAGCACGCGCTCCGCTTGCGGCGCGGGCGATTCGATCCAGTTGTTGCCCGCGAAGAGCACCTCGCCCGTCGTCGGGTCGCGGCGTCGCGTGTAGGCGTAGAGGTCGCTCATGCGGATGTCTTCGCGCGTCGCGTCGAGGCCACAGCGATCTTGCCCGCGACCGGCGTCGCTGCGCCGATGGGCGTAGGCACGCCGCCCGGCGGCGTGTACGCGAGCGACGCGCCGCCCGTGCCGGGGATGAACGTCCACGCGCCGAGGTCGACGGGGTCGGTGTCGGCGGCGATCTTCACGGCCGAACCGTTCACACGCACCTCGCCCGTGCCGTTGGCCGTCACGGTGATGTTCTGGTTGCTCTTGCTCGTGATCTCGATGCTGCCGTCAGCGCGGATGCGAACCGTCGCGGTCGCGTTCTGCGAGCCGGGCCCGTAGAGCCGCACCTCGCCCGCCTCGACGGCCTGCGCAGCGCCGCCCTTGTCGATCAGCCCGAGCGCGACAGCGGTGTCGCCGATGCGCGCGATGAGGGCCTCGGTCGTAGCGCCGAGCGTGGGGTACGCGAGCAGTCCGAGGGGCTGCACAACCTCGACGCTCGACAGCGTCTCCGCGGCGGCGTCGTCGCCCGCGTCGCCCGCGCCCGTGATCTGCGCCGTGAGCACGCGGCGCGCGGTCGAGACGGTGAGGCGCGAGAGCTTCACGAAGTCGAGCAGTTGGTCAAACATCGTCGGGCTCCATCGCGAGGGCGCCGCGCGGCACGAGCGAAAGCTCCGTCACGGTGCCCGCGGTGCGCGAGCGCTTGAAGGTCACGCGCGTGATGAGCATGTCTTCGTCGAGCGGTTGCCCGTCGGCGTTCGTGCAGAGGTCGTCGTACACGCGGGCCACGGTGTTGACCGCGTAGAGCGTGCGGACGTTGTCGACGAGTTGCCCGTGGCCGCGCACCGTCAGCCGGTACGTGCGAAACGCGCGCATCGCGTCGAGGATGGCGCGGCGGCCCTCTTGCTCCGCGCGGGCCAGGGTCTTCGCGCGCGTCGAGCGCATGTGCCGGGGCTGCGGCGGCGGGTCGGCCACCACGAGCCCGCGGGTCACGCGCGCGTCCGTGAGCGCGGTGTTTGTGGCGACGGCGCGCTGACGCACGCTCACTTTGTCGCCGCGGTCGGAGCCTGTGTAGACGGTGACGCTCGTGGGCGCGGGGCGCGCGTCGATCGTCTCGACGCCCGAGAGGATGTTGCTCCGTCGATCGGCCACGCCGTCGACGATGCGCCGCGCGAACACGAAGGTCGCGGGGTCGGTGTCGTTCGGCGTGTCAACGACGATCGTGAGCCCCGTCTGTGCGTCGGGCGCCGTCCACATGAGAGCGCCGATGCGCGCGCAGATGGCTTCGGCGAAGGCCCATACGCGCTCACCGGGCTTCGGGTGCGCTTCGGGGATGATGATGTCTTTGATGGCCCGCGCGCGCGACCTCGCAGCCGAGCGGCGGGGCGTCAGCGGCGTGAGGGCGATTGTGTTGCGGGCGGCGATGCTCTCGGCGTTCCATGCGAGCGGGAGCGCAGCGGCTTCGCCGAGTGCAGCGCGAAGCGCGGGCGTGAGGCCTGCGGCGGGGCGGCTCGACGCGGCGGCTTCGGTGGCCGTGCCGCGGGCGCCGTGGCTGCGGCGCGTGGTGGTCTCGCGCGCTGCGTCGGCGGTGGTGATACGCACCGGGAGCCCGACGCCAGCGAAGACGCGCTGCAACGCCTGCTCGAGCGGGATGCCCGTGAGCGTCAACGTCGGGTCGGCGTCCCAATCGAGCGCGGGGCCTGCGAGGTCGCGGCCCGAGATGACCATGCGCGCCTCGCCGTGGCCGTCGGCGCCGGTCTCGATCTTCTCGATGCGCCCGTTGAGCTGCGCGGCGCCGTCGATGCCGACCACGACGGAGTCGAGCGCCTTCACGCCGCGACGGAGCGCGTCCCATGTGGTGCCGCTCGTCTCCGATGACCACAGCCCGAAGGTGAAGGCGTTGCCCGCCTGGAGCATGTCCAGCGTGATCGCGTACTCATCCCACACGTCGGGCGCGAGACCCGAGGCCGCGAGCACGAGGTCGACGGTGTGCTCGCGCGGGTCGTTCGCGACCGTCACGGGAGCACCACAACGACGGTGCCGGCGGGCACCGCGAGCGGGTCGGTGATCGTGTTCGCGCCGAGCAGGTCACGCACGCGCGCGGCAGTGCCGTAGACCGCGAGCGAGACCTCCCACAGCGCCATGCCCGACGGCACGGTGTAGAAGCGCCGCCGCCCGTCGCCGACGACGTAGCGCCCGCGCAGATCGTCGATCGCGCTGCGCAGGTCTAGGAGCGCGCGTGTCGCGGCGTTCGACGAGGGGCCGACCATGCCGGGCAGCGCGAGGTTGAACGCCACGACGTCGCCCATCTGCCGGAACGCGTCGTTGACCTGCGTGTAGCTCCGCGGCGCCGACGCGAGGAACGTCATCTGCGAGCGCATCGTGGGCGCCGTGGGGCGGTAGCCTGCGACGCTTGCGCCGAGGGCGTCGGCGGTCTCCGCGCGCGTCTCGACGGTGGCGTCGGTGTCCGTGGGGAGCGCGCCGTCGGGGCCGAGGAGAAGCCCTGCGGTCGCGTTGTGCTCCGACCACTTCACCGTCCACACGAAGCCGTTGCGCACGCCCGCGTCGATGGGCTCCGACCACTCCTCGATCGCCGCCGTCAGCAGCCCGTACGTCGGGTGCTGGAGGCTCCCGATGGGCGTTGTCTCGAAGGCGCTGAGCAGGTCGTAGCGCACGTCAGAGGCGAGGTCGCCGTAGCGCGCCACGAGCTGCGGCGAGTTCACCAGGGGGATGGTGAACGAGCCGCTGTACGCGCGCTGCCCCGTGTACTCCACGTCAGCACCGCGACGGCGATACGCGACGTGCTTCACGAAGTCGTTGCCGCCCATCGTCTCCGCGGCTTGCGCGGGGAAGCGGATGCCCTCGTACGAGAACTCTGCGAGGTCTTTGAGGTAGTCGGTCATCGCGAGGGAGCGCCTGCGGCGGGAGCCTGCGAGGCGGCGTGTGCGGCGTCGACGGGTGCGACGGTCGCGGTGACGGTGGCGTTGCTGAGCCCGTCGCGAACGGCCTGCGAGACCGACGTAGAGAACCCGCGCCACATGTCGGCGCTGAAGACGTTCGTATACGCCGCTTGCCCGCCCGCTTCGCGCGTGCTGCGCCCGGTCGTGTCGCGCATCGTGGCGTCGTCGTAGACAGCGCGGTTGATGAGCGTCCCGGCGCCGCCGCCAAGGGCCGCGCCTGCACCGACGACAGCCCCGATCGTGCCCGCGCCCGCTGCGCCGACGGTGCCCGCGAGGGTCGCACCGATGCCGCCCGCGGAGCCCAGGAGCGCGAGGCCCGAAGCCTTCGCCGCCGCGATCGTGCCGCCGATGCTTGTGGCGCCCGTGAGCAGCCCGCCGACGCCCGTACCCGCGAGCGCGGTGCCGATGCGTGAGAAGGTCGCGCCGCCGAGGATGCCGCCGAGGAGCCCGCCGCCAGACTGCATCGCGCTCGAGGTGATCGGGTTCGCCGTCGACCACGTCGCGAACTGGTTGGATAGGTTGACGATGGCGCTCGTGTTGTCCGTGAGCGCGTTGTCGCGCGTGGCCTCTGCGGCGCGGAGCGCGGTCTGCTGCTCGGCGTCGACCATCGCAGCGCCGCGGCTCACGTCGCCCATTCCGAAGGTCGACCCCTCGGCCTGCATACGCGCAACGTTCTCGCCGATCGTGCGGCCGCCAGAGCCCTGCGACGCGAGCGCGCTGATGAGCGTGCGCACTGGCGACCCGAGCACCATCGCACTGCGAGAGCCTCCTGAGCGGAGAAGGTTCGTCACCGCGTTCGTGTCGCCGCCCATGCCCTGCATGAGATCGGACACGAAGCCAACGGCGCTCTGGTTGCGCAGCGTGACGCGTCCTTGCGAGTCCTGCGCGGTGAGCCGGTCTGCGAGTTCTGTGCGCCCTTCGCCGATGAGGCGTTGCCGCACGCGGCCCGCCATCACAGGGCTCGTAACTTCGGTCCGCAGCGCGGCCAGGGCGTTGAGCGCGTGGCGCGGCGTGAGACCGCCAGCGGATGTGAGCTCGCCGACGGCCATCGTTTCGAGCACAGCGGAGCGCACCGACGCGGCTCGCGCTTCGGGCGTCTGCCCGGCCGACGTCGACCGCGCGATGTTCGCCATCATCGGGCCGAGCGCGGTGGACATCACCGTCGAAAGCTCGATAGAGCCCGCCTGCGCCATGCCGGTCATGTTGCGCAACACGTCCATCTGCGCGGCGCCGGTGATGCCCTGCTTCGAGAGCATCCCGCCCGCGCGCAGCACCTCCGACGGATCTTGGTACGTGTTGCGCGCGAAGCGCATCAGCCCGATCTGGTCATTGAAGCGCTGCGCGCGCTCTGCGGGGCTCGCGCCCGTGAGCACGGAGGATTGTGTCTGCGCTTCCATGAGCCCGCCCGCGACGTCTTCCATCGACAGCCCGCGAAGGCCGCCCGTGGCGATCTCGCGCTGGAGCCGTGAGCGCATCGCGGCCGCCTCGTTGCCGCCGATGCCCGCTTGGAAGAACGCCGCGTTGAGCGTGTGCTCGCTCGCGGCGCGACGCTGCCGTGCGTCCTGAATCTGTGAGTGCGCCTCGCGCGCCACGTTGAACGCGGCATCGCGACCGACGTTGAGCCCGCGACGGAGCCCCGTGCCGATCTGACTGCCCTGTCGCGAGCGCGCGGACGCCTCGCGCTGCGCGATGGCCGTCTGCCGCTTCTCGGCGCTCTCGTACTGACGCGTGAAGCGTTCGAGCGCGCCTTGACGCACGCGCGCCTCCTGCTCGCCCGTGAGCCCGCGCTTGCGCGCTTCGTCCTGTGCGAACTTCGTCGCGTCGGTCTCGGCGCGGCGACGCGAGGCCGCGGTCATCGCGAGCGCGCGGCGCTTCTGGTCTTCGCTGCGCACGAAGGCCGCGAGCGAGCGTTGCGCGCCTTGCTCCTCGGCGCGCGCGGTACGCACGGCCTCGTCACGCGCCACGCGGCCCGTGCGCTGGTAGCCCGCGGTCGACGCCCTCACGGCGTTGCCCATCGACGCCTTCACGTCAGCCTCGGCGGCCTTCGCGGCGCCACGGACGGCGGCGAAGGCTGCGAGGAGGCCGCTCGTGTCGGCGTCGATCTGGAGTACAGCGCGGGGCATGGTTCAGCGGGTCAAGGCGTCTCGGAGTCGTCGAGCGTCATCGCTCGGGGCGTCGTCGCCGTCGAGGTCGGCGAGGAGTCGGCGGGCGAGTCGATCGGCGGCGTAGTGGCCGAGGAGTTCGGCGTCGTCCATCTCGCCGCCCGGTCGACCAGTGAGGTGATGATGGCTCGCAGCGTAGTGGTGTCGAAGCGCTGCAAGTTGGTCGGCTGCGTCAGCCCTTTTCCCAGCGCATCAGCTACCTCGCGCACCTCTGCGAGCGTCTTGAGATGTCGGAACGGCGACCGCTCCAACGCGTGCGCGGTGTACTCGTCGAAGCACGCGCGCACCTCGTCGACGTCGAAGCATCGGCGCAGCTCCGCGGCGTCGGCGGCGAAGGGCGCGTCGGTGCGGTCGGGGTCGACGAGGGCGCGCGCGAGGATCTGCACCATCACCTCGAGGTTCAGCACCGCGTCACCCGCGTCGCCGATGAGGTCTTCGCGCTGCCACCCGCCCGTACCCACGAGCCACTTGATGGCCTCGGCGTGCGCCTGCTCCTGCTCGTGGGCAGAGAGTGTGCGCACGGCCAGGGCAAGCGACTCGGGGCCGCTCTCGCGCACCACCTCGACGGTGAAGCGGCGCGTCGGGCGCTCGCGCCCCGCCATGAGGCGCGAGAGCTTCGAGCCTTTGAGGTGATCGGTCACGCGGTGCCGACGTAGGTCGCGTGGTAGCTGAAGCTCACGCTGTTGGGCGTGCCTTCGGCCTTCGTGTCGACCTTGGCGGTCCTCACGTCGCCCTTGAAGGCGTAGCTGTCGCCCGCGATCTTGAACACGAGGGCGATCTCATCTTGCGCGGCGCAGAGGCCGATCCAGTCGACCTCGGGGCCGGTCGAGGGGAGCGCGTTGTCGACGGCGATCGTCGCCATGAGCGGCCCGGCGGTGTGACCCGCGCGGCCCTTGAGAATGGTGACGACGTCTTTGTTGCCGCTGTCGAGGTCCATGGTGATGGACGTGGCTTCGAGGACGGGGCGACCGCGATAAAACACGGCGCCGGGAGCGGAGTAGCGTGCCATTGGTCAGTGCTCCTCAGAGGCTCGCGAGTTGACGGACGTTGCCCGCGACCTGGTGCAGCGCGGTGATGGGCTCGCAGGGGATCTCGCAGTTGACGCGGCCCGGCGTGGTGCCGTCGGCCTCGACCACGAGAAGCGCGTCGTTGAGGCTCACGTCTCGCAGGACCGCGTCGGCCTCGTAGGTCTTGAGACGCCCGAAGATGAGCGAGCGAATCGCGCTCGGCGTAGTGACGTTCGGCGCGCGCGTCACGGGGTTGCCGCTCGCGTCGTCGGCGCCGAGCTTCGCACCCGCGAGCTCGGTCGCGAGGTACGAGCGCAGATCGTCGGCGGCGTAGTCGCACACGGTCACGTAGGCCGTGTCGATCACCGCGTAGTTGGGCACGCCCGCCGCAGTGGAGCGCGACGTGACGGAGCGCACGAGGGCGCCGTAGCCGGGGCGCAGCGCGCTCGTGCCGATCACCGCGAGCCCGTTGTTGAGCGCGTTCTCGATCTCGGTGCCCGTGGGGCGGTCCGCGGGGAGGCGCTGCATGGGCACACTCGCGAGGTTGACGCCGTCGAGGTTGGCGGCGGGGTCGCTCGCCTCACCCACGAGCGAACCGCCGGCGTAGGCGTCGCCCGCGAGACGCGCGGCGGCCACCTGGGCGGCGACGTCGGGCGGCGGGAGCACGGAGGCGTGGTGCCACGCGACCTGCATCCGCGAGGCGTTGCGGCCCGTCGCGAGCGTCACGGCGTTGGCGTAGGTCGCGCTCGTCGCCATGATGGCCTGCTCGAGCAGTTGCACCGTCGGCCCGGCTTGCGTGTTGAGCTCGGCCACCACGAGGTCGGCGTTCGTCGCCTCGATGCACGCGCACACGATCCGGTCGTAGCGCGTGGGGTTGATCGCCGCGAGCGCGTTCGCGAAGCTGTCCTGCGTCGCACCGTTCGTAAGCGTGATCTCGCCGCCAAGGGTGCTGGTGCTCGACCAGATACCCGTCGTGGCTGCGCCGCTCGACGTGCTCGACGTCGTGATTCGCGTCTCCAGCGTCGAGCCCGTCGGCACGAAGTAGGCGTCGACCACGATCACCGAGCCGCGCGGCCCGGTCTGCTTCGCGGTGACGGTGACGGCCCCGGAGTTGTTCTGCGCGGTGAAGGGGAGCGTGTTCGCGTCGTTGATCGCGTCGGCAACCGCGGCGGCGATGACGGTCGCGGTGTCGCCGAGGGCGACGGGAACGTCGATCGTCTGCCCGCAGAGCTTGAGCCGCACGGTGAACGCCGCGGTCGACGTCGTGGCGAACGTGATGACGCCGCTCGCGGCGGTGCCGCCCGCGTCGGCCACAGGGCACGCGTAGAGCGTCGCGTCGGGATACTGCGCGAACACGGCGATGGCCATGCGGTGCAGCTCCGAGCCAGCGCCGAAGAGCGTCTGTGCGTCGGAGTCGGAGGCCACGAACACGGGCGTCGCCACGGTCGCGGTGCCCGCGGTCACAGAGAGCGCGGGCGAGGCGCCGGTGATCGTGGTGCCGATCATGTTGCCGAGCAACATGAGCGTCTTCGTGGCGCTGCCGCTCGACGAGCCAGGGCCGCCGAGCACGACGTTGAAGGTGATGCCGGGCGTCTTGCGCGACGACGGCACGCCGGGGACGTTGATGCTCACAGGGCCTCGAGTTCTCCGCGCGAGAGAGCGCGGCGGTGGTAGCTGTCGTCGGGCACGGTGACGCCCTCGGGGATGATCTCGCCTCGACGGTCACGGCCCACGTAGCGCGCCGACGTCGAGCCGGGCACGGGGAGCCGCGCATCGCCGACGGCGCGCACGTTGATGGTCTTCATGGAGTGGCTCACGGGGTGGTGTCAGAGACGATCTGCACGAGCGGGTTCGGCGCGGTGCCGGTGCCCACGAGGTTGATGTCGCTGTAGACGGCGGGGATCGTGACGGCGGCGCTGCTGTCGTAGGTCGCGGCTTCGGTGTCGCGTGTTGCCTCGAAGCGCACGGCGTAGACGTAGACGGCGCCGCGGCGGATCAGCTCCGCGCGGGTGCCCGCGTAGCGCGTCGAGAGGTTCATGTGCGTGTCCGCGACCACGAGTCCGTTGCACGCTGCGATGACCGCGTCGACGAGGCGCAGGAGGCCGGGGGCGCTTGAGTCGCCAACCATGCCGTCGTCGATCGCGCGGGCGTCTTCGACGGCCACGAGCACCGAGAACTGCGACAGCGCGCGGTCTTCGATCGACGCGGCGCCGTAGCCCATCACGTCGCGCGCCGAGATGTCTTCGTCGAAGCGCAGCATCGCGCAGGGGTACTGCGCGGCGGCTTCGGCGAGACCTTCGGGCGGGACCGGCCCGGCGTAGCGCCCGACGCACGCGAAGGGGCGCGACGACGTCGGCCCCGTGGTGACGTTCGTGAGCAGCCCCGAGAGCGCGGTGTAGAGCGCGAGTTCGATGCTTGCGAGTGTGGCGCTCACTGGACGTTCTGCACGGCGCCTGCCATCGAGGCGGCGACGATCTCAGCCATCGTTTGGCCCATCGCATTCCATGCGGGGCGCAGGTACGGGTACGGTCGATTGCGGCTCGTGCCCTCCTCGACGAACGACCCGTAGGGCATCCCGCCGTGCACCTGGATCACGTAGCCGCTCTGGAGCGAACCGTCGGTGAACTGCCACTCGGTGTGCGTCTGCAACCGGAACGTGCGGTTCGTGTACGGATGGTTGGCCTTCGCGTACGCCGCGACGATCTTCGCGCCCGCGGTGAGCGCAGGGGGCAGCGCGCGCGAGAGGGCGGCGCGCATCGCGTCGACCGCGTCGATCCACTCGGCCACGGTCAGAACGCCGACCCGTCGCGGCGGTCTGCGGCGCGGGTGTAGGGGTTCGTGTACTCGTTGGCAGAGTCGACGAGGTTCGTGTTCGATGCGCGCGGGCGTGCGTCGCCGACGCTCGCGTTGGAGTTCGGCGGGCGCGCATCGGCGTCGCGCGACATCTCGCGGAAGAAGCGCTCGGCCGCGCGGCCGTGCGAGAGGTACGCGCCCGACTCGTCGCCCGCCGTAGCGCCCGCGCTTGCGTGACGCGAGGCGGCGATCATGCAGACGATGTCGACGCCACGGCCCGTCACCTCGGGGTCAACGGTGTCCGTTGTGAGGTAGAGGCCGTCGGGGAACGCTGCGCGCGTGAGGGTGCGAATGCGGCTGTTCGTCTCCGCGATGCACAGGTCGCGGAACGTCGTGTCGGCGGTCGCTCCGCCGTTCTTCGCGAAGAGGCGCGCGTAGGCCTGCGTCGAGAGACGGCCGGTGACGTCGGCCGCGGTGATGATCGCGGTGAGCTCAGCCACGCTCGTACTCCGCGCCTTCGGTGAGTCCGTCCATCGCGACGGTCTCGGGGATCTCCTCGCCGGGCTCGTACGTCGTGCCCGCGTGGATGCGCACTCGCGCGCGGAACCGCACACGCGCGAGCGCAGGAGGCACCGCGTCTGCGGGCTCCGTAGGGGCCGCGGGAGACTCGGGCGCGACGTCGGGCGCGGAGACGGACTCCGACGCACGCGCGGGCACGCTGCGCGACTCCTGCGGGCGGTTCTGACTGCGGCGGGACATCAGCTCACGACGGTGGTGTAGAGGTAGCCCGCGGCCGAGCCCGCGACGACCTTCTCGTCGAGCGACTCCGTCACCTTGATGTACACGCCACCCGACTTGCCAGGCAGCGGCGCTTCGATCGTCTGCGTCTCGCGCGGCCCGAAGCGGAACTGCTTGCCGAACACCGCCGTCTCGCGCGGGCCAGGGTTGTCGGTGGCGCGGATGAGCGCGCAGCTCTTGCCCCAGATGTACCCCTTCGCCGAGGTCTGACCCTCGCGCGACGAGACGTACTTCGCGCGGCCCACGTAGACGGCGTCGAGCTCGAAGAGCGCGGCGACGAGGTCGGTGGTCACGCGGTCGGGGGTGGCGCCCGAGATGGTCGAGGAGCGCGAGAGGATCGTCTCCTTGAGCTTCGGGTGGTTCTTCAGCTTCATCCACGCCTGCGCGCCGATGACCATGATGTTGGGGCGCTCGTCGCACGCCTCGATGGCGTCGTCGATCTTCTGCACGGGGTCGCTGGTGTTCGTGTCCCAGCGATCGGCGCCCGAGAGCGCGGCGGTGTTGCTGCCGTACGAGCCCGACGCGAACGCGATGGCGGCGACGCGGCGCTCCTTGGCGATGTCGAGCCGCGAGGTCACGACCTTGACGGCGTGCATCTGCGGGTCGATGGGCGCATCGGCCGACTCGATCTCTTTGTTCGAGACGAAGTCCATCAGCCCGTAGTCGACGGTGCTGAAGTTGTCGGTGCTGATCGTGTAGCGCACGCGGCCGGGCATCGCCTCGGCGCCCGTGAGTGCGGCGGCCTGCTCCTCGAAGAACGTGTCGGCCCCGTACTTGAAGAACTTGTCCGACGGCTTCGAGACGTCGACGATCGGCATGACCATGTCCGCGATCATGTCGCGGTTGCGGATGGTCGACGCGAAGTTGGACAGGGGCGCGTCGACGTGGACCGACGACGGCGAGAACGAGGCCTCGATCACGCTCGCGGCCTGCGCGGCGTTGAGGCCGTGCGCCATGAGCAGCTCCATCTGGAGCGAGTGCATCTGTGAATCCATGGATCAGCCGCCCTGCTTCATGAAGGGGTTGATGGTGCAGGCGACGCGGTCGCCCGAGACGGCGCTTTCGAGCGCCTGCCCGATCACGGCCACGTTGGTGCCCGCGGCGGCGGTCTCGGTGATCACCGAGCCATCGGTGCCGCTCGAGGTGACGTAGTCGCCGCGCGTGATGGTGCCAGCCGCGATGAGCGGGTAGACGCCGCCGAGCACGAGGTCGATGGTGTCGCCCGCGGCGCACGCGGAGCCGTCGGGGCGCATCATGCAGCCGAGGAGCGACGTCGTCGGCGATGCGCCGCCGGGGAGGCGCACGGTGTTGTCGGCCGAGCCGACGCGGACGATCATGCCGTCGGTCAGGATCGACTCCGACACGACGGGAATGAGTTGCCCGGGGAAACGGTTGGAGAGGCCCATCAGCGCGCCGCCTTGATCTCGCGCGAAGCCTGCTTCAGCGCGCCTTCGAGGGTGAGGGTCTTGTCAGCGGCCATGAGTTCGCGAGCGCGGGCGCCCGCGGCGTCGTTGTGGCGCGCGGGCATGGCGACCACGTTCGAGGGCGTGCCGTCGTGCGCGGCGGCGAGGGCCGTCACGCGCTGCGTCAGCGTCGAGGTCGTGGCGGCGCTCGCGCGCGGCAGCGGGTTGGCCTTCGCGAACGCGGCGAAGTCGGCGCGGGCGGCGAACTCGAGCGAGGCGCGCACGGGCTTGAGCGCGGGCTGCGCGGCGATCATCGCGTCGAGGTGCGCGGCGACGTCGAGTTCCACGCGCTCCGACTCGCGCGCCTTGGCGGCGTCGAGTTCGGTCGTGAGCGTGGCGACCTTCACCGAGAGCGACGACAGTTCCGCGATCTTCGCGGCGACGTGGGCGCCGGTGGCGTCGCTGTTGAGGCTGAGAGCGCGCCGAACATCGGCGGTCTCCTGAGCGCGGGCGGCGATGGCCGCCGAGGCATCCTCTTCGCTCGCGGCGGCGATGCCGAGCCGCGCCGCGAGGGTCATCATCTGAGCCATGTGGCTTCTCTCCGTGGCGACCCTCGGGCCGCCGTTCATCGGCGGGTCATCCGCCGAAGCCATGCCCGCGGCGGATGCCGGGGCGTTCATCTTGTCGAGCGCAGCCAGGGCGGCGGCGACCACTTCGGGCGCGGTCGTGAGCGCGGGCAGGCGCAGCGCATCGCGGATGCAGCCGACCACGTCGTCGAGGTCGACGCCGAGCGCTTCGGCGTCACCTGCACGCGCGAGCGCGTCGAGGCGCGCGAGGTTGCTGCGCACGTCGTCTTCGGTGGCGAGCGCCGGGAGCGCGAAGGCCCACCGAAGCATCGGCAGCACGTCGTCGGGGCCGCTCACTTCGTAGCCGTCATCCTCACCGCCCATCTCCGCGGCGATGCGCGGGATGTCGACGAGCGCGGGGTTGTTCGTGAGCGAGAAGCTCCAGAGGTACGAGCCCACGTCGTCGCCGGTCTCTTCGTCGGTGCCGTGCTGCACGAGCGTCACGGAGCCGTAGGCGAGCTCGCCGGTCTCGACCTGCGCGCGCGTCTCGGCGTTCACCCAGCGGAAGCGCGCCTCGAGCGTCGCGACCGTGGCGCCGTTGCGCCGCATGGAGCCCACGCGCATCGCGGTAATCCACGCGTGCGCAGCGCGGCTGAGCGGGTGCGCCGAGTCTTTCGTGTCCGCGTGGTAGAGCACCACGGGCACCTCTTTGCCCCACCGCTCGAAGTTGGCGATGCACTGCTCGAAATCAGCGCGCGCGAGCGCCACTCCGGGGCCGCGACCTTTGAGCGCGACCTCGTACGCGAGCACGTTCCACGGGCTCTCGCCCTGAGCCTTCGCGAGCGCGACGGGCACGCCGCCGAGGCGTCGAGTCATCTGTCTTGAGTTCATCTGTCGCACCAGTTTTCGCGACCACGAGTCGCCCGCCGCGCCGCCCCACAGTAGCCACGAGACCCACGCGGGCGAGTCTTTCGGCTCGCGTGCGAAGCGCCGGTTGCGCCCGAAGAAACGCGCCATCTTGCGCGCCTTCTCAGGGCTCGCCTTCTCGCCCGCCGCGAGGCGCCGCGCCCATGCGACGGTGTCCGGCTGGATGCCGTCGCCCGAGAGCCCTTGCTCGTGCAGCGCGAGGCCGCGACGGAGGGCGCTGCGCACGCCCGCGGGCGGCGCGAAGTTGATGCCGTCGAAGAGCGCCACGGTCACACGTCCGCGGGCGTTGCGAGGGCGGGCTGCACCTTGCCAACGACGGGCTCACCGTCGACGGGGTCGGGCACGCCCTCCTGGTCACGCACCCAGCTAGCCGGAACGGTCAGGCCGCGGTCCATGTACATCGACAGGCGCTCCGCACGGGACTTCGCATCCTCGGGCGGCTCGACGGCAAACATGATCGTCGGCACCGGCGCGTTGTCGCCCAGGTTCAGCCGCACGAGCGGCGCGAAGAGGTCGCGGCGGATCGTGTCGCCGAGGCCTTGCGCGTCGCTCGCGAGGAGCTGGTACATCGCGCGGAGATGCACCTCGCCGAGTGAGCGCGCGCCCTTGTCGCCTGGATCGCTCGTGAGCGTCCCGCCGAGCACGCACTTCGACATCTCGCCGTTGCAGAGCTTGATCAGCTCCGCGTGCACCGAGTTGTCTTTCGCCTCGATCACCGTCAGATCGGTGACGTCGGGAATCACCGTCGTGACGGTCGACGACATCGCGTCGAGCGCCTCTTGCAGCACCGTGACGTCTTCGCCGTTGGCGCGCGCGGGGTTCTTCGGGTCGCGGCCCGTCGCGTACTTGCCGACGCGCATACCGCGGCCCGCCCACTCCGCGAACGCGAGCCAATCGCGCACGCTCCAGCGCTTGAAGGCCGAGTACCAGACGAGCGCGCGACCGAGGCCTTCGCGCGTGGGGTACGTGCCGAACGAGCGCGTGGTCTGCACCATCAGCTTCCCGCGAGGGAACGCCGCGGCGTCGTCGAGCGGCACGCCGGGGAACTGCGAGAACGGCGTCAGCGCGACCGTCGCGTCGTAGAGGTAGAGGCGCCAGTCGCGGGCTTCATTCGACCAGGCGAGACGGCGCGGGTGGATCGCGTAGAGGTTGCGCGGGAGCATGTAGCGCCCGTCGCGCGCGTACACGACCTCGACGGCGCTGCGCCCGTGGTAGGTCGACGTCAGCAGCGATTGCCACGCGCCACGCATCGACAGCCCGAGCGATCCGGGCACGACGTCGACGGACGCGAGCGCGTCTTGGCAGAGCTTCAGCGCGCGGTCGCCGGAACGCTTCGACGCGCCTTCGGGGAGCCGCACCTCGTAGGTCGCGCCCGAGACCGAAAGCTCGCGCTTCGAGAGGTCGCCGTGAAGGTGCGGGTCGCCTTGCCGGATCTCGTCGAGGAGGTCGGCCCACCGATCCATGCGCCCCTGGTCGGCCGAGAGCATCACCGACGTGATGGCCTGCGGCGTGAGGCCTGCGCCGAGCCGCTTTTGATTGCGGTCCTGCGGCGAGGGCGCGGTGAGGTTGCGTGTGGCGACGGGCATTGTCAGAAGCCCCATGCGGGGCGGGAGCGTTGCGTGCGGGGCGGCTCTGCGGGTGTCGCGTCGTGCGTCACCAGAAGCTCAGTGAGTGCCCACACGAGCGCGTCGAGGCGGTCGGGGCTCGCGCGGCTCGTCGCCGGATCCCACGTCGTGAGTTGATCTTCGAGGCGGGCCAGGGCGCCGCAATGTGAGACGCGGGCTTGCTCGTACAGGGCGGCGACGGGCTCAGCGCGCGTGGCCTTGCCGCGCGTCGCGTGGACGGTGCGCACGTTGGCGCCGCGGTCGTGCACGCGCAAGGTCGCGGCGACCATCTCGCCGCCGTTGTTCGCCTCGGCGACGATCGCGTCGGCCTTGTGCTCGCGGTAGAGCGCGAGCGCGGTGCGTGCCCACTCCTCGGGCCGGTAGCGTCCGCTCGCGTCGGCGAGAACGTACGCGCGGCCGTCGTGCCCGACACCCGCGACCACGATGCCCGTCTCGTCGCTCTCGTCGTGCGACGACGCGGCGGGGTCGATCGC
>Ga0181344_1000298_pt1 | contig 19994 bp, 30 predicted proteins | sample Su13VDMLBDD_FD_130098 | JGI IMG/M metagenome (GOLD analysis project Ga0181344, IMG submission 130098) | Freshwater viral communities from Lake Michigan, USA - Su13.VD.MLB.D.D | ecosystem: Environmental > Aquatic > Freshwater > Lake | place: USA: Michigan | collected 2013-07-15
ATTTTCTTAGAACGTCCCATGATGTTTTCCCTTTGTTGATGTCAGGCACCCCTGACGGATTAAATAGCTGGGCGCTGAGGTCGCCTGCCCAACTGCTTCTATTGTAACAGAACTTGACAGATAAGTCCACTTCTTCGATTGATTATTTTAATTAGTCCCGTGAAGTGCATTCATCCCGTCTATCCATACCTGCACGAACTCGCGCAGGCGGTTCTCGTTTTCCATCTGCTCCATGATGTGGGTCTTGTAGTCTGCGTCCCACGGCAGCATACCAATAAGCACAAAGCCATCCTCCCGCTGGCTCGTGTCCCCTGTATGCACGAACACTTCATCGTCTACAGTCCAGGCAACGTGCATGCCCTGCACGATGATCTCCACTGCCTCATACGGTTCGGTCATCGTAGTCTCCTGTAATTAACTCGTCAGGGATGTCGCACTCATCACCCAGCTTGCTTGCTACGTAGCAGCGCATGGCTGCTATCAGGGGCGTGGGGCCGTGGGCAAACACATCGTCGTCTGTCTGTGCCGCCCATTGACTGGCTTGATGCGTGAGCGTCAGCCCCTCCCGCTCAATGATCGGGCCACCTTGGTACCAAAAGCTCTCGGGCATGAATGGATCGTTGTCCACGAACACTACGTCTTTGTGCAGGCTGATGGGCAGATTGAGAATCTTGGCCACCGCCCAGTTGAGCGCACCGTCTTGCAGTTCATTTGTCTTGATTTTCATTTCAGCTCCTCCACGCTCTCGGTCTCAATCAGTGCGTCACCACTGTCTAACCCATCATTGACCAGCTCTTGGTACGCAATGAACTCAGCCTCCTCCATGCTGCCTGCCTCAACCGTGTACGTGATGAACGACGTACGACGGAACTCGATCTCATACTTCTTCATTTCTTGTTCTCCTTTCTGAACAACATATGCACCGTATACACAGGACCACGCAGGTCCATGATGTCGTCGTGCCCGAACTCGTTTAAGCTGTCAGTGTCTACTGACTCGTGAGAGAACACCCAGCGGGTGCCCTCGGCATCGCTCCATGTCGCAGTGGCCTCCTCCATCCACTTGTCGAACTCCTCAAGCTCCTCGTCAGTCAGGTCTGACGCATCACCATTGATGAGCCAGGGCAGTGCCCATGCACCAATCACGTAGGTGTTTTCTTCAAAGATAACTTTTGCCATTGCTTTCTCCTTACAGGATGTTGTAGCCCTTGAGCCAGCGACGGGTGTCGCGTCCGGGCCGGGTTATTGTCAGCTCGCTGAACTGTGCGTCAGGGGTGTCTAACCCCATGTCGTCGTCGAACTCTAGTGAGCCGTCAATGTCGAAGTCAGGGTCGACGGTGTTGATGTTGTAGTAGTACGCCTCCTTGGGGTCGGGTTGAAGTGATGTGGGGGTATTGATGCAGCCCATGTCTGCATCGGGCGCTGTCCCGGTCGTAACGCGCTTTGCCAAGGCAAGCTTGCGCCGATAGGCAGGGGAAATGACGAATTGAATCTTCATGATGGTTTCCTTTCAAGTACTGTCACCCTGACACACTAAATAGTCGGGACACAGGGCTCTATCCCGACTTGTTTCTATTATAACTTATCTAGATGATTATGTCGCGGATGTGGATAACTCTCTTAAATAGGGCATCAGCAGGGGCTGATTTGTAGTGTCAAGTTTGGGGTGGAACTGGAACGGATTTTTGGAATTCTGGAATCGGTGTTTCTGGTGAAGAAAGTATTCAAAAACAAAGAAATATACCTACTACTAGTAGTAGTAGAGTAGTATAGATTCCAGAATTCCAGCAATTCCAAGTCTAAAAAAGGACAAAGCTGGCTGAGTGGGTATGTGGGGATTTGTGTGTTGCGGGATTTTGCGCTTGCCGTTCCTTCCTTGCCTTCCACAAAGATGCGCTCGCCAAACCCTTTGTCCTTCCAGAAAACTGGAATTCTGGAATTTCCGCGAAAAAAACGTCGCTAAGTCCTTGATTTTAAAGGAGAAAATGACGATTCCAGAAAAAATTCCAGTTGGAATAAAACTATACAAACTTGGAATTTCTGTAGTACTTTTGTATATTTGGACTTGGAATTGGTTGGAGCCGCACGAGCCAAAAGATACTTTAAGAAACGAGTAAAAAGAACTCGGAACACCTCAGTTCCAAAAAGTCTCATTCAGTTCCAGTTCAGCTACCACCAAATTGGAACTTGGAATCGTGAATTGGAATCGTTGGAATCGGCGTCATCACACCCTGACGCACTAATTAAGGGGCCAGACCCTGCCCGGCCACGCTCGCGCATACGCGCGCGCCGACAAATAACTGGTATCTGAGGGGCGGACGTAAAAAAACCCCGGAGCCTTGCGGCCCCGGGGTTTGAGTTAGTCGCTACTTACTTACCTTCGTACACTTTCCAGAATGCCGCCCTTGCCATCCTGAACTTCAGGGGATCGGCAGTCTCATCGCCGCGCTCTTGTTTGACCTTCACTGATTTGTCCCAGGCATCGAACACCTTGTTCGCTGACTCTACAAAATTCAGCGTAGCACGCTTATTGCCTTCGCCCCTGGCCTTGCGTAACAATTCTGCTACAGCCTTTTCCAGTGACTTGTTACGGTTCGACTCATACCCGCGCCACTTTGTCCGGATGGCCTCGATAACCTTATGCTGCTCTGGATCATCCTTACCCATACGGCCATACTCTTGCTGACTGTACCCAGTAGCTACATGTACGTTGACAATCTTTATCTCACGCTTAGCCTCTTGAGCTTCTGCGAACTTAGTTTGCCAGTCGGCATCCTTCGTGCTGGTCAGTAGCAGCCAAGCCCCGGTGTCCTTGCTGACAATGTAGTAAGACTGGCCCCAAAGCTCATAGGCGCGCAGTTTATAACCTTCAGACAAATCCTTGCGGATTTCCTTGTGGTTATTTACCACAGGGTCAGAGGCAAAATCGGGATACTCGCTGACCATATAGGACGCTACGCTTTCCAGACCTTCACCTGCTACCGCAAGGCGATAGCCGGCATCCTTCAGGCTTGTAGGCTGCTCGGTCAAATAGGCCACAGCGGAAACGGGTTTTTCAGTTTTAACTTTCATGATAATTCCTAGTTAACTAACAATCCGGACAACCCCTTGTCGTCCGGTAAGAGAATTATAGCACATACTGTCACCCTGACGCACTAAATAGCCGCCCACAGCCACGCTCGCACACCCACGCGCGGGGACTAATAACTGGCATCAAAAACACAGGGCACAAAAAAACCCCAGGGCCGCGAAGCCCTGGGGTTCTGTTTCAGCTAATTAGCTGCACTGGATTTCGTAGATCACTTCTTCGCTGACCTTGGTACCGACCGCAACCCGCTTGCAAGTCTCGCTGTCAGATTTGATGTAGACCGTGAGGTAAACCTCAATCCCTTCGACCTTGTACACATAATCCCTATTGAGATAGGTCGCGTACTCCTTGGAGCGCTGAATCTCTCCCATGTTCTCCAGGGTATTGAGCACCATTTCTAGTGTCATGCACTTGAATCCTGGCAGGTCATCCATGCTAAGGTGAATGTCACCGCAGGAGCTGACGAACATAAAGTGCTTCTGATCGCCCAGCGCCTTTGCCAGCGCGTTCAAGATGCGCCCGAGCAAACGGCGATTACCCTTTATCGTTTGCACATTGTTGCGCGCATTTACTACATTGTCTTGCGCATGCTTGATTGCGCGATTCAGGATAGCGGTTGTTGCTTTCATTTCAATTTCCCTTTTTGATGGATTTACAAGATACCGAATCAGAATTGATCCGGTAGAAGAATTATAGCACAAACACCGGATTTAGCGCGTTTTCGCACTCTCGCGCCGGTTCACGCGCCGCAACAAATAACTGGCATCAATAGGCAAATAAAAAACGGGGCCGAAGCCCCGTCTTATTACTCACCCGCTTGCAGCAGGACTATGAGTTTGTTGTACTCTTCCTGCCATTGTTCGTCAGTCCACTGAGCCATCTCTTCATAGTTTCTTGGTCGGCATCCAAGAACATCCTTATGTAGATCGCTATATTCTGCTTTGAGGAAATCCATTTCGGTCATGTTTCATTCTCCTAGTTAGTGGGGGGCTTGCGCCCCCCCCCGTTGCTTACACAATACCAAGCTGAATCTTGGTAATTGCTCTTAGGTACGCATCTACGTTACCGACTTCGGCTTTTGGGACAACCCAATACCTATCCATCATGGCCTCAGCCGGATACCCTTGGATACCCTGCATCATGAGACCAATGCGCACCATGTGGCGTGGGCTGCTACCCTCATCGAGTATCAGTATCTCGACGACCTTTGCGAACTGCTCTTTGCCCAGCCATTCCATGCAGTCCTTGATAGCCTTGATCTGTTTCTGATCGTCAGGCATTCCGCTGTAGTCAATTTCGTATGACATACGTTTTCCCTTTAGGTAGTTGATGAACACCGAATCAGAATTGATCCGGTAGAAGAATTATAGCACAACCAGCCCCCAAGCCTCCCCCACCCCCCGGATTCCCAGATGGGTCCCCCCGCGCCCCCTTCACCCCTTAATCCGCACAAATCACCACACCACTTCCCCAATCCCAGACCACGTTTATTTTTACTCCCCCTCCCCCTACTGTTTTTCCATCCAGTACCCACTTTACTCGCCTCCACAAAACCCCCCCCATAGGAGTCCCAACCTCCCCTAGATAATTTTTTGCACTCACTAAATTTTTCTGGTACATTCGCGCAATTCACATGGAGTGCCTTCTTTCCTCTATGGACGACTTTATCCCTGACATTGATTCGGACATCCCGTTGCCAGCCTCCGCCCGTGAGGCTATGCCGGAGCTATCTGGTCGAGAAGAACTTGAGATGCGGGCACGCACCGTCAAGATGATTTCTGATCTGACCGGAAAACCCATCGAGCCATCGCCCCAACATCGCGGTGAAGCGCTTGAACTTGCCAACGACATGCTTGGCAATAAGAACATGTCCCCCCAGCTTGCCACCTACGAGAATGAGACCATTGCCTATCTGGCTGGACTCGTGGCTCAGCACGACACGTACATCGTCAAAGACCTAGCTCAGATCAAGACGTACGTGGTAAATAAGCTGGTTGAAGAAACTCGGCACCCAGAAGCCAAATACAGGCTCCAAGCCCTGCGATCACTCGGTGAAATTGACGGGGTCGATGCCTTTAAGAAGCGTACCGAGGTCACGCACAAGCAGTCGATTGAGGAAGTTGAGAAGGAGCTGCTGCTTTTACTCGACAAAGCCGAGAGACGCACCGTTGATGTACCTGCGCGGATAGTAAATGACGATGTCACTGACGCCTGAAAAGGTCATAGAGATCAAAAAGCTGCTTCCGACCATGTCGGAGGAAGGCAAACGCCGCACTTTAGAGCTGCTCAAGACTTGGGAATCGGAGAAAGTTCAGGTTTTGGGTCGTGATTCACTGCTTGATTTTGTCGATCATGTGTATCCGGGCTACAAAGTAGGCCCACATCACCGCAGACTGGCCCGAATTTTTGAAGAAATAGCTGCCGGACGCAAAAAACGGGTGATTGTGAACATCGCACCCCGCCACGGCAAGTCAGAATTGATCTCGTACCTCGCTCCAGCGTGGTTTTTGGGTAAATTCCCCCACAAAAAGATCATCATGGCCTCCCATACGTCCGATTTGGCCGTCAATTTCGGTCGTCGGGTGCGAAATCTGGTGGGATCGGACCTCTACAAAGACATTTTCCCGCAGGTAGACCTGCAAGCGGACTCAAAATCAGCTTCGCGCTGGGGGACTAACTCCAATGGTGAGTATTTTGCTATCGGTGTTGGAGGTGCTCTCGCTGGTAGGGGCGCTGATCTTTTCATTATTGACGATCCTCACTCTGAACAAGAAGCCAAAACCGGACGACCGGATGTTTTTCTTCCTGCTTGGGAGTGGTTCCAGTCTGGCCCTCTTCAGCGCCTTATGCCGGGTGGTGCGATCATTATTGTGATGACGCGGTGGTCAAAACTGGACCTGACGGGGCAGTTGATCTCCCAGATGGCCAAGGAAGAGGACGTTGATCCGTGGGAGATTGTCGAGTTCCCTGCCATATTGAACGACAAACCGCTGTGGGGCGACTTCTGGTCTATTGAGGAGCTGCTGTCCAAAAAGGCAGCGATGGACCCGCGCTATTGGCAGGCGCAGTACATGCAGAACCCTGTCTCAGAAGAAGGGGCGCTGATCAAACGGGAGTGGTGGCAGATATGGGACAAAGACACCCCACCGCAGTGCGAATTCACCATCATGTCTTTGGATGCAGCGCAGGAGAACAACAACCGCGCTGACTATAACGCGCTGACAACATGGGGCGTGTTCTTCAATGAAGAGACAAAGAACTTCAACATCATTTTACTCAATGCCATAAAGAAGCGCATGGAGTTCCCAGACCTCAAGAAGATGGTGCTTGAGGAGTACACAGAGTGGGAGCCTGATGCGTTTGTGGTGGAGAAGAAGTCCAACGGCGCGGCGCTGTATCAGGAAATCAGGCGTATGGGCGTGCCTGTCGGTGAGTTTACGCCGGGTAAGGGACAGGATAAGATCACCCGTGTCAACGCTGTTTCTGATTTATTTTCTTCGGGCATAGTCTGGGCACCTGACCGCAGGTGGGCCAAAGAGGTCATTGAGGAATGCAACGACTTCCCATCAGGGACAAATGATGACTTGGTGGACTCGACCACACAGGCCCTGCTTCGCTTCAGGCAGGGGGGCTTTATACGCCTGCCCAGTGATGAGCCGGAAGAAGAGCGGTTTTTTAAAAGTCACCGCAGAGAGCGGTTCTACACGGTTTAAGGAGCCATCATGGCAATGGAAAAAGGTTTGTACGCAGCGCCGCAGGGTCTGGAAGAAGAGGACCTTGGCGCTCCGATGGAGATCGAGATTGAGGACCCTGAGTCAGTACGCATCGGTCTGGGCGATCTGGTGATTGACCTTGAACCCAAAGAAGAAAAGGACGAAGACTTCGACGCCAACCTCGCGGAGTACATGGACGCGAGTGATCTGGACTCACTTGGCAATGAGCTTGTCGAAGAGTTCACCAAGGACATCATGGACCGCAAGGAGTGGATGCAGACCTACGTTGAAGGTCTCAAACTGCTGGGCCTGAAGTACGAGGAGCGTACGGAGCCGTGGGCTGGTGCTTGTGGTGTGTTCCACCCCATGCTGACAGAGTCAGTTGTGCGGTTCCAGAGCGAGGGTATCACTGAGACGTTCCCAGCGATGGGGCCAGTCAAGACGGTGATCATTGGCAAGGAGACTCCGGAGGTAGAAGAAGCCGCCACTCGCGTGCGCGACGACATGAACTACCAGCTTACCGAGGAGATGCCTGAGTACCGGCCAGAGCATGAGAAGCTGCTGTGGAACCTGCCAATTGCGGGTAGCGCGTTCAAGAAGGTGTACTACGACCCGAGTATTGGGCGTCAGGCGGCGGTGTTTATCCCCGCCGAGGACATCGTGGTGCCGTACGGCGCGTCCAGTATTGAGAAGGCTGAGCGCGCTACGCACGTGATGCGTAAGACCGAGAACGAGATTGCCAAGCTCATGGACGCTGGCTTCTATATGAACATTGACTTGGGCGAGCCGTCGCACGAGTTGGACGACATTGAGAAGCAGAAGGCCGAAGAGATGGGCATGTCTGCTATTCAGGACGACCGCTATCGCGTCCTTGAGATGCACGTTATGTGGGACTTGCCGGGCTACGAGCACAAGAACAAGAAGGGTGAGCCGACGGGCATCGCGCTGCCGTATGTGATCACTATTGAAAAAGGCACACGCAAGGTGCTGGCCATTAGGCGCAATTGGTACGAGGGAGATAAGCTGCACCTCAAGCGTCAGCACTTCGTGCATTACCAGTACATCCCCGGCTTTGGGTTCTATGGTTATGGTCTGATTCACCTCATTGGTGGGTACGCCCGTAGCGCAACGATGATCATCCGTCAGCTCGTTGATGCTGGCACGCTGTCTAACCTGCCCGGTGGTTTGAAGAGCCGTGGTCTGCGCGTTAAGGGTGATGACACCCCCATCGCGCCGGGTGAGTTCAGGGATGTGGATGTGCCGTCGGGGTCCATCCGCGACAACATCTTGCCGCTGCCGTACAAGGAGCCGAGTCAGGTCTTGTACACACTGTTCGACAGAATTGTGCAGGAGGGTCGTTCGTTCGCGTCTTCGGGTGATATGAATGTGAGCGACATGTCGTCGCAGGCTCCGGTGGGTACAACCTTGGCGCTGCTGGAGCGTCAGCTCAAGGTGATGGGCGCTGTTCAAGCGCGGATGCACTTCTCGATGAAGCAGGAGTTCAAGCTCCTCAAAGTCATCATTGCAGACTACACCCCCGATGAGTATGACTACGAGCCGGTCGAAGGCTCGCGTAAGGCCAAAAAGTCTGACTACGACATGGTCGATGTCATCCCGGTGAGCGACCCCAACGCCGCCACGATGGCTCAGAAGATTGCTACGTATCAGGCGGTCTTCCAGCTCGCTCAGTCTTCGCCTCAGCTCTACAACATGCCACTGCTCCACCGGCAGATGATTGAGGTGCTTGGGATCAAGAACGCGGCCAAACTTGTGCCGATGGAAGATGATCTAACACCGACTGACCCTGTTCAGGAGAACCAGAACCTGCTGACAAATAAGCCGGTCAAAGCGTTCATTGAGCAGAATCACCAAGCGCACATTCAGGTCCACATGGCTGCGATCCAAAACCCGAAGATTATGCAGGTCATGCAGGGTAACCCGCAGGCTCAGCAGATCATGGCAGCGGCGATGGCTCACGTTAACGAGCACATTGCGATGGAGTTCCGTCGTCAGATTGAAGAAGCGATGGGCATGGTGCTGCCGGGTGAAGAAGCTACCAAGAAGATTCCGCCAGAGATGGCCGACCAGATTGCCATTAAAGCAGCGCAGGCAGCGCAGCAGATTACGCAGCGTGATCAGCAGGCACAACAGCAACAACAGGCGCAGCAGCAGATGCAGGACCCAGTCGTCCAGATACAGATGCAAGAACTCCAACTGAAAATGAAGGACCTTGAACTCAAAGCGCAGAAGCAGACGCTTGAAGCCGCAGCTAAGGCCGACCAGATTGAGATTGAGAAAGCTCGCATCGAGGCACAGAAAGAAATTGCTGCTATGCAGGTTGCCGCTAACTCCGCCTCCCAACGGGAGAAGCTCAACAAGAGCATGGAGATGGAGGGAGCCAGACTTGGCGTGCAGATCGCCAAGGATAAGGCGCAAGCGAGTCGTCCACAGAAACAACCTGAGAGGAGTAAAGCCTGATGTCCGATGAAATCCGAGTGCTCGCACTCGTGCAGAAAGAGATTGATAAGTACCGCCAAGAGCAAGTGGGCTACTTGGCTGCGAGTAGAGCTGACACGTTCGACGAATACAAAAAGGTCTGTGGGGTAATCCGGGGTCTGAACCTCGCAGACAACATCATTAACGACCTCGTGCAAAGGATGAACGATGAGTGAGTTTGACGTAGCCGCAGTGGACCTCTCCGGTATTCTCAACAAGAGCGCCGAAGAAAAAGCCAAGCAGCTCCCCGACCCCAAGACGTACCACATGCTTACTGTGGTTCCAGAGGCGATGGAGGAGTATGCCGACAGTGAGGTTGGCCTCATTAAAGACGCCAAGACCATGCACTACGAGGAGGTTCTGACCCCCGTGCTGTTTGTGGTCAAGCTTGGCCCTGACTGCTACAAGGATGCAACTCGCTTCCCGACTGGACCGTCTTGCAAAGAAGGTGACTTTGTCATCGTGCGACCCAATTCAGGCACCCGCTTGAAGATTCATGGCCGAGAGTTCCGCATCATCAACGATGAGTCGGTTGAGGCTGTTGTTGAAGACCCGCGTGGAATTGCCCGCGCTGCATAAGGAGTGACATATGGCGAGCCAAAAATTTGAAGGCGATACGTTTGAGTTTCCCGATGAAAAGGAAGAAAAATCCAAGTTCAAGGCGGATGAGCCTGAGCTAAAAATCGAGATCGAAGACGATACGCCCCCACAGGACCGTGGCCGTAAAGCTGCGCCACCCCCGGATGAATTGACAGACGACGAACTGAACTCGTACGACGAAAAAGTTCAAGCTCGGTTTAAGAAATTTACCCGTGGCTATCACGACGAACGCAGGGCCAAAGAGCAGGCTATGCGGGAGAAAGAAGCCGCTGAAGAGTTTGCTCGCAAGGTCTACGAGGATAACAAACGGCTTCAAGAGCAGCTTTCTACAGGCAGTAAAGCCTATATTGAGACCTCCAAAGGCGCTGCTCAAACAGAGCTGGAAGCGGCTAAAGACAAGTACCGCAAAGCGTACGAAGCCGCCGATGCTGACGCTATTGTGGCAGCACAAGAGGCCATCGCTAAAGCCACAATCAAGATTGAAAAAGCCGACTCGCTGCGGCCAATTGAGGTTGAGGAGCGAAATAATTTTGTCCCAGCAGCACAAGAGCCAACCGTCCCAAAGCTTAGCCCACGTACCCAACGCTGGATGGACAAAAACAGCGATTGGTTTGGCCCAGACGAAGAAATGACGCTTGCTGCGATGGGTATTGACAAGAAGTTGCAGCGGGAGTATGGTGCGGACTATGTTGGTACGGAAGAGTATTTCAAGACAATTGACCGTACCATGAGGAAAAGATTTCCTGAGCAATTTGAAGCTCAGAGCGAAGAGGAAGATGACCAGCCTCAACGAAAGAGGTCAGCCCCGGTTGAAGAGGATGACGAACCTCCACGCCGTGCCCCAAAATCCGCTGCGGTGGTAGCCCCGGCTTCCCGCAGTTCGTCGCCTAACCGTATCAAGCTGAAGCAGTCTCAAGTTGACCTTGCGAGGAAACTCGGGATTACTCCGGAACAATACGCCAAACAGGTTGCTTTGCTTAATAGAGGTTAATGATGGATCAACAAACTCAAACGGCCGCTGCGCCGCGTCAAAATCGTTTGTCTCGGGAGATGGAATCTCGGTCGGCTACCGTGCGTCCTCAAGCATGGCGTGCCCCAGAAGTCCTGCCTTCACCGGACGACCGCCCCGGATGGAAACATCGTTGGGTACGACTCTCGACGTTGGGTCAAGCTGATCCAAGCAATATCTCTAGTAGGCTGCGTGAGGGGTATGAACCCTGCAAAGCGGAAGATTACCCCGAGATGATGATGTACGCCACCGTAGATGGCCGCTTTAAAGGTGGTGTCGAAATGGGCGGGCTGTTGCTTTGTCGCATTCCTACTGAGTTTCTGGACCAGCGTATGAAACACTACGACAACCAGAACAAAGCTCAAGTAGAGTCGGTTGACAACAGTTTCCTTCGTGAAAATGATCCTAGGATGCCTCTTTTCTCTGAGAAGCGGTCCAAGGTCACTTTCGGTTCTGGTTCTTAATTTAGGAGTCTTAGATGGCTTATCCCACCATTGACCGTCCTTACGGTCTCAAGCCGATCAATTTGATCGGTGGTCAGGTGTTCGCCGGGCAAACTCGCCAGTATCAGATTAACCCTGCCGGGTTTGCTGGTAACATCTTCAACGGAGATGTGGTGAAGGTTGTTTCGACGGGCTACGTTGAAAAAGATACTGGTCAAGCGACCGCTACCCCCGTCGGTGTTTTCATGGGTTGCTCCTATGTCAACGCTCAAGGGCAAACGATCTTCGCCCAGTACTACCCCACGGGCTATGCAGCTCCTACGGGTACTGTCATTACCGCTTATGTTGCAGATGATCCGGATCAGCTTTTCAAAGTTGTTCTGGTTTCGGGCGCTACCGAAGACGGCAATGGTCTTACCCCGACCTATCTGGGTCGTACCGTGATTGGTTCCAATGCTGAGCTGGTGCAAAACACTGGCGTCGTTGCAACCGGTAACAGCCGCATTGGTATTTATACCGCTGCTGGCGCTACCACCACGGCTTCGCTGCCCATCCGCATCATCGACGTTGTGCCCGACACTGCAAATGCGTCTGGTAATTTCGTCGAGGTGATCTGCAAGTGGAATGCTCCGTATCAAGATGCGGGCGGCTCTCTGCTTGGTGGTCATCAGTACCTCAACCCGACTGGCGTCTGATCTAAGGAGTAAATCAAAATGGCAATTTCACGCGCACAACTGCTGAAAGAGCTGCTCCCTGGTCTGAACGCCCTGTTCGGCATGGAGTACGCTCGCTACGGCGAAGAGCACAAGGAAATCTACGAGACCGAGACTTCTGAGCGTTCGTTTGAAGAGGAAACCAAACTGTCTGGCTTCTCCGCCGCTCCGGTGAAGAACGAGGGCATGGCGATTGCCTACGATAACGCGCAAGAGGCTTGGACCACTCGCTATAACCACGAAACCATCGCTCTGGGTTTCTCGATCACCGAAGAGGCGGTTGAGGACAACCTGTACGACAGCTTGTCTGCTCGTTACACCAAAGCTCTGGCTCGCGCTATGGCGTACACCAAGCAGGTCAAGGCTGCGGCTGTGTTGAACAACGGCTTCTCCGCCACCTACCCCGGTGGTGACGGCGTCGCACTGTTTAGCGCAAGCCATCCGCTGGTTTCCGGTGGCACCAACAGCAACACTCCTTCTACCCAAGTTGACCTGAACGAGACTTCTTTGGAAGCCGCCGTTATTCAGATCGCTGCTTGGACGGATGAGCGTGGCCTGCTGATCGCCGCTAAACCCAAGAAGATGATTGTTCCCCCGGCCCTGATGTTCACTGCCAAGCGTCTGCTTGACACTGAGCTGCGTGTGGCTACTGCTGATAACGATATCAACGCTATCAAGCAAATGGGCGCAATCCCTGAAGGTTATACCGTTAACCACTTCTTGACTGACCCGAGCGCATGGTTCCTGACCACCGACGTTCCTAACGGCATGAAGCACTTTGTGCGGACCCCGTTGCAGAACTCGATGGATGGTGACTTTGACACGGGCAACGTCCGTTACAAGGCCCGCGAGCGTTATTCGTTCGGCTGGTCTGACCCCCTGGGTATGTGGGGCTCGTCGGGCTCGACCTGATGAATGTGGAAAGGGGGCCTTGTGCCCCCTTTTCTTTTGCTGTATATTGTGCTTATTCCGGGGTCCCCGGCGTTCTGACAGTCCCGGCTGACGACATGCAGACAGAACGCCCATAACACTCGCATGTGAGGAAATCATGGCTAATACCACCTTCAACGGCCCAGTTCGGTCGCAAAACGGCTTCCAGTCCATCACCACTAACAGCACCACTGGCGCTGTTACCGTGGACGCCACTTTTGGCGCAACCACCAGCGTGACTAATCTGACAACCACAAACCTGGTTTTCACTGATCAGAACCACCCCACCACTGCCGCAATCAACGCTACGGCCACCGCCACCGCAGCAGAAGTTGCAACGGGTTACATCACCTCCACATCAGCGGCTCCAACGACCATTACGCTGCCCACGGGTACGTCGCTTGGCGCTGCTATTAGTGCTGTTAAAGGTACCTTTCTTGACCTGTACGTGGACAACACTGCTGGCGCATCGACCGTGACCATTGCTGTTGCTACCAACGGCATCTTGTCCAGCGCTGCTGCGGACACTCCCGGCTCGTTTGGCGACTTGACCATCGCATCTGGCGCTACTGGCCTTGCCCGGTTCACCATCATGTTCTCCAGTGCCACCGCCTACGTGTTTACCCGTACGGCTTAATAGGAGCGCATCATGACGATGCAGTATGACGTAAAGTCGAAACACATGACCTCTTCGGGCGTGGCGGTAAACTACCGAACACGCCTCAAGGGGGCCGTTGTGTCGGCAAACACTAGTGCGGCGGCGCGGCACACGGTGTTTGCAAACAATGTGACGCAAACGGGTACTTACGGGCGGTCTACGAGTACTGTGACGGTGACAATCACCAATCACGGCCTCACTTCTGGGGACCGCGTTTGGCTGGACTTTTCTGCTGGCACAGGTGGTACGGCAACGGATAACATCTATTCGGTCACGGTTTCAGATGCCAATACGTTCACGGTAACGGACTCTGCCAGTGGCACCATCACCGGGTCTCCTGCGGTGTCGATGTACGCTGACATTTTGATGGAAGCAGATTCGTACAACGCAACTGCATTTCCCGTGGTGATTCCAGGCGAAGGAATTTTGGCCAAAGATGGCATTTTTGTTGGCTTGGTCGCAAACGTAACAACTACTTTGTTCTATGGCTAAGACACCAGCATGGCAGCGCAAAGAAGGCAAGTCCGAGAAGGGCGGCTTGAACGCCAAGGGACGGGCTTCTTACAACAAAGCCAATCCCGGCAAGCCGGGATTGAAGCCGCCTCAACCCAAGGGCGGCAGCAGGCGCGACTCTTTTTGCGCAAGAATGTCTGGGATGAAGGCCAAGCTGACCGGCGAGAAGGCCAAAAAAGACCCGAACAGCCGCATCAACAAGAGTTTGAGAGCGTGGAACTGCTGACATGGACATCTCGCTATGGAACGCAGCTCTATCCTTGACCTCGGCCCTGATCCTGTTCTGGGTCAAGCTGTCAACGGACGAGGTCAAGCGCATCCAAATCCTCCTGAACCGCACGCGGGAAGAGATCGCCAAAGAGTATGTCACCAAGACAGAGGTGCATACGGATATCAATCGTGTTTTGGACCGGCTGGATCGGCTTGAGAAGAAGATTGATGACTTCATGAAGGAGCAGCGAAGTGCCCTCGGTTAGCAAGAAGCAACACAATCTGATGACGGCTGTGGCCAACAATCCAGCTTTTGCAAAGAAGGCGGGGGTTCCGCAGTCTGTTGGCCAAGAGTTCATGAAGGCCGACAAAGGCAAAAAATTTGGCTCTGGCGGTAGTCGCGCAGAGCAGCAGGCAATCAATAAGCCCAAGACCAACCAAGGTGGGCAGGAATTTTTCTCAAAAGGAGGCCCTATGGCTGAGTCTAAAGCAATGGTTAAGAAAGAAATTGGCTTTATGAAAAAAGCCGGTGCCCCCAAATCCATGATCAAACATGAGGAGTCTGAAATGAAACCGATGAAGAAAATGGCCAATGGTGGCATCACCACTGCCAAGATGGGCGCTGTTCGTACTGCTGCCCCCAGCAAAGACGGTCTGGCCGCAAAGGGCAAGACCAAGGGCACGATGGTCAAAATGTCCGGCAGCAAACCTCTGGGCATGAAGCGCGGCGGTAAGTGCTGATAGGAGGCCGTCATGGCTCGCAAAAACCTTAATCGTGGTCTTGGGGCACTCGCTGCCCTTGGGGCACTGAGCTATCACCTGTCTCGTAGCGGAGGCAGGAGCGACGGTGGCGCACCTGTGGACGACCGCAATATTGGCGGCGACATGCCATCTCCCGAGGCAGATGCTGCTATGGGGGCAAGGATTCAAAGAGGTGCTGCTGGTCCTAATGGTGGTCCCGCTACTGGTGACCAAGGGGATACTGGCGATTTTCTATCGCGTAGGTTAAGGGTCAATCCTGAGACTGGGCAAGCCTACTCGATGGATAACCTGTCTCCTATGGGTGGTGGTGGCGGTGGTGGCGGTGCTCGTTCTCCCGCTGGCCCCGCTGCTCTTGCTAGCATGTCTGCTGCCGCTATGGATGGCGGCTACGCAAACCGTCCCCCTGCGCCGTCAGTAGGTAGTGGGCGTTCCGGTGGTCAAGGTGGCCCCACCGCTGCTGAGTTGGCCGCTTATGAACAGTCCCAACGCAATGAAGCCATGCGTGGTCGTGGCTACAACCGCGCTCCTGCACCGTCAGTAGGTGGTGGGCGTTCCGGTGGTCAAGGTGGCCCTACTGCGGCGGAGATGGAAGCGTATCGTAATCGTCCGTATTCACCTCCCCTGCCGACGCCAGAAATGCGCAGGCAAGCAGAGCGTCAGGCTATTAGCCCTGTATACCCTGAAGAGTATTTGGCTGGCGGTCCTGGCTTGAAGAGCATACATTCCGCTGCTAAAGCTCTTGCAGGGCGTACTACTGGACGTAGTACGGCTCCGTATTTGAAAGAGCTGGGTGCTCCGCCACGACAAGGCGCTCTTCCTCCCCCGCAAGGGCGTATCTCTGGCCCGTCAAAGTCTGATTTGACGGCGCGGGACCGCGCTAGTCGGGAAGCTGCTCGTCGTGAAGAAATGCTGCGTGAGAATGCTGAAGCGTACGGGTTGAACCCCAATGCTCCCGGTTATGAAGCTGCCGCACGGGCGCTACGTGAAAAGCTTGGTAACGGCGCGTTTACGCTGAAGAAAAAAGGCGGCGCGGTCAAGACCAAGAAGATGGCTTCTGGCGGTATGACTTCCGCTTCCAAGCGTGGTGACGGTATTGCCTCCAAAGGCAAGACCAAGTGCAAAATGTACTGAGGTAAATCATGTCTGACAAACCCAAAAAGCCCAAACAGGCTATGACCGCCGCTGAACAACAAATGGTTCAGGAGGAGAAGGACAAGCAGATGGCCCCTAAATTGGAGGGCGCGTACAACAAATCGCTGACCAACACTGTGCCTGCTCCTGCGCCTTCCGCTTCAGAACCAAAGAAGATGGCCAAAGGTGGCGTAACCCGTGCTGATGGTTGCATTACCAAAGGGCACACTAAAGGCAAGATGGTGTAACCATGATGGCAAGCCGTGGCATGGGAGCCATCAACCCAAGCAAAATGCCCGGGGCTAAGAAAAAAGCCCGTCGGGACGACACGGATTTCACTCAGTACGCTGAGGGTGGCAAGGTCAAGTCTAAGGTTAATCAAGCTGGCGTCTACACCAAGCCGGGTATGCGCAAGTCGTTGTTTGAGTCGATCAAGTCGCAGGCTGTGCAGGGTACCGGCGCAGGTCAATGGAGCGCGAGAAAAGCGCAGCTTCTGGCCAAGAAGTACAAAGCCAAGGGCGGTGGTTACAAGTGAAAGACCCGCAGCAATCGCTCAAGGACTGGGGCGCTCAAAAGTGGCGTACCAAGTCTGGCAAACCGTCTTCCAAAACGGGTGAGCGGTACCTGCCTGAGAATGCCATCAAAGCTTTGACTCCCGCTGAGTACGCTGCTACAACCCGCGCCAAACGAGCAGGCAAGAAGGCTGGGAAACAGTTCGTGAAACAGCCGCCCAAGGTGGCCGCAAAGACATCGAGGTACAGATAATGGCGCAAGGCGGAACTACAGCACCCACAAACACCCCGTTTGGGCCCCAGCAGCAACCGTCAACCCCGATGGGCGGCGGCGCTTCGCCGTTGAACACGGGTGGTGGTATGACAGCCCAGCCCGCAGTGATGGCCGAACCCCAAGTGATTAACCCGTCAAGGTTCACCAACTACGGGCAAGGCAACGGCGGCGGATTTGGTGGGCAGCAGCCAATCTCGGGAGGCTTTGCTGTGTTTGATGGTCAGCAACCCCGCAACATGATGACCCCTAAGCAGTTCTTTGACGGCGGCTTTAAGGACCCTAGGTTCAATCCGTCTCAGCCCCAGCCCCAGCAGCAACAGCAACCAAATTTGGCCAGTATTTTTGGCAATTTGATGCAACGGCAACAGTCGCCAACTTCGTTTAGTCAAATGCCCCCCAACGCGACGACTGAAGCGCCACAAGGCTACGATTCCTACGGCTTTGACAAAAATGTTGTTGATTATTTAAACAAGCAACGGCAGGATTCCGCATTCGATGCGGGCGTTGCCTATCAGTACGACCCCCAGACGCAGATGTTTACGGGTTCGACTATGGGCGGTAAAGTCCGCAAATCACTGGCTGACATACAGCGGGAAGCGAGCGGGCAGCAGCAGTATGATCCGACGGTGGCAGCATCGGACATGATGTACCGGCCCCAAGTGGAGCAGCAGCCCAACCTTGGGCAACAACGGCAGTACGCGGCTCCTGGCCAGGACTACCGTACGGTCACTCCGCAGCAAATTCAGGAACGCCAGCAGATACAAGCACGGCAGGCGCAGATGGCGCGTATGGGGATGATGGGGCCGGAGCAACAGTACTATGCTCGCATGGCGGAACAGCAGCAACGCCCACAATATGATCCGTACCAACGTCAGAACCCCTATCAGCAGCAAAACCCATATCAACGCCAGAATCCGTACCAGCGCCAGCAGTTCAATCCGTATCAGCGCCAGCAGTTCAACCCGTATCAGCAGCAAGGCCAAGGTCTGGCAGACTTAATGTCTATGATGGGTATCAGGCGCAGCATGCCGCAGCCACGGATGTCTATGGATATGCCGCAGGGTTCGACCGACTATGGGCGAAATTTTGGCGCTGAAAGAAAGTATTTCACTCCTGAGTACACTCCCGCTGCAAGAGCAGCTCCAGCTCCAGCTCCAGCTCCAGCTCCAGCTCCAGCACCTGCGATAGACAACTACTGGATGAACACTTGGAAAGATGGCGGTGAGGTTTAATCATGGCCAACACATCCGGCGCGTCTTCATTTAACCTTGACCTGACTGAGCTGGTTGAGGAGGCATACGAGCGAGCTGGCTCGGAGTTGCGCACGGGTTACGACTTGCGTACGGCTCGTCGTTCGCTCAACATCATGTTTGCCGACTGGGCCAACCGGGGCATCAACATGTGGACGATTGAGCAGGGCACGATCCCGCTCATCCAAGGGCAGAACACCTACGCACTGCCTGACGACACCGTTGATCTGCTGGAGCATGTCATTCGTACGGGTGGCAACTTGGCTTCAACGCAGGCAGACTTGACCATCACGCGGATTAGCGTTTCTACCTACGCTACGATCCCCAACAAGATTCAGCAGGCCCGTCCGATTCAGGTCTGGGTGCAGCGATACAACGGCCAGAACTCGCCTACTGGGTTGCAGTTGTCTGGTTCAATTTCTGCCACGGTGACTCAAATCACGCTTAACTCGGTCATTGGCCTGCCCGCTACTGGGTTCGTCAAGATTGACAACGAGATCATCAATTACGGGTATATATCAGGGAATACCCTGTACAACTGTTTCCGTGGCCAGCAGGATACAAATGCTGCACTGCACAATAGTGGCACTGCCGTGTATTGGGCACAGGTACCCGCGATCACGGTTTGGCCCACCCCCGACGGCGCACAGGATTATCAGTTTGTGTACTGGAGACTGCGTCGTACCCAAGACGCTGGGGGTGGTGTCAACGTGATGGATGTCCCGTTCCGCTTCATTCCGTGTATGGCCGCTGGTCTGTCGTACTATTTGGCGCTGAAAGTACCCGGCGCAGAAATGCGTTTGGATGTTCTCAAGCAGCAGTATGACGAGGCTTGGCAGCTTGCGGCTGATGAAGACCGTGAGAAGGCTGCGATTCGCTTCGTACCCCGTCAGCAGTTCATTGGGGGTACGTTTTAGTGGGCAATAGGTTTGCGTCCGGTAAGAATGCGATCTCGGAATGTGATCGTTGCGGGCAGCGCTATAAGCTCAAGATTCTCAAACGTGAGGTCATCAAGACCAAGAACTACGATCTGCTTGTATGTCCGGAGTGCTGGGACCCAGACCAGCCACAGCTTCAGTTGGGCATGTATCCGATTGATGATCCGCAAGGTCTTCGCAACCCACGCCCGGATCGAAGCTATGTGACCTCGGGTACCTCCGGCTTGCAGATTGTTGAGACGAGTAGTCCTGACCCACTGGCTCAGGGTACGCTCGAAATGGGTAGTAGGATTATTCAATGGGGTTGGAACCCGGTTGGTGGGGCAAGTCTTAACGATTTAGGCTTGACTCCAAACAGCTTGGTTTTGACGGTGAATCTTGGTACAGTTACGGTAGCAACGACATAAGGAGTCGATCATGGACGCGAAAAAAGCGGTTCACAAACACGAGGCTGCAATGCACCCCGGCAAACCAATGACTAAGCTGCGTGCCGGTGGCAAGACCAACAGCGACATGCTCAAGATGGGTCGCAATCTGGCCAAGGTGGCCAACCAAAAGTCGCCCGGTCGCAAGCAGAAGGGGGTCTGACATGGCCACTTATAAAGTACCCAAGAAGGTCGCATCTGTTGTGGTGGGTGAAGAGCCTGCCAAAGAGACGATGCGCAAGGCCAATACGTCTGTTGCCAACACTCGCAGTCAAGATTACCCGCCCGTGAAAACCAGCGGTATCAAGATTCGCGGTACCGGCTGCGCCA
>Ga0181344_1000301_pt1 | contig 19880 bp, 3 predicted proteins | sample Su13VDMLBDD_FD_130098 | JGI IMG/M metagenome (GOLD analysis project Ga0181344, IMG submission 130098) | Freshwater viral communities from Lake Michigan, USA - Su13.VD.MLB.D.D | ecosystem: Environmental > Aquatic > Freshwater > Lake | place: USA: Michigan | collected 2013-07-15
AGATAAGATTATGGATCAGATCTATGCTGCAGGTAATGAGTCTCCAGAGCTTATTGATAGAGCACTGATTAAAAAAGAATCATTTAAACCAACTAAAGCTAGCGCTCCTACAAGATTTGCAGGAAAGCTTATCTATGCTCCTTATGGTACTGTTGACCCAATCATCTTTGAAAAGTATGATATTGTAAATGCTGATGATGTTTTAAGAGAAGTTCTTATAGAAAACAACTTAGTAGAAGATTCTAATTTTGAAGAAAACCCAGGGGCCGTATTATATGCTTCTCCAAAGAGAGCTATTCTTGAGAACAACGTAAAAGAAAAGATAAAAGAACTTCTTAAGTCTGGTAAAACTGTAGTATCTTCTAATTGGTTCTTAAAAGCGGAAGCTAATGTATTTAGCTCACCAAGTTCTTCTAAGGCTTTGTTTGTAAAAGAAGCAGATTCTGCTGAATCAAGCATAGATCAGTTTAATGAATATATTGCTAAAGAATCAGCTAGACAGAAAGCTTATGACACAACTCAACAAGAAGGTTGGGAAAGTATTACAACTGATGTCAAAGGAAATCAAGTTGAAAAAAATACCAATAAAACCATAAAGGAACTTTTTGAAAAGGGTACAATAAACTCTACATTTGTAGAGATGCTAGTTAAAGCGCCCAATCTTCAAAAACTACAAGATGGTCTGGCTCAATACCGTATTCCTGAAAACAGATCTTTGTTTAACAAAAAAGATAAAAAAGGGAATATTGTACCTATGACTTTTGAAGAACTTTCTGAAATCTATGATAAAAGAGTGAAAGCTTTTTATAATCAAGATTTAATAGAACTAATGGATGTTGCTCAAGCTAATGAATTCATTTTTGAATTAAGAGATAAAATTGCTTCTGAAACAGAAAGAATTGTGGATACTATGGATGAAGAAACAAAAAATGAGATTAAAGAAGCAGTAAACTCTGCAACAGATCCAGCTACTAAAATTAAGGATATTCAGAATCTTAATGATGAAGTTACTAATACTTCTGAAGAAGATATTAATAATGAGTTCCTTGATAGTCTTAAGGAATGTAATGGTGGAAAACAAATAGATTAAACATTATAAAGCATGGTTTGTGTACTTTCTGAGAATCAAGAAAGAGCTTTCTTAAAAAGAATTCTCAAAGATATTCAATCTAATATTGAAACGGGGGTGCCATTTGACCTAAATGGTTATATGTCAGGTATTTACAAAAAAGTATTAAAAGCTACTAGTAATCCTGATATGGCTATTACTTATGCTGCTATTATTCCAGAGAACTTAATGAGTTTATTGGGACCTATTGCAGAGATAAGAGATTACCTTATTCCTTCTATTGCACAGATCAATGAGCAAGCTAAAGCTTATGCTGCAGATCCTATGAATGTTATATCTTTTCTGGGTCTTGATCCAGTTAAAGATGAAAAGGACTTAGCAGCTGATGTTAAAAGTCTTAATGAAAAGAAAGAGGCTGCCGATAAAGAAGATGAAAAAAGATCCAATATTGCCAAGGCTAGTATCTCTATAAGACCTTACACATTTGATAGTACAACAGGAGATGAAACAGATCCTGATCTAATGTTCAGCTATGCTTTCTTGAAGAATGTATTAAACAATGGACAGACTGACTCGCAAAATACGGGTTACTATGTTACATTGATGAATTCTAAAGAGGCATTACAAGGTGTTACAATTGATAACAAATCTTATACATCAGGTGTATTACAAGTAATCACAGACATTAATGGTAATGTTTTGTACTTTAATAATGATTACCAACAGGTAAGTAAGGAAGAGGGAGCACCTGTATTCTTTAGACTCCGTGAGAAAAGAGATACTGTTCAGACTATTAAGGAGCTTATGTTTACTCAGAACTTCACAAAAGAAGAAGCTGAAGAGTATATAGAAACACAGAGAGCTAGTGTTAAAAAGAAAAAGGATTTTGTTCTTGGTGCTCCTGGTAGAAAAGTAGTACAGAGTATTACAGGTGGTAGCTACGGCTATATTCCTGATCAAGACTCTTATACAGATCTTTCTACTGCAGAGGATATGTCAGAGAATCCTCTAAAGAGAACTAATCAGTTCAAAGCTTTTAGTAGAGGTGCTTACAAAGATGTAGTACCATTTAAAATGAATTTTGTAAATTCAGACCAAGAATTTCTTGAGGATGCCATCAGCATCTTACTAGGAGAAAATCTAGTAGATGAAACAGGTAAAAAATCTCCAGAAACACTTCTTGTCTATAGAGAGAAGTTTTTTCAAGTTTACTTTGGTAACAATTATGAGAATGTATTCTTTGGTAAGAAAACAAAAACTAGAGGCAAGCTTTATGTAATGTTTGCCGATGGTAAAAAACTTGACAAGCCTGTTATTGCTACTAAAGAAAATCTTAGAGAGGCTTTAGTAAACAATATTACAAAAGATAGTAAGACAGGTGAGATGATCTCTGTACAACATGCTTATAACGTTTACTCTAAAGATGGTGAAACCACTCCTTCTTACCAAAAGAATACAGATGGCACCATTACTTTAAAAGGTAATGGTACTAGCCCTGTGCAGTATAGAAAGTGGCTTCAGAATAACTCAAAGACTTTAAAACCTTTTGATTCTACAACAGGAAAGTTTCAAGATAAAAATGGCTATTTCATTTTTGAAAATATGAAAGAGCTTGAAGGTGAGGGAGTTACAGAACAAAAGATTAAGACTGAGAAAGAAGTAACTACTAGTGGTACTATTACTTACTCTACTACTGAAAAATTAAGAGAGCTTCATAATGAAGGTAAGCTCTTGTACACAATGCGTGTATCAGAAAAACAAGCAGCTTCTAAAAAGTTTAGCTTTAAAGGTCTTACTCCTAATAAACATTTTGGTAATCCTTTTACTGGAACAGATGTAAAAGGAATTATCCCTATGGAAGATATTCCTGCTGCTGTAGAAGCTTATGAAAAATGGCTTGATGGACAGAATGTATTTACAGATAAGAATGGTGAACTTCATGATCTATCTGATATTGCTGACAGAAGAGCTTGGATTAATTCTCAGATTGATAGACTTAAACTTAAAGGTGGTGCACAACTAGGCTACTTTAAAAGCGGCTATAGAAGTCATGCGGATGTTCTTAATGAAAGAATTAATGGTGCTGGGGCTGTAGTTGAGACTGCACCTACTCAACCATCTACTAGTGTTGAAGGATTCCAAGGATATAAAGGAAACTTTGAAAATACAGGTAAAGGCACTCCTCTAGGTGATGGTAAAGATAAAGCAATGAGGGAAGTTGCTGATGGTTTTGTAGGGGAGTTAGTAAATTCTAATGGAAAAACTTCTACTAATACTTCTTATGAACAAATAGGTAAAAAAGCATTTGATACAGGTAGTGCTATATGGCAATCATCTAAATCTTCTTCAACAGCAATAGCTTACCCAACTCAAAAAGTAAAACAACAAACAGTAGAAGCAAGAGTAAATACTGTTATGTTAGCAAGAAACAAAGAATTTTCTGGTAAACCTTTAGATAATGAAACTAAACAAGAAATAGATAATCTTAAATATATAGGAGTTTCTTTTGTAGTAGGTGATATGCCTAATGTAGATAGTCAATTTATAGATTATCTTAAAGAAATAGGTGCTAAATTTACTATATATCATACAGGCTCTACATCTAGAATTCAAGTAAAACAATCTACTCAACCATCTACTAAAGATTTAAAGTCTATAACTCCTAAGACTAATATAGTTGACTATAGAACAATGGATGATAAATCTAAAAAAGATGCAATAAATGGGGTTGAGGAAGCACAAAAAAGATGGATAAATGAAGAGATTGCAGAGTTCTATGAAGCTGTACATCAGTTTAATAATGGTTTAGATACCTTTAGCTCTAAAGGAGTGAACAAAGGAAAGGCAACTATGAATGATGTTATAGATGAAACATTAGGTATATTTAGAACAATACAAATGTTTCCTAAATTTTCTGATTTAATACTTCCTTATCTAGATGATATTAAAATTGCACTGAATACATTTGAAAGAAAAGAAGGATATGCTATATATAAAGCAAAAAAAGATAAAAAAGGTCAAGCAAAAGACATGACTTATGAAAACTTGTTTGCTGTTGTAGACAAGTATATAAAATCTACGGATGTAGACAATAATGTAGAAGTTAAACCTACAGTATCAAAACCGGTATTCCAAGCTAAAACTTTTAATAAGCCTAGCGCTGCTTCTAGAGAGATAAGTAAGCTCAATAATAAAGATACTTTAAATAAACTTAAAGGTCAAGGTATTATAGATGAGTCTGTTACAGAAGAACAAATTAATGCTGCTAAAAAATGGTATGACAGCCATCCTATGAGTCGATTTGTTCCATATGAGGTAATGTTTAACATTATTAATACAGAGAACCCTAACTCTATTGCTACTTTTTCTAGAGCCGGTATTGTACTTTACAAAGGATCAAACTTTGCAGATTTGTACCATGAGGCATGGCATGCCTTTACTCAGATGTTCCTTACAGAAACTCAACGTAAAAAACTTTACAAAGAGCTTTCTAATAAGTCAGGTAGTTTCAAAGCATTTGATGGAACTACTGTTAGCTTTAAAGATGCTTCATCTAAACAACTAGAAGAATATCTAGCTGAAGACTTTAGACAGTTTATGCTTAATGGTGGTAAGTTTAAAGGTGCCGATAAAGAACCTGTAAAGAAGTCTATCTTTAAGAATATACTAGATTTCCTAAAGGCTGTATTTAATATTAGCAATGACACCATCTACAATGATGAACAAGTTAGTAATCTTTTAGAAGAAGTATACACTAGATTGCGTCTTGGTGATATTAATCCTATTCCTTATGGGCTTGAAAACTCTGAGTTTACTAAGCTAGATAAAATTAAAGCTGTCAATCCTGATGAGCAAGACCTTCTTGATGAGATGGGTTATGCACAGGCTATGAAAATAGTTAATGCTATTGATTCTGTATTCTCACAAATAGTAGATAAGACATCTAAAGAACATGGTGTTAGTTATGCAGCAAGTCTATTTTCAGATCCTGCAAGAAGAACTGCAGCTTACAATGAAGTAATTGCTGAGTTTGTAACTAAGTACACAGAGCTTTCTGATAAGCTTGTTAATATGTCTACTGATGATGTAGGATATGAAAAGCTCTATAAGTCAGTTAAGACACTAGAACTTGCTATTACTAACTTTGCTCCTGCTTCTACATATGGTCAAGAGCTTACCCAAGATGATGTAATTAATGCGATTCAAAGAGACTCTGGTATTCTAGGATTCCACTTGAAAAAGTCTAAGTATCTACAGTTTGATGAAACATATGATCTTCTTAATAACTTAGAGGAAGAAGATCCGGATTCTAAGACTGTAAAAGACAAAGATGGTTATAGCCATAAATCAGGAAATGAAGTTTCCATGAGAGAACTGGCAGCCAAAGAAGTCCTTTATACTATTAGAAGTCTATATAAATATGAGGGTGGAAAGCTTCAGTATGATGACTTTGGTTTCCCACAGCTTAATGACTTTGATATAAGCTGGAATAAAATTCAAAAAGCTTTGTCTGGAAGTATGGGTGTAGAAGATATCTACAAAAAACTCCAAGCTTCAAAAGATAAAGTAATGCAACATCTTTTAGAAAAGCTAGGTAATCCTGATGCTCAAACTGGTATAGACAATGATCTTACAGCTGAGAGCATAGCTCAAAGTGCTTTGTGGACAAACTTTGCACAAACCTTTACAGCTACCAGAATTCCTTTGATTCAGCTTACTGTTAACTTCCAAATGGATAGTAATGGTAATTACATTCTAGAACCTAAACCTGGGAAAGCCCAAGGGGATCTTAATAGAATTGCTAAAGCATGGGAAGTAAACTTCAGCCGTCCTTATAAAGAGGGTGAAAGAAAGTATATTGTAACTAAGAAAGTAGATAGAGGTGAAGGCAAGACAAGCTTTACAAGTAACTATCTTAATGTTTCAGAAGTTCTCAAAGACTTTAAAGACTCCTATAAAACTAAGCCTATAGACTTTTTAAGAAGTCTTGGTATGGATGTATCTGCGGTACCTGAAATTCAGAATGCTCTTAGAACTAATCTGCGTGTACTAGTAAATGGACTATGGACAAGACTTAACCATGTAAACAATAATAATAAAGACAAGAAGATCTTTATCAATAGTATAAAGGATCTTATTAATATTAAAATTGATGGTAAGACTGAGGACAACTCTTATAAAGAACTACTAGCTCTTGAGAGTAGATACTCTGACTTGTATGGCACCGGTATGGTATACAATGCAAGTGGAGATGGCCAGTTTGAGTTCTCTAAAAATGGAACATTTACTGTTCAGATTAATGCACTTAATGCTGCAAGAGGGTATAATGAGCTTATTAGTGACCCTAAAATGTCACATTTGGATTATGAAAGAAATCCAGCAATGCGTAATAACCTGATCTTAAAGGCTTTGTTTGGTGAAAATCTAAGTGCTAAAATTAAACAAGAGACCCCAGGTGGTAGAGAGACCTTTGCTAAAATTGAGTTGATTAACTCTAGTGGTATTTCTGTGACTATAGATAATGAGTTTGCAAACATTGGTATTGCTACCTCTGATGCAGATGAAATTACAAACCTTTTGCAGAACTTCTACACCACACTTATATATGGAACTCCTGCTACAACTCAGCACTCAGATAAGTCTTCAGCTTATTTATATAAAATAGTATTCCCTAGCGGTAAAAAGAACTATGTAAACATATTTAAGTTTGCTCAGTACAATAGTGACAAAGACATTGATCTAACTGCAGGTAATCTTGAGACATTATCACACTTTATGACTTTCTTAGATTCAGAAATTCAAAGAATGGTTAAGCTAAGAAATGGTGATGAGGCTGGATTAGTTACTGTTGGAGATGAGCTTTATAAAAATATAGGTGATAAGTTTGTAACCTTTAAAGATATTCTTAAACCAGAAACTAAAGATAAACTTGAAAAAGGAAAGTTCATTTCAGAGAACTTCTTAGAAAAGATCAATAGCGCAAAGAGTACAAATTTAAGAAGGGCTATTGAAGCTGATATACTAGCATACTTCAACAATATTGTAGGTGAGTTTAAGAAGGATGGAGCTAAGTTTGGTTTGCAAAAAAATCAAAAGCTTATGAGATCTGTTAGAGATCTTTTCTTAAATTCTGAAGAACTCCCTTTGAGTCTTTATGATAAAGAAAATGAAAGCTATCTTGATGAGGCCATCTTTAGATCATTTGTATTGAATGACTGGATTCATAAACATGAAACAGGTAATCTGTTTTATGGTGATGTGGCCCTTTATAATCTTAAAAAAGAAGAATATCATAAGAGAAATGCAGCATTTGCAGCTACTGGAGAGATTCCACGCACTGATAATGCTATGCTTAATATGTTAAATAACGTAGCTTCTAAATATAGTTATGCAAATAGTGAGTGGTTTAGTAAATCCGGATATAATAAAAACGGAGATAAAGTATTTAAGAGAACAATGAATACTGCTGTTCTACAAGATACTAAGAGTAAATCATCCCTAATGGATCACTATAAAGATGCTGTTATCAAAGCTGAAAGAAAAAGACTTGGTGACAAGTATGAAGAGAAAAGAGATGTATTTGAATCTAATATCAATAAACTTTTCTCTGAGTATGGTAAGATGAAAGAAGGTGATGGTCAAGGATGGATTTCTTTTGATTCATACAGAGCCATGCTTATAAGTCTTGGTAAGTGGTCTGCTCCTCAAGAGCAATTGTATAGAAGAATCCTAAGAAATGATAAAGTAGATACTGCTACTGTATTGAAGTTCTTCCCTGTAAAGAAGATGCAATACTATGGGCCATTGAAAACCAATGGTTTACCTGTTGTGGGTTTCCATAAGTTTTCTTTGATGCCTCTTATCCCAAATGTTATTGAGGGTAGTAATCTAGAAACTCTTCATAATAGAATGGTTGAGCAAAACATTGATTATGCTTTGTTCCAATCAGCATCTAAAGTTAATACTGTTACTAATAATGGTGTAGTTGATGAGTTCTATCTAGATAATAGCAGAGCATCTAATGATGTAGCTTTTGCTCAACCAGGCTTTAAATTTACAAACAATGAGATCTTTATTGATTACTTTAAAGATCAAACAGAAGTTCATGATAAGTTTAAGGGCTCTAATCTATTCTCTACACAGTTAAGAAAACTTGTAGAGGAAGGTCTTATGGAGCAGGGTGTGCCTACATCATTTAGAAAAGACTTGCCTGAGAAGGAAAGAAAAACTTTATGGGATTCTCTAAGTGAAGATGAAAAGCTAAAGGATAATAACTATTCTAAGCTTATTGCTTATGAGGGTCTGATTAAAAAACTTATTGACTTCAAAGTCAAAGAGTTAAAGAAAGAGATGGCTTTACATTTCAAAGATGGTAAGCTTGTTATGTCTCAGAAGTTAATTGACTTTATAAAGCGTGAGCTTGAAAGACAAGATCTTGCTGAGCATGAAATTGACTTTATTAAGTTCAGTGAATTTAGTAACTCATTAGTTTATGACTTGAGTATCCACCCATCTGCAGAAACAATTGAAAAGCTTTTGGTGGCTATTGTTAATAGACGTATTATAAAGCAAAAGGTAAATGGAGAAGCTTTAGTTCAAGTTTCTGGAGCAGGCTTTGAAAAAGCTAATGTTAGAAAAGCTACTGCAGAAGAAAACAGAATTTATAATGATGTAGGATTACCTACCTATGAAATAGGTCCTGATGGTCTTGTTAGAGGAATGAAAGTTAAGATAGCTCTACAAGGTGACTTCAAGAAACTATTGAAGCTTCCAGCTGTAACTATATTGATGAAAGCTCAGAAGGGCCGCACTAGATTGCAAGCTCTTAATATGCTTATACGAGATGAGGCATGGCTTAATGAAGGTGATAATAGAAAGCTTATTAGTATGGCCGGTGTACGTATTCCTGTACAAGGTCTTAATAATATGGAGTTTGCTGAAGTTTATGAGTTCTTACCAGAAGCTGCAGGTAATATGATTATCCTACCAAGGGAGATTGTAGCAAAAGCAGGATCTGACTTTGACATTGATAAGCTATTTATGATGTTCCCTAGTCTTGTAAAGACTTCTAAAGGCGTCTCTTTAGTTAAATATAAAGAAGGAAGTGAAGACACTGTTGATAAAGATATAGCCTACCAACAGCTATTTGATTTATACAGACAAAGAGAAGAAGCTTTTCAAAATGTTATTGACTACACTCAGGATAAGCTCAATGAGTTTCCTGAAGATTTAAAGACAGATTTTGATGATACCGTTAAACAATACAAAGACGCTATTAGAAATGCTAAGAATAATCTCCAAGATGCTTTTGAGCGCCAGGAACAACCAGATCCTAGCTTATATGTAGAACTTAACGAGCTATCACTAGAATTGGAAGATCTATATGCTACAGCTTCTCAAGAGTTTAGAGATTATAAAAAGAATCTTGTAGATCCTATTCAAGATAGAATTGATAATCTTACTTTAGAAATATCTAGTTCTTTGTCAAAAGGTATTGAAAATGACCTGCTTTTTAGTCTTGTAGATATTCTATCTATGGAGCAGAACTTCTCAGATCTTATTACTCCTAACAGTACAGAGTATGTAAAAACTATTGCTGATGATATCTCTAAATATACTAGAGACTATGATGCATACAAGAACTTTACTACTGGAAGAGAATCTATTATTTCTGGAACCAGAATTTATGAGCTCGGTTATAATAGATACAAACAGTCTTCAAATAACATTGGTAAAAAGACCCTAGGTCTTGGAGCTGTTGATAATACTTATAACACTCTGTTTAACAGGGTTGGTGCTTATATGGTAAGAACTGCAAAGATAGGTTCTAAGAAAAGCCCATATGACATCACTCAACAAATTAGAATGCCTCACAATGTCATGAATATTAATGATGAAGATGTTATATCATTGTCTAATATCTATGATGTGGAAGGTAAGTATAGAATTTCAACTCTAATCAGCCAAATGATGAATGGTTGGGTTGACGTTGCTAAAGATGCTTGGATTTTTGATATTAATGGTAATAAAGAAGTCAGTCCTACTTTACTATTTATGGTACAAGCAGGCGTGCCATTAGAACAAGCTATCTATTTTGCATCACAGCCTATTGTTAGAAAGTATGTAGAAGAACAAAGAAAAGCTAAAAGTACTTTTGCTAAACCTCTTGATAGAGAACCTTCAAGTCCTAATATGTATAGGGTTGAAACAAGAGCTAGAATGATTGAAGAACTTCTTCCAGAAGACTTTTATAATAACTATTTTGAACCTTATGAGATAACACCAAAAGGAAAGGTATTAGGTAGTAAGTTTGACTCTAAATATCTTAAGAAAACTATTTATAATGAGTTTGTACCAGTCTTTCTTAATAACACGGGTGAGTATGAAACATCTGCTCCAGACTTTAGTGTTGATACTCTTAAGAAAACTTTAGATGGCTCTTCTACTAAACTTCAAGATTTACAGGTATTACTTCATTTTATAGAGCTTGAAGAGATGTCTAGTGCTACTACTCAAGTTAAACTTTCTATGAACTTTGATACTCAAAGATCTTCAACACTAAGGTCTGTAAGAGAATCTTTAGCAAAAAGTCTTGCGCTTAAAACTGATAACAGGTTCCCAAATGAAATATTAGAAAAGCTTGAAAAGGAATCACCAATTGGTGCATTTAAGATTCATAATGAGATAATAGATCTTATTGGAGGAATGTTTATTTTAAGAGATCATCCTTCTCTAAATAAACTTATAGATGATATGACTAATATTTATCCGGATGCCTTTACAGAAAAGTATGGTCATATATTTAAAGATATGGAAGCACTTACAAATGCTATCAGAAATGACTTTACAAATTATGTGTTCCAAAGCTGGTTAATAGATCCTAACAGATTTGACCCAAAAGCTCCTTATAATAATTTAGGGATTGACTTTGAAGTTAAAAAAGTTCTAGATCTAGAGAGAGGTGCTTTTGTAGAAGGAAACACTCTTTATATTGATGAAAGAGCTCTAAATAATCATGTCAAAGAAGATCTATATTCTTCAGAAGACTATTGGTTAAAACAGGCATTATCTCCTGTAAGTCCAATGTACTTACATGGTAATACAGAAGCTGAAAAGAAAGCTAAGTATTACAGATTTGTATATGAAAGAGAGACTTTAAGAGCTATGGTTCCTTATGATAATTATAAAAATACTCCTGACTTTGAAGAAAGAAAGAATGCTATTCTTATTTCTGGAATACTAGATGATTATAGCAATGCGGCTAATTTTGAAAAGCTTGTTGGTAGAAGAGCTTATGAAGATTACATAAGAGATTTGGCTTTGCTAAATAATCTTAATGTCCAATTCATGTTCAAAGATGTTAACTCATATGCTACACAAGTAGATCAGTTGACAATGCATCATAAGGACTTACTCGCTGATTATAAAGTACTTAGCTCATTGCTATTTACTAATATTAGAGGAGTAAAAAATCTAAAGCTTTCAGAAATCAAACTAACTGCAGATGAAGTAAATATCTATCATGATGAATTAGAAAGACTTGCTGATCCTCGTATAATGAAAGTGGAAGACCCTTTTGAAAATGCTAGAATTAGTAAAATCTTTGCAGCGTTTCCTTTCTTTGCTTTCTTCCAAGCAGGTCAAGGGTCTAAAAATAGATACAGTCTATCAAGATTGATATCTACAAAAGTTTATAGTGAGATGTTAAGTGAGGCATCTGCCTTGGCTATTAAAAAACTAGATTCATCAAAAGACTTTATAGAGACCTATAAAATTAAATTTAATAATCTGTATGCTAAGGAAAAAAACAATGAGTTTGGTTTAGAGGAAGAAGAGATTGATGCTAAGTTGTTTACAGCTTTGTACATGAAAGATTATTCTTTAGGGGCATCTGATGAAAATCTAGAGGCACCGCTTCCAAAAGCTGCAAGCATGGGCTCTTCATACTATGATCCTAATGTTTCTCTTTATAGTATACATCCGGCTGCTAAATCAGAAACATTGGTTAAGTACATTACTTCTAAAAGTAAGGCTAATAATAACCTAGTATTTGCTTTTGATGATAGTCTACAACCATATTCTGCAAAGTATGCACCTGTTAATACAGGTGCTAGAAAAAATGGTTATAATGGAACTACTCTTTTTGGAAGCATGCTGGCTAAAAGTGAGTTAAGTAAAGAACAAGCTGTAGGTCTTATAACAAAACCGGTTGCAGTTGTAATGGGTCCAGAAGAACTATTTAGAGACTCTGATGCACAGCAACATGCTAATAATATCAAGAGAATTGATGCTTGGATTGAAAAGTTGAAATCTCTTAGAGATGATCGGAAGAAAACCATTATCTTTAATCTAAACGGTCATGGTCAAGCTTTCTTAGGATATGGTAGAAATGAATTTACTGATCATGCTGAAAGTAAGATAACTAAAGATCCAGTAGCCCTAGATAGTTTTGTATATTTGTCAGAGCGCCTATATGAGGTGTTTGGCTATATCAATCCTATGTACAAAACTGTAGACAAGAAGAGCTATACTGAAAAAGTTTTAAGTAGCGAACCTGTTACAGATGATAAGGTTAAAGAAAAATTACGTCAATGCTTTTATAGTTAAGTAAAATGAATAGTTGCCCAAATAGAACAAGTGCTGAATGGAAAGCTTTATCAGAAGCTGTAGGTGAATTTGAAGCTATGCGTGACTTTATGGAGTATGGAGATATCCGTACCCCTAAAGAAGTGCAGGAGAAACTTAGTAACTCCAAAAAAGAAAATTCTAAACCTATCCCTTTTAATAAACAACTTGATGATCTTTTATTAGATTTTGTTAAGGGTCTTAGAATTAATGTGGTTGAGCAACCTGAGGACATTGTTACTACTTTAAAGTCAGTTACTGGGTCACCATTAGCTGCATTTGATGTCTTACAAAAGTATTTAGCAATAAAAGAAGACCGAGAGCTAGAAACAGTACCAGAAGTAGTTGCATATATTACCTATACTTTTCTTGGCCAAAAATCTACATTGTCAAAAGACCTTTGGCATAATATAGCAAGTTGGGATAAATATGACTATTACTATGACAAGTTTGCTCCTTTTAAAAGATTAGGTGAATCATCTTTTAAAATGGATGATGAAGTAGTTGAATCAGAAGATCTGTTTAAAAATAGAAATAACTGGGCTCATAGACAAGTAATAATTGAATTTATAAAACAAGGTTTAGTTGCTAATTTTCAAAAAGATATTAGTCCTGAAACCACTTTTAATAATGTTGATGTAGATAAAGAGTTTTTTTCTAAAAAAGGATTCAAAAATCCTTATGAAGAGAATAAACTTTTGTCTATCTGGAACAAGCTTTACAATTGGATTAGAGAACATATTCTAGGTGTAAAAAAGTATGCTACATATAACCAAGAGAAACTTAATAATCTTCTATTAGACATTGTTGATAATGTTTATAAAAAAGACTATAATAAGTTTATCCGTGGTTTGTATGAGAAAGATGGTAAGCTTTTTAAAGCTAATGGTACTGAACTTGAATTAAAAGAGTATAATAAGACATTAGAAAAAGATCCATATGCTAAGTCTATTATTTTAAGGTTAGTACAAAATCCTTATGTTGATTTTAAACTTTCGGGATCACAAGTACTCAGAAAATATGGTACTTTGTGGCGTGATATAAATGAAGATCTTCATGATATTGACGGTGTAATTACTCTTGAAACATTTAGAAAAGAACAGAATGCTAAAAAGTTTTATGATTGGGTTACAACTCGTGGACTAGAATTAAGAAATGCTGATAGACGTAAGCAATTCACCAAAGAGATAACTCCATTTTTAGAAGAACAAGCTTGGTATAGAAATGTAAAAGACATGTTTCCTTCTTGGACATTAGGTGCTACATTTATTGGAAAAGATCATAAAAAAGGTGAATCAGTAACTATATCTGGTTATATAGAACATCCAACGGAAACTGTACTTGTAAAAAATGCTGATGGTTCAGCAGCTAGTACATTTTTTAAGCCTTCAGATAATGGTAAAATTTTACCTAAAAGATATGTATTAGATTTCTTTTTAAGAACTGCAGAAGGTAACTACCCTGAGATTTTTGATAATTATTGGAAAGATTGGAAACAGATCTTTGAAGCTAAAATAGCTATGGGGCGTTCAAAAGATATTAGTGATCTTATCTACTTTGACCCTTTTATAAATGATAAGTATAAATTTGGATCAAAAGGTTACAGATATTTTTCATTTTCTGAAACACAATCAAAAATAGAAAGCTCTGATGTAGATTCTGAAGAAGCTAATGTTGCTTTTTTCAAAGAACTAGGTACTTATAATAACAAGTATACTGCTCTTACAGAGCCTTTGCTTGTTAATGAAGAAACCAATAAGAAAGACAGGGGAAATGAAATTGCCAATAAGCTAGCTGCACTCCTTGCTAATAATATAGAAGGTCTTAGTGTTGAAATGATTACTCAGGAACAAGCAGCACAAATAATTCAAGATGCCGGTATTCCTTATAACAATGAGGCCGCTTTCTATGTAGGTGATAAAGTATACTTTATTGCTGATAGAATGACTACTGAGATAGTATTCCACGAATTTGCTCACCCTATTGTTAGATCTATAGCATTTTCTAACAACACCTTGTTTAATAATTTATACAATCAAGTAGCCAGCACACCGGAAGGAAGAGAATTAATCAATGCTGTAAAAAGAACTTATCCTGAGTTACAGGAAGGTTCTGATGGTTTCAAAGAAGAGGTTATAGTATTTGCTCTATCTAAAGCAGCAAATCTTAAATATAACAACAAAGCAGAAAGTACGGGATTTGGTAAGTTTATTAAGGATTTGCTATTTGCTATTAAGCAGATGTTCCGCAAACTATTAAAAGGTCAAAAAATATCTATTGAGAAGCTTAATGTTGATACTACTTTGGATCAATTAGCTGAAATGCTTAATTCTGAGAAGTTTAAAATCAATACAGAAGTACTTAATCAAGAAGATGTTGTAGCATTTGCTAGAGATATAAAACAGCAAGTAATGGATGACCTGCTAACATTAGAGCAGTCAGACATGAATAAGATTACTCGTGAGTTTTCTAAAACTTTTCTCAGACAGAGAAAGATAATGAAAACTGAGAAGTATGCTGAAGTAAAAGCGTTGTTCCAAGACAAACTTAAAAAATCAGACTTAAGTGAAGTACTTAGTAATCTAAGGGAGTATAATATTTCCGGTGAGGTATCATTTGCTACTGATCAAGAAGAAATAGAATATCTTACAAGCCATGCTTTAGCCCTATATAATAGCTTAGAAAAGCTTAATAATATGGGTAAAAAGGCTGTGGGTCAGCTTAGAAAGATAGCTACTGAAGAAATTAATGATAAGCAAGCGTTGTTTAGAGCCTCTAATCTTAACAAGTTTATTGTAGACTGGCTTTCATTCTTGGATTATATCCAACAAGTGGCTGACGGAGAAGTATATAGAGATAATCTAACTCCAGATAATGCCTTGTTCTCATTAATTAGTGAGGCAAAAAATAACCTGCAAAGAGGTAAAAGATATACAGATGATATCTATAGCGAAGGTATTAGTGATTTAATAAACACTCAACTAAAACCTTTGGGTGATAATATTGACGCATACTATGAGAGAATAAGAACAAAACTTAAAGCTAAAAATGCTCCTCAGGCTTTAATTGATAGATATGAAGAAGAGTACAATGAAGTAAAACTTACACCAGAAACTGTAAGAAAACTAATCCAGGGTGAACTTGGAGATGCACATGCTCTTAATAGTTTCTTAGAAGGTTATATGTATAACCAAGATCCAATAGTATTTGGATTTGCTTCTTATGTTAAAGACAGGTATTCAGAAATGTATTCTCAAATACAAAGTAGATTTAACAATTTCATTGACTCTATTGATGGTTTAGCAAGTGCCGCTGGTTATAAAACAGCTTATCAAAGAATGACTATGGGTAAAGACCTATGGTTTCTAGATTCTGTGTCTACTAATAAAGAAGATAACACACCAAAGCTTGTATGGAAGTTCTTAACTCCATTCAAAAACTACCAAAAAGATTATAGAGATCTTAAAGATAGATTGTCTACAGCGCATGATAAAGTAAATGAGAATAACTCTAATGATAATAACAAAGAGCTTATCAATGCTATCACTGATTTAGCAGCATTTGAAAAGAAATATATGAATCGTAGATATACAGATGCATACTACGAATTGTATAATATGTTTAATGATGCGATTGGTAAAAAGGCTTTCTTAGAAAGAGAAAAAATTATAGGTGACCTAAGAGCTCTAAATGGAGAGATTACTGATCCAGAGGAGCTTCTTAATAATACTACTCTAAGTAGAGAAAAGCTTAAAGAACTTAAGCAATTGTCTTCTTTTACATATAGTAATGGTACACCAAAAGCTGTAGACTCAGACGATTATGCTATTGCTAAAAGATTGCAGGAGTATAATAAACTAAGTAAAAAGTTCCATGAATGGAAGCCTAGAGAAGGCGCATTTGAAAGTGCATATCTTCATTTTGAGGATCTTGTTGCTACTAAATATGGTAGAGGTAGTGAAGAATATGATGCAAAGATGGAAGAATGGATAGAGAAAAATACTGTCCGTAAAACTTCTCAAAGATATTTTGATGATAGAAATAGAATCTTTACACAATTATCTGCGCTATCAGCTAATGATGCTGTTCTAGAAGAAATTAATGAGCTTAGAGAAGAGTTGAACTCTTACATTGCTCCTTATAAGGATCAGAACTATATCCCTGTTGGTTCAGATATACCTCCAGCAGTTGTAAAAAGAATTAAAGAGATTGAAGAAGAACTTAAAGAACTAAGAAAGAATTCTTCTACGGCTCCAAAAGGAATGACTAAAGCTGAGTATGGTATTTATAAGCTATACAATGAAACTCTTGATGCCTATAAAACAGGCGCTGGAGCAGCACCTTCTGCTGACTTGACTCTACAGTATGAAGTTATAATGGAGAGACTTGCTCAATCTAAACTAAGTCAAGAAGATATTGATAGATCACTAGAAATATCTCAGTTATACTATGAGCTAGATCTTATTACTAAAAAGAGTGTAAGCCAAAACTATTTAGACACCTTGAATAGCTTTATTCAAAGTACTCCTAAAATGCTAGATTACATTCAAAAGAATTTGAATATTAGTGAGTTTAGTGAGTCAGATGTTAATGATCTTCTTCTAAGAGAGCCTGATATGATTAACATGGCTGTCTTATTCAAGATGAATCCTGATTTTGCTGACTGGATAGTAAAAAACCACAATACCTATACAAACCAGGCTGGGCTTAGTACTTATTCACCTTTGTCTATATGGACATATAGCAAGCCTGCAAGTAGTGATTACTATGAGCAGACAGTTATTTTTGATAATGAAGGCAATGAAATCAAAATAATTGATGGGGTACCTACAGCTGAGTATACTTACAGAACTGTAAAAGACTTCTACATTGATGATGCTGGTAATGAAGTTAAACTTAAGACAGAAAGAAAAACCATTCTAGACTGTTTTAATGAAGGACTTCCTATTGAAAACGCTACTGTTGATATGCTAGGTAATTTCTTACCTAAGATTAATAATACAGATAGGACTTATATCAATGATGATTACTTTAACTTAGAGAAAAATGATCCCGCTAAGTTTAAGCTTTTGAATAAACTTATCCAAGAGCATCTAAGCTTTCAAACAGAACTTCCATATGATAGCCGCTTAGACTTAGAAGCACCTAGATATGGCCAAGAAGACTATGAGATCTTCACTACTACTAGACAAAATCCTCTAAGTATTTGGGCAGGTAAAGTAAAAAGATTCTTTTCAACTGCTGCCGATGACTTGGAAGAAGGTTTGAACCCTACATACATGAATGCATCAAATACTACAGATTTGTTGAATGATGCTTATGCTAAGGTTCCTATTACTGGTAAGTATGATTTGCCTAACACTCAAGTATCTATGGATGTCTTGAGAGGTATGACTAGATATATGCAGTCCGGTATTAAACAAAAGACTCTTATAGACATGCTTCCTACAGCTCAGGCATTAAGAAGTATATTGCAAGACCCTAGTAGAAATGAGGAAGCACTTAAGAGAAAACTAAAAGGTTTTACAGCAGTTGTTAACTTGTCAACCGGATATTTATATCCTAAAAATTCTCAGCAAATGAGCATAAGAGCTAAGGCTATTAATGCTTTTATTGAAAGAGAGTTTGAAGGAAAAACCCAAACAGGTTTTACAAAGAACATGGGAGGTCTTAATAAGTTTGTCAATGGTATTTTTGGACTATCCTCTACATCATTCTTTGCCTTTAACTTACCATCTACTCTTAAAAATACATTTGGTTTTAAACACCAAGCTATGATTCAGGCTGCTGGAGGTAAGTATTTTACAATAAGTGATTATTTGAAAGGAAGTATGTGGGCAAATGCTACATCATTTGAGGTAAGCATGCAGCTTTATAAAACTACTTCTAGATCTTTGAATGTTCAGTTAGTTGAAATGATGGATCCACTACAAGGTAGATTGATGAAAAAAATCACTCAAGGTGTAGGAACCACTAGATCTTTATTTAAAGACACTGCTACTCTTGGTTTTTCAACCAACGTAAGGCAATGGACTGAATTAAATGATTCTTTAAGTATTTTTGGAGCAATGCTTACCAAAACATTAGTTGAACAAACAATGCCTGATGGAACTGTAAATAAAATAAAATACAGTGATGCTTGGGAAGTTGTTGATGGTAAAGTACAATTAAAAGAGGGTGTTGATGCAGAATGGGCTCCTACAGGAACAAAGTATAAAAACTTTATAAAGACAGTGCATGGCTTGATTAATAATATAGCCGGTGCTTATTCTCAGTTTGAAAGTCCAGAAGCAGGTAGATACCTACTATTCAGAGTAATTGCTAATATGAAAACATACTTTACAAGGATGTTTATGGATAGATGGCAATACAGATATAGAAATGGTAAGTTTTTACCAAGATATGATGCTAATCTAAATGATATAAGCAAAGGTTTCTATATTGACTTTTTGCAGACAATGGCTATGATGTTTAAAACAAGAGGTAAATCTCTAGCTTATATGACTCCTGACCAAATTGTATCACTAAAGAAAGTCAGCATGGATACAATTATGCTTGTTGTATTACAGGAAATACTTGTAAAACTATTCTTTGGCTTTGATCCGGATGATGAAGACAGGTTTGAAAAGTTAAGACAGAAGAGTGGACCTCTTCCAACACCTTTCACATCTGATTCTGAGGACCCATTCCACTTAGACGGCTGGATTTCTAATCACTTGCTCAACCTTGCTATGCAAACAAGAGCAGAGAATGAAGCTTGGATTCCTTGGCCAGGTATGGGTCTAGATGATTATCTAGGTCTTATCAAGATGGAAAGTATCAGTGTTAAGAGTACAATGGATTACTATCAGAACATATTTACTTATTTGATAGACTATGTTTCTGGTGATCCTTCAGGACGCTATAAAAGAGATGTTGGTCCTTATAATTGGCAACAAGAAGATTCTTCTAAATTTGTAAACCAATTGATGAAAGTAATGAGTATATCCGGTACAAATGTTGAACCTATAATATTAGTACGTAACCTTCAAAAACGTGATAAATAATGGCTAAAGTCCAAACTTCAAAAAACAATTATGCTCCTACAAATTTTAAAAAAACAAGACCGGGAGTACATGCTAAAACTAAATTCAGTAAAATGAAGTCTAGTAAACTCTATAAGAAACTCAATAGAGGTCAAGGATAA
>Ga0181344_1000302_pt1 | contig 19816 bp, 25 predicted proteins | sample Su13VDMLBDD_FD_130098 | JGI IMG/M metagenome (GOLD analysis project Ga0181344, IMG submission 130098) | Freshwater viral communities from Lake Michigan, USA - Su13.VD.MLB.D.D | ecosystem: Environmental > Aquatic > Freshwater > Lake | place: USA: Michigan | collected 2013-07-15
CAGGTCCGTATCGCCGTCCTGAACGGCTACACCGCGCTCGGCATACCCGTCACAGAGCCCATGGGATGAGTCCGTCCGGGAAAGGGGAACCTCGGCGTTCAGCCGATTTGTGCAACAGAGCCCCCGCGAGGGACCTGTTCTCGGGTTTGCAATGTGCAAATGGCGGAGGGAATGGGGCTCAATTCCAACCTTCTCTACCTTGGGGACTGTTTGAGCCTCTGAAACTAAAAGTACCGCCTTCAACTTGCCTATTTCGCACGCCCCCGCCTTCGTTTCCGAACGACACGACGAGTCGCTACAAAGGAAATGAAGATGCTGGAACACTACCTTGATCAAGACGACTTGGCGAATCCCTGGCGGATCAGCCCGCGAATATTGAAACGGAAAGGCTGGCAGGGAGAGCCGCCCATCATGAAACGTCCAAATCCGCTATCTCCCCTTCTGATTACTCCGACCGAGCATCGCGCAGAACTTTGTAAATTTCTGGCACTCGCGCTGGTACGATCCCGGATTCCGGATAACGATTGGCGTCAGCTACGTGTCCCTCCAGTTCACCTAGGCAGGTCCAATGTCCACCCGGAAGCGGTCAATCTGGTGCATCCTCTCATGGAGGATCGTGACGATCCCGATGTCACCGTTCGATAGATGGCGCCAATAGACGAAGTGGTGCTCATATCTGAAGTAATAGCCATCGACGCCGAACTCCGCTGGTACCGGTTTCGACACGACACGGTGGGTCTCGATTCCTTCGAAGGCTTCGAACATGCCGGTGACATAGCGGTCGGCCTGCGTTTCGCCCCAACGGTCCCGGGTGTAGCGGTAGATATCATCGAGGCGAAGCGATGCCGCCTCCTGAACACGAATGGCCATACAATCAGGCCCGGTTCCGGGAGATGACCTCGGAAGCTGTCAGCGGCTTGTAGGCTTCTTCCGGGGTCGCGAACGCGCGGGTCAGTTCGGCTTTCAGGCGATCGAACGACTCCTGCTCTGCCCGTTGTTTGTCGCGCCTGATCAAGTCGCGGACATACTCGCTGATATTCTCGTAGGATCCGTCTTCGCCGACATTCGCCGCAACGAAATCGCTGAGGGCGCCGCTGAGGCGGACGGTCATGGTCGTGCTGCGGGACATCGTAGTCACTCGGGTGAACTGGCGTGTCTTCAATATAAACAATATTGCCTACACGACAAGGCGACTCGGAGCTGGTGGGTCACCCTTCTTCCCCATCGGAGTGCCGGCCCGCCATCGCCAGAAACACATACAGCACCACGTCCGAATGACGGGCAAGCGAGACGAGGTGCTGCCCGCTTGGGCCGCGCTCCCCTGCAAACCAGTACTTCACAGTCCGTTCGCTGGCGCCAGTCCACCGCATCGCCGATTTGATGGCCCGATGCGTTGAGCCGAGCTCCTCGTGCAAGGCCATGGCGATCGCGCGTCGATAGTCGATCTGCGCCGCCTCCAGGTGCAAAACTGTGCCCATTTTCGGCACAACTGTGCCCATGTTGATCCGCATGATCCTGTCCCCATCCATTAAATATCTGGAAGCAGACATGAAAACGGCAGATTCGATTTTTGCGCTGAGTTCGGCTCGGGCCAATCGTCAGGAGACGCCAGGATTATTGGCTGGGGGTGGAATTGGTCGAAGCAGAGACGGACCGGACCAGCGACTCCGCCGCATCGGTGCCGTTGCAGCGCGCGGCCGAATATGTGCGGATGTCCACCGAGCATCAAAAATATTCGACAGAGAACCAATCGGACGCGATCCGGAGTTATGCTGCCAGTCAGGGCATGGAAATTGTCAGGACCTACGCCGATGCCGGGAAAAGCGGGCTCCGGATCGAAGGGCGCGAGGCACTTCAGCGCCTGATCCAGGATGTCGAGCACGGCACCGACGATTTCGACGTAATCCTCGTCTACGATGTCAGCCGCTGGGGCCGGTTTCAGGACGCGGACGAATCCGCCTACTATGAATACATCTGCCGCCGCGCGGGCAAGCAGGTGCAATACTGCGCCGAACAGTTTGAAAACGACGGCAGCCCGGTCGCAACCATCGTCAAGGGCGTCAAGCGCGCGATGGCGGGCGAATATAGCCGCGAGTTATCGACCAAGGTTTTTGCAGGGCAATGCCGTCTTATCGAACTTGGATATCGTCAGGGCGGCCCGGCCGGTTACGGCCTGCGGCGCGTCTTACTGGACGAGCTCGGCAATATAAAGGCGGAGTTGAAGCGCGGCGAGCAGAAGAGTCTTCAGACGGATCGTGTCATCCTGGCCCCCGGTCCCGACGAGGAGGTTCAGACCGTTCGCTGGATCTATGCGCGTTTCCTGAAACAGAAAAAGACAGAGAGCGAAATCGCCGCCGAACTGAACGAGCGCGGACTTGAAACGGATCTCGGTCGCGCCTGGACGCGCGCAACGGTTCACCAGATCCTGACGAACGAAAAATACATCGGCAACAACGTCTACAACCGCCGCTCCTTCAAGCTGAAGCGCAAGCACGTCGTGAACGACCCCGCCATGTGGATCCGCGCCGACGGCGCATTCGAGGCAATCGTCGAGCCAAAGCAGTTCCACAAGGTCCAGCGTATCATCGAAGAGAGGAATCGCCGCTATTCCGACGACGAGATGCTCGCAAGGCTGACCCGGCTCTTCCAGCGCCATGGCTACATTTCCGGGCTGGTGATCGACGAGTCTGACGGGCTTCCGTCAAGCGGGGCCTATGCACATCGTTTCGGCAGCCTGCTGCGCGCCTATGAACTTGTCGGCTACAGCCCCGACCGGGACTATCGATATATCGAGATCAACCGCTTGCTTCGGCAGTATCATGCAGACGCTGTCGGGACGGTGACTGCAGAGATCCGCCAGCGCGGCGGTCTGGTCGAACATGATCCGGCAACCGATCTCCTGACAATCAACGCCGAATTCCGCGTGTCTGTTGTCGTCGCGCGCTGCCGCCAAACCACTGCCGGCAATCTCCGCTGGAAACTGCGGTTCGATACCGGGCTGGCACCTGACATCACCATCGCGATCCGGATGGAGAGCAGCAACACGGCAGCACTCGATTACTACATCCTGCCCCAGTTCGAGATGCGCACAAGCAAGTTGGGGCTCGCAGAGGAGAACGGCCTGATGCTCGATGCATTCCGCTTCGATACGCTTGAATTCCTGTTTGACCTGGCGCGCCGCGTTCCCGTGTCGGATGTCGTTCCATGGTGACGACGGACAACGGGGCAAGATCGGTACAACAAATCCCGATCGCGGCGATTACGGTTGAAAACCCGCGCGTGCGCTCGGAAGCAACGTTTCGCGAATTGGTCGACAGCATCGCCAAGGTAGGGCTGAAAAAGCCGATCACCGTTTCACGCGTCGACGAGAATGGCGTCGATCACTACCGCCTCGTCTGCGGCCAAGGACGGCTGGAGGCATTCGCCGCACTCGGTCAGACCCATATTCACGCGATCATCATCGACGCTGATGAAGACGAACGGCTGCTGCGCAGCGTCATTGAGAACATCGCCCGGCGCCAGCACCGGCCACTCGAACTTTTGCAAGATATTGGCAACATGAGGGCGCGTGGCCATTCCGATCAGGAGATTGCGGAAAAAACCGGGCTGTCCGGTGCCTATGTCCGCGAGATCGGGGAATTGATCGCCAAGGGCGAGGAGCGGCTTCTGATCGCCGTGGAAACCGGTCGCTTGCCCCTCAGTGTCGCGCTTTACATCGCGCGTGCCGCGGAAAGCGATGTGCAGAAGGCGCTTGAGGATGCGTATCAATCGGGAGAACTGCGAGGCAAGAAATTGCTCGAAGCTCGCCGTCTGGTGGAAATGCGGCAACGTCGAGGCAAACACAACGAAATCTCCGACAGCAAGGGCAAACGGACCAAGATGACATCGGCCGCGCTGGTTCGCGCTTACCGGGCGGAGGCCGAGCGGCAGGGAGATATGGTCCGGAGGGCAGACCGCACCCGCAGTTCACTGCTGTTTATCGACGCCGCCTTCCGCTCCTTGCTGAAGGATGAAAACCTCCTGACCCTGCTCAGAGCCGAGCGGCTCGATACTCTGCCGAACCTGATCGTCGATGGCCTTGGGGAGGCAAGGCCATGACAGCGACAGAAACGCCGATTGGACGAAGAGTCAGCCCAGGTTTTGAACCAAGCACGCTCAGCATTCCGACGGCCATGATTCTTCCCGTCAAGCATCTGCCCGCGACCGTCGCCAAGAGCCCGAAATACGCTCAGATCGCCGCTTCGATCCGAGAGGTCGGGCTGATCGAGCCACCCGTGGTTGCGCGCAGTCGCGACGAGAAGGACAGTTTCATTCTGTTGGATGGTCACGTCAGGCTTCAGATTCTGAAGGAGATGGGCGAGGAAGCCGTGCTGTGTCTCGTCGCGACCGACGACGAGGCATTTACCTACAACAAGCGCATCAGCCGACTGGCCACGATCCAAGAGCACAAGATGATCCTGCGCGCTGTTGAGCGTGGTGTTTCAGAAGCGCGGATCGCGGCTGCGCTGAATGTCGATGTTGCCCTGATCCGGCGAAAGCGCACGCTCCTCAATGGCATCTGCCCGGAAGCGGCGGAACTTCTCAAGGCCAAGCATTGCCCGCTCAACAGCTTCAGGGCGCTACGCAAGATGAAACCTATTCGCCAGATCCAGGCGGCCGAACTGATGATCGCTGCCGGCAACTATTCGGTGGCCTATGCGAACGCGATACTCGCGGCCTCCGATCCGACGGATCTCGTGGCCCCAAACGAACAGAAGAAGCCGCCCGGAGTTACCGCGGAACAGGCCGAACGCATGCGCGTCGAGATGGCGACCCTTCAACGCAATATCAAACTGATCGAAGAAACGCTCGGTCCCGATCATCTCAGGCTGGTTGTTGCCGGTCGGTATATCGAGCGTCTGCTCAACAACGAGCATCTGACGCGGTACCTGCACAAGAACCACGGTGACATACTGAGCGAATTCCAAAAGATCGTGGGCTGCTTGTTCATGGTGTAGTAGAGATCACCAGTCCCACCCTCGCCGGTACTGAGCGCGGTCCAGAGTGCGGCGTTCAACTTCGCGGAGAAGGGATTTCCCGCATCCGCCGTGGTGCCGATACCCAGCTGGACGAGGTTCTGCAGCGCCGAAGGAAGGATCCCGGTCCAGGTTACGCCATCCCAGACCAGCAGCTGGCCCTCGTCCTCGACCCAGACACGCCAGCCCGCGCGCGGCGCGAGGCGGGTCCAGACGCCATCGGCATAGAGGACGACGCTCAGATCCCAGCCCGCCCAATCGCCCGAAGCACCGGACCCGACGATATGGCGGTCCCCGTCCGCGGGCGATGACGGCGGCGCGGTCAGATCGCGGTCGATCACCGACATCTGGACCAGACCGTCGAGCAGGCGGATTGCCTCGTTGTGGGTGACATGCTTCTGCGCCTGCGACGCCAGCAGGTAGGGCAGCTGCAGGTTGGTGGTGGCATCGGCCATGGGAATGGTCCTCTAGAAATAGAGCGTTTCAGACTTGGGCGCTCCGCGTCCGACAAGGGCGGAGAGCTGGAAGATGCGGATGGTGAGGCTGTCGCCCGGCGCCAGCGGCGCGCCCCAATCGGCGGTCTGCCAGGCGGCGCTGTAAACGACACTGGTGGCGCTCGCGCTCAGGGTCCGGAGGACGGTCGAGCCGTCGAGGATTTCGACCTCGTAGGCTTCCATTTCTTCGGAGAGCGGCACTTCGCGCGCGACCCAGCTGTCGGCCACGAGCGCGCGGGACCGCCGCGTCCATCGGATGGCCAGGTCGCCGGGCACGCGCGGCGTGCGCCAGGGCTGCGCGACATGACCGACCGAGAAGGGACGCAAGCCCGCACCCCGAGGCGTGAAGTCCTCCGCGACATAGGTGTCCCCGGACACGGCATGGCTCGCCGGACCGATGCGCCAATTCCATGCCAGACCGAGATCGGCCTCGGCGATAGGCAGTGGCGCTAGGCTCTCGTCCAGCACGACGACGCGCGCGCCGGCGGGCGCGGGATTGGCGATGGCATTCTCGGTGCCGCGCTGGCCGCGCAGCAGCCGCGTCAGGCGGTAGCGCCCCGGTGTCAGCAGCTCCGCCACGCCCGCCTGCACGATCTCCCATGCACCCGGCGCGGTCTCGATCGCCAGCGCGTTCGCCCCGGCGAACAGCGCGAGGTCCGTCACCGACCCGAGCGTGCCGGTGTCGAGATCCACGATCAGCTGGTTGCCGTGATCAAAGCGCGACACCGGCCCGGACCAGAGATCGGACGCCAGTCTGCCCATGCGCGCGCGGCTGCCGAAGGTTGTCAGCAGCTCGAAGTCATCCTCGGCGGCACTGCGAAAGACCGCGATCTCGCCCGGCCATGGCGCGGCATGCGCCGCGACCAGCGGGCGATGCGCCGCCACATCCTCGGAGATCTGCGGCAGATCCATGAGCACCACTTCCGGCTCGCCGAAGACCACGGGACGTCCGGGCGAGGTGTCGCGGGGATTTCCGGGCGGAAGGGTGCCGGTCTCGCGGTCCTGGCGGATGCCCTCGATGCTGCGGTCCAGCTTGTCGTCGCCGCTGGCGGCGCGCGGCATGATGCCCGCGCCGATGATGTTGTTGACCAGCACGGCCACGGCTTTGGCGGCGTGCGGATTGTTGCGCACCAGATCGCGCATCCGGTCGCGCAAGAGCGCCCCGGCGACGCCGATCTCGGTGTCGGCGGAGGATCCCGGCGCGCGCCAGCCCTCCGTGCGCCGCCCGCGTGCCGCCCCATCGTAGCCGCGCGTCAGGGTCTCGAAGGCCTGTCGCGCCATCACGCGGCGCGCAGCCATGCGCGGCGCCACCGTGGCGATGGCGTGATCGAACCATGTCGCCGACATCAGCGGTCCCCGCGGCTGAAGCCCGCGAGCCCCGCCACCGGCAGCGGTCGTGCCGTGCCCGCGATGGCGCGTTCGATGGTCCGGATGCGCGCCAGCAGATCCTCGGCCGAGCCGTAGTCGACGGACTTGCCGTCATAGCTGACCCGGGTCGTGCCGCTGGCATAGGCCCGGCGCAGCGCCGAAAGCTCGGTTTCCGTCCACTCGGTCATGTTCAAACCCATCCTCCGCGCCGCCCGAGCCAGTCGGAGCGGCGCTTGCCCTGCGGGGCCTGTCCCGGCCGGTTGATCTGCCCGGCGGGATCGGTGTCGGTGGGGGCCGCCCCGAGCTGATCCTCGAGGTCGCGCCATTTCTCGTCGGGCCAGCGGTCCGCGCCCGCGATCCAGGCGGCGGCGCGGGCATAGACCCGGCAATCCAGCGCCTCGTTGCGTTCGCGGAGCTTCTGCCATTCCAGCCGGGCGAAGCCGCGCTTGGTACGGACCGTCACCAGCTGCTCGGCCACAAACTGCTTCAGCCATTCGTTCTCGACCCAGTGCGGCAGATGCACCGAGCCGGGCGGGAACGCCGCCCCATCGGCCATGTCCTCGTCGGTCGGGCGCGCCAGCCGCAGGAAGCGGTAGGTCTCGGCCTTGAAGGTCGACACCGCCACGGTCCAGAGCCGCGCCCCGCGCCGCAGACGTTTCCCGCCCTCGGTGGCGTCGACGAAGGTCGGCCCAGACACTGGGCTCGAGCGGTTGAACCCCTCCACACCCTTCACCGGCGAGACCTGCGGGAAGCCTTGCGCCCGCGACCAGGAATAGACCGCCGGGGCCTCGTACCCGGTGTCGATTGCAAGCCGGGCAATGCGCAGATGCGCGCCGCGTTCGTGCGACCAGCTTCGATCCAGCAGCGCGGTCAGCTCCGACCACGCGTCATGCCGATCCGGGCCGCCCTCGATGACGACGTGGTCGACGAGCCAGCTTTCAAGCCCGCGACCCCATGCCCAGATATCGATCTCGAACCGGTCCTTCTGCACGTCGGCCCCAGCGGTCAGGAACAACCCGCCCGCAGGCACGGTGCCGGATGTCCAGCGCTCGCGGCGGTCGTAGAGGCGCTGCCAGTCCGGAGCTTCGCCGGTCTCGACCCATGTCTCGCCGAGGATCGTGTTGCGGAACGCCTTGATCGCCTCGTCCGAGCCCTGCGCCGCGTCCCATGCCCGCACGATCCGCTCCCAGCTCAGCCAGCCGATCGGCGAATAGAGTGCCGAGAGGTGATACCCGACCGTGGTCGGATCAGCGGCGACGGCCGTCGCCCGCCATTCGCCGCCCTCCAGCATCGCCGTCTTGTGGTGTTCCGCGATGGCCGCGTCGCAGCCCTCGCAGTGATATTCCGCCGTCTCCGGGCGGCCCTTCTGCCAGCGCAGCCGGTCGAACTTCAGCCACTGCATCGCCCCGCAATGTGGGCACGGAACAAAGAACCGCCGCTGGTCGCTGGCCTCGTATTCCCGCTCGATCCGACTCAGCCCCCGGATTGTGGGCGTCGAGACGAGGAGCACCTTGCGCCGGTGGGCGAAGGTGAGCGACCGCGCCTCGGCCAGCGTGACCGGGTCGCCTTCCTCGTCGGCCGAAGCCGGATAGGCGTCGACCTCGTCGAGGAAGATGTAGCGTGCCGGGGTCGAGCGCAGCCCGACCGCCGAGTTCGCACCGGTCATGATCAGGATGCCGCCCGCGAATTCCTTCGACAGCATCGTGTTGCCCGCGTCGCGGGACCGGGCGGGCTTCACCCGCTCCCGCAGTTCGGGGCTCTCGTCGATCAGCGGATCGATCCGCTGGCGCGAGTTGCGCTTGGCCAGTTCCACCGTGGGCTGGACCGCCAGCATCGGGCCCGGCGCCTGGTGGATCGCGAAGCCGATCCAGTTGTTGCCGGCCTCGGTCGCGCCGACCTGAGCCGCCTTCATGAACAAGACCCGCTGCGTGGGATCGCCGGGCGACAGCCGGTCCATGATCTCGCGCATATAGGGCGTGCGCACCGTGCGATACCGCCCGGGTTCCGCCGAGGCGCGCCCCGACAGCATCCGGTGCCGGTCCGCCCATTCCGAGACGGTCAGGTCCGGGTCGGGTCGCAGCCCGCTGCCCCAGGCGCGCAGGATCTCGCCCGCGCCGTCGAAGTCCGTCAGGCCATCGCCGTTCTCACCGGAAGTCGGGCCGGACCTCGGCGAGTTCGTCGAGGTGGGCGCGTACATGTTTCTCAAGGACCTTCTGCATCGCGGCTGGCTCCACGGCGATCTGCTGGCCCTTTGCGTCGCTGCACGAGGCCGAGAGCTCGGCCGCCATCAGCGCTGCCGCGCGCGCGGGCCAGGTCACCCATGCGTCCCGTTCCTCCCGCGCCAGGCGGAACACCAGCGCCAGCGCGCGGGCCCGCTCGATCAACTCCCCCTTCAGCTTCTGGAGCCGGATGCGCCGCTCCTGCGCCTTCAGCACCTCGTTCGCGGTCTTGGCCTGCAGGAAGGTCGTGCCGCCGCCAACGGGCGGAACCGCCAGACCCTGTTCGCGGAGCGTGTCGCCGACGGCGGCGACGGCGGCCTCGGGGACGGGCTTCAGCTTCGGCGCGGGCGGCTTGCGGGTCTTCGACGGGTCCGTCGTTTCGGCACGTCTGGCGTCGCTGGCCGCCGCGTTGATGCTGCCGTCCGGATAGAGGACCAGCCGCTCGGCCGTCTTCGCCTTCTGGATCGCGCCCCGGGACAGCCCGACATGGGCGGCGTACTGGCGCTCGCTCATGCCCTGCATCGACGGCTCCGGTTATCATTCAAGATCATATGCTTATCGAGTTGATAAGCGTCGCGGACAGAGGGAACGTGTCTCCAAAAGGACGATGCAACTCACCACGGAGCCACCCCGATGACGACCCGCCTGAACCCGATCACCACCCCGCGCTTTGAAGCCCGCGCCGAGAAGGCGCGCCGGAATAAGGAAGCCGCGCTAGCCGCCTTCATCGGCAAGAAAGCCGAGATCGACGAGATGCTCGCCCGCCTGCAGGCGCTCAGCGACGACCATTTCAACTGCCACCCCGACGAGGCGGGCTGGGCCATGGTCGGCACCCTCGAACACTACGCCAGCCTCCTGAAGCGCATCACCGACAGCGCCTTCGGCGAGGGCGAACACGCCCGCTGATTTCCGGCACCGCCGGAACTCCCGCCGCGCCGACGCGCGGCTCGGGGTCGTAGAAGGCGCCGCATGACGCGGGCCCGAATACGGAGTCGGCCCCATGACGAAGATTTCCGATACGCAAGCCATCATCCTGTCACGCGCAGCCCAGAACGAGGACCGCATCGCCCTGCCGCTGCCCGAGAGCCTGCGCGGCGGGGCCGCCGCCAAGGTGGTCGGCGCAATGCTCGCCAAGGGTTTCCTTGAAGAGGTGGACGCGGACATGCGCAAGGGCGAGCCCGTCTGGCGCGAGACAGGCGACGGCCACGGCGTCACACTGGTCGCCACCGACGCGGGGTTCGCCGCCATCGGCACCGAGACCGAGGACGCGAACCCCGCGCATGCGGGCGCGACGGACGCGCCAACCGAGGAGCCCGCGCCGGACACCCCCACCGAACCGAAGGCCGCGCCCAAGGCTCGCACGCCGCGCGAGGGCACGAAACAGGCCACACTGATCGCCATGCTGCGCGCGCCGGACGGCGCGACCATCGAGGAGATCATGGCCGCGACGGGCTGGCAGTCACACACGGTGCGCGGCGCGATGGCCGGGGCGCTTAAAAAGAAGCTCGGGCTCGAGGTGACCTCGGAGAAGGTCGAGAACCGGGGGCGCGTGTACAAACTCCCCGCCGCCTGACGCGCCGGACCCGGACAAGCTGATGGTCGCCGTCCCGAAAGGGTCGGCGTTTACCTTGGAGCCGGTCCGTGCTATCCGACCCCTGCGAAAATCATCTCAGTTCCGAACCATATCGCTGTTTCTTCATTCGCGGCCCTCCGGGCGCAGCCATTCGCATGTCTGCAATCCACCGGAGCGAGAATGATGAATTTCAAGCGCAAGAAACCGCGGACCAAGAGCCGCAGCGTCGGTGCATTTCCAGACGGAACGCCCGGGCACTGGAACATCCTCTATCACAGCCGACCGCGTCGTCGGCGGACCGCCCGGCAGTTGCGCGGGCTGCTGAAGGGATCGGATGCCGACCGCCTGGTCTGGGATCTCGGCAATCACAAACCCCATACATATTACTGGTAACGACATGACCGACATTCATACCGATCAGGGCAGTGTTCTGCCCGCAGGCGCTTCTGCGCTGGTTGTCACCGAGGACGGTGAGTTCACCTTTTACCTGTCCGACAAGGATCCGGAGGCACCCGTATCTCGCAACGTCCAGCTGCTCGTCGCAGTCCTGCTCCGCAGCGAGGATCCCAGATGGGTCGAGGAGATGATTTCGGTCCTCGACGATCATCCCGCCTGCTGACGGACAGCGTGCCGGCCCCGGATCGCCTCGAACAGCCGTCGCAACAGGAATGACCGGGCGATGCTGACCAGTGTGAAGATCGCCCCCATCTTCAGGTTTTCAGACAATGTCATCTGCAGACCGAAGAACGGGAAGATCAGGATTTGAGTGACGACGGCGACGCCATAGCCGACGATCACGTTGGCAATGGACTCGACCAACGACATGAGGCGTGACTGTTTCATGCTGTCGTCCCGTCATCGATCGGCCAGCAGTTCAGCCGCCAAAGTTCGCAGCGCATGCGCGGCAACCAGCGGGACCACGCCATTGCCACAGAGGCGAAGCCGGTCCACCCGGTGGGCCAGCCCATCAGCGCCTCGACGAACAGCGGGTTCAAGGTCCGGGGCGGCTGCGAGGTACCGCTCCCACCAATCGGCATCACCAGGACCTGGCGGCCAAGCAGGCCGTTCACCGGCGTGTTCGCCAATGTCGTCGCGCCATCCTTGTGATCCCGCGCCGTCGGGGTCATCCACATGCCCGCCGAATGGGTCAGGTCGGCCGAGCGGCGGTTGCCCGCGCTCGGTTTGCAGCCATCGTTCGCCATCGGCGTCGGCCACATCGCAGCCGTGGTCGCGAGGTTCATCCCGTGCTGCCCCGCCACCTGCGAGGGCGTGGGTCTCGTCTGCCGGTTCTCGTTGGCGCTCGCCCTCGGCGTCGGCCAGAGCCGCAGCAGTTCCGTCCTGTTCCCACCACTCGAGCGGGTGCCGGAGCAGGCGCGCGGGGTCGGCCAGCTCGTCGTCCTCGCGGATGGCGAGGATGAAGAGCCGCTCGCGCTTGTGGGGCGCGCCGACTTCCGCCGCCGTGAAGAGGCCTGCCGCAAGGCGGTAACCCATGCCGACCAGTCCTGCGGCGACTTCGGGGAAACCGAGGCGGAGATGATGGGCGACATTCTCGAGGAAGACGAAGGGCGGTTCGACCTCGCCGATGATGCGGGCGACATGCGGCCAGAGGTGGCGCGGGTCGTCCGCGCCCCGGCGCTTGCCAGCGACAGAGAACGGCTGGCACGGATAGCCCGCAGTGACGATGTCCACCGCGCCGCGCCAAGGGCTGCCGTCGAAGGATCCAACATCGTCCCAGACAGGAGCCCGATCCAGGGACGCGTCTTCCATCCGCGCCACGAGAATGGCCGCAGCGTAGGTTTCCCGTTCGACATGGCCCACAGTTCGATATCCGGGCAAGGCGATGGTGAGTCCGAGGTCGATGCCACCAGCGCCGGAGCAGAGCGAGAGGCCATGGAGGCATGCGTCTCCGGTTCCGGAATCGCTTCCGGAGGAAGGTAGAGCCAGGTCATGCATTGCCTCAGCCTGCGGAGTTCTGTGTCGGATCGGATGTCGCGGTGTCCGACCGTTCGGTCTTCACCGACGTGAATGTCCGGTCGTCACCTTCAAGGATGGCCTCGCGACCGGTCTCCGCCTGCCAGCGTTCGACGGCGACATCGACATAGGCGGGGCTGATTTCCATCGCGAAGACGCGGCGGTCATTGGTCTCTCCCGCCATGATCTGCGAGCCGGATCCGGAGAACGGCTCGTAGCAGAGCCCGCCACGGGCGACATGCTGGCGCATCGGGATCCCAAAAGCGTCGAGCGGTTTGGGCGTCGGATGATCCGGGCGCTCGTCCTTCGCGAAGGACGGCATCTCCCAGGTCGAGGGCAGCGTGCCCTCGGCGACTTTCGGTGGCCGGTTCGGGCGGCGCCAGCCCATGAAACAGGGCTCGTGTTTCCAGAGATAATGCGACCGGGTCAGGACACCGCGATCCTTCACCCAGATGATCTGCTGATGAACGAACGCCCCGGCCTTTTCCCAACAGGCTTCCAGCATCGCCTGACGGCGCGAGGCGTGCCAGCAATACCAGGCCGCATCCTCGGTGATGGCTTCGGCGACGGCGGCGGCGATGAACCCGTCATAGAGCTCCGCGCCCTGGCTGCTGTCGTCCCAGGTCACGCCGTAGGACTGCGACCAGTCCTTGTTCCGCGTCGGGTGGTTCGAGCCGTCATAGTCCACGAGATACGGCGGGTCGGTCGCGAACAGAATGGCCCGTTCACCATTCATCAGACGGCGCACATCGTCACGGTTCGTGCTGTCACCACAGAGCAGCCGATGGTCGCCGAGGATCCAGAGATCGCCGGTTCGCGAGGTAGGGTTGCGTGGCGGTTCGGGGATCGTCACCGGCGGCACCGAGCCACCGTTCCCGCCCTGATCCTCGTCCTCGCCCTCCGGCACGAAGGCCAACAGCTTGTCCAGTTCGCCATCGGAAAAGCCGACCAGCGAAAGGTCATACTCCTCGGCCAGCAGGTCGTTCAGCTCCGCCGAGAGCAGCGCCTCATCCCAGCTGCCGAGTTCTGTCAGCTTGTTGTCGGCCAGACGATAGGCCCGGCGCTGCGCCTCGGTCAGATGCCCGAGCACGATCACCGGGGCCTCGCTCAGCCCGAGCTGCGTCGCGGCCAGCACGCGGCCATGGCCCGCGATCAGATCTCCGTCCTCGCCGACGAGGCAAGGCACGGTCCAGCCGAACTCGGCCATGCTGGCGGCCAGCTTCGCGACCTGATCGGCACCATGCAGCTTCGCGTTCTTCGCATAGGGCTGCAGGCGCGACAGCGGCCAGGTCTCGATCCGCTCTGGGGCAAAGCTCAGCGTCATGGGGGTGGGTTCGCCTCGATTGGGAGTGGATACCGTGGACTCCGGATGCCAGCGGCCGGACTGGACTCCGGGAAGGGTCCAGTGGCCACGGCGGAATCCGGGTCCATGGGTTTGATTTCTTGTGGTTTTCAGCGTAGCGAGGGTGGATTCCGGACAGGGTGGCATCCCAAAAAATCTGCCCTGTCACTGGCGATGCGCCGCGCTTCGCCCGCCAGCATACGAATGTCGCCAGGAAGGAACCAAGATATCAAAGACTTGGCAGTTCGGACCCGGAGTGGTCCCCTCGCCGGACCCCTGAAGCCAGCGGCGCGGCCTCAGCCTGCGCGCTCCTCTCCCGAGTATGCCCTGATTGATAGCCTCAAAACGGCAGGCTGTCTCGGCGCACGATGTCTCGCAGGAAATTGTCTCGCAAATGCAGCTAGACTTGACAGCCTTTACAGCCGTTATTGTCCGACGACTGCAGACATCATCAAGCGGGCAGTCTGTTCGACGTCTGTAGTTGGTCCAATGCGATGGCGACCAACCGCCGATCGAAGATCTTCAACTTGCGCTGTCCAGCGGCTTCCCCACCAGCCCAGCCCTTAAGGCCTTCCATCACTCCCTCAACAGTCGGTTCGATATCGTCGTGCTGCATCATCCAGTCGACAGTCGCCAGAAGTTCCATACCGAGGGGCGACTCGAAGCCATCAATGGTGGCCGAAGCCCATTCCAGTACGCTTGAGAACTGCTTGCCTTCACCGGAGTTCAGATAGGCTTGCACCCGATCGTATTTAACGTCGTTGAACCAAATGAGATCCATGGGATCGGCATCCGCGAGGCGTTTGTCGCACCGGAGATAACTGCCGTCGAGACTATCGAGCAGCTTCGTCAGGTTATGCGAATAAGGTCCGTACTTGTTTGCTTGGAACCTGAACTTGAGCGCATCGGACCCTCCGAACCGCGTTACACCGCGCTCGAGGAACCAACCTAGCTTCTGGACCTCAAGAATCGAACACTCGATCCCAAGGAGGGAGTACCGACGAACCATCTCAGCCACCAGTGCGCGTGCCGGGGTGAGCTTCTCGACACCGGTGCGCTTGGCGACATTCTGATACTTGGAAGTCGGCTCGTAGACGATGGCATTGACGCCATCAAGTTCCGCCAATGCCGCCTCGATAAGAGGACGCACGTCGCTCCAGTCGAGGCCTCCATTACCGCAGCCGAGTGGAGGAATTGCAATTGAATGAATTTTCTTCTCTTGAATTACTCGGACAAGATCCTTCAATCCATCCTCGACCCATTCGATCTTGGTTTTGACTCGCCAATGGGTCTTGGTCGGGAAATTGATGATCCAGCGCGGCCCGAAGAGTTCCTTGTTCTCGGTAACGAACATTTTGCCAATACGGACTTCGCCCGCATCGCAGGCGCGCGCATAGGCTTCGAAGTTTTTTGGAAATTGCTCCTTAAACATCAGGGCAATTCCTTTGCCCATGATTCCGACCGTGTTCACGGTGTTCACCACCGCGTCGACGTCGGCTTCAAGAAGATTGCCCTGCGTGTAAGTTACCATCAGAAATACCAGCCAGGTCGCGCCACAATTTTGAGATCGAGCCCAACCTCCTCCCGTTGCCGTTCGAGTGTTCCTTTTTCGTTCTCACTGAGGCAGACTATGCCTGCAAGGTGCTCGACTGGCAAGTGCCTGTGCACCAGCGCCTCGGCCTGGTAGCGGTCTGTCTTTTCGGGATCATCGACATCGCGTTTGAAGTCCCTCCGCTGCAGGATGCCCCAGTCGATCTTGTCGAGGTCGTCGAGCGAGGTGAAGAACTGCGCAGTCTGGAGGTATGCATGACGATCCGAGAACACGGTCGCTACGCCTCGATCCGCGAGCCCACGAAGTGACGACGCCATGATCACGATCTCCGCGTTCGGGAACTGACGAATACCTCCGTAACCAGTCTTGATATTGTACATCATCATCGAAAATGGCGTGAAATAGAACGGTATGTAGTCTGATAGTGTTCCACCCGGGGGCACTGGAACATTCCGTGCCGTCCGACGCTGAATCAGTTCAAGGTTCCCAATTCGCACGAAATTGGGGTCCTGCACACCGGAATTCTTGCAATGAAGCCCATGCCTGAGGATCCACGGCACATTGTTGATGTGCGTGATCCTAAAGATCAGTGCTTTTTCGGCGGTCAAGTTGGCCATGTCCCGATATCGATACAGTCTGGACCGACTTCCCTCAAGATGCTGTATAGCGGCCAGCGCCGTCGACCACGAAGCCGATTGACCGCTTCTGCGGTACCTGCTTGCCATTCAACCGCCAGACGATAACCGCGACGCCATACTGCCAGCGTCGGTTCGCCGTTGCCCGGCTGATCCCGAGTTCCCAGCAGATCGGCTTCCACGGCGTGCCATTCGCTCGAAGCCAGACGAGCCTTGCGTCGTCCTTCTCGAGCCAGCGCAGCCAGAGCATCGCCTCCTCGGCCTGCGTGATCTGACGCGGGCTGGGCCTCGGGCGACGCATCTGCGGCTCCTGACCGACCTTGTCGGCGAAGCTGTGGAAATACTCGGGCCAGGCGTTGAAGAAGCCCTGCGGCATCACGCCCGGCATCTGTCGCATCACGCCCGCCGCGAGCTCCAGCCGGTCCTGCACCTGCGCTGTGGTCCACTCACCCATGACGCGCCTCCCGTTCCCGCTTGCCATAGAGCCGCTCGCCGAGCTGGCGCACCAGTTCCCGCTCGGGCCAGGTCAGGCGATCGTCGTCGATGGCGACGGCCAGCAGGCCCTGTTCCTTCCAGCCTTCGCGCTTGACCTCGTCGGGGTTGCGGCGGCGACCGCCGTAGCTCTTGGGCGTGAACCGCATGCCGCTCATTGCACACCTCCCCGGGTCTCCAGCGCCCAGAGCAGGATCGCGATGGCGTCGGCCTCGTTGTCATCTGCGGGCGAGAAGCCGCGCGCGCGGGCGGCGGCCATCATGGCGTCCTTGTTCGCGTTGCCCTTGCCGGTGGCGTGGCGCTTGATGGTGCCGACCGGCACGCCCTGATAGGCAACGCCCGCGGTCTCCGCCCACGACGTCAACGTGGCGAGCAGCCCGCCATAGACATGGGCAGCGTCGGTGCCGACGTGTCTGCGCACCTCCTCGAAATGGATGGCGGTGATGGTGCCGGCGTCGTTCGCCAGCTGCTCTAGCCAGCCCCGGAACCGCAGGTAGCGCATGCCGCCGCCGTCGTAGCGGCTGGGTCGGAAGGACACGGTGCCGCTGGTGATCAGTCCGTCAGCGGCCTGCAGGGCCCAGCCGGTCGTGGTGCCGAGATCGAGGGCGAGGACGACAGGCACGCCGGGGAACGGGGCGCTCATGGGTGACGGGGTCAGAGATACGTGGGCCATGATGGGCTCCTTTCCGGGTTGCTGCTCGATGGGGTGACGGGCGGGACATGCAGCCTTTGAGACTGCCCAGGGGTAGGTGGTGAGGAACGGATCCTCCTTCACCTGATGCTTGCTCAGCTTCTTGGTGTGGTGGATCAGGATGATCCCGCAGTCGGAGTTCACGTGGTCGCGAAGCACCTCGACCCGGTCCTTGAGAAAGAACATCATCGCAGCGTTGTCGTTCTCGCCACCGCCGTCAGGTCCGCCGTCGAACAGGTTGCGGATCGGGTCGATGCACAGGATGTCGACGGGCTCGGCCGGGAACGCCTGCTGGATCGCCTGCGCGACCAGCGCGCTGCCACCCTCATCGAGCAGGAGTTTCAGCTTCGGCGTGACGACAAGATTTTCGCGGGCGGCGGCCATCACCTCGGGCGGCAGGCCGATCTGCTGCATGCGCTCGCGCAGATAATGGTACTGGATCTCGGCCTGCAGATAGAACACGCGCAGCGGCCGTGGCGGCGTGAAGCCAAGGAACGAAACACCGGCAGCGGTAACGTTGGCGCGGGTGCTGGAGCCGTTCCCGGCAGAGTGGCAGATGCAGCAAATTTGAGAAAGGACCGTGTATACTCACTCTCTGATGCGTCGTCGCTGCTTCCTGCAAGCCAACAGAGCCGCTGGTTCGCCGAACGGTCAAGATGGGACGCATCAACCACTGTTTGGAGCATATTTTGTGTCGCATTTGCTCCCGGAGTCTGCCAGTAGTAGCGCATGACTGAATCGCTCGATCCCGCGCCCGAATCTCCGGTCGAAGAAAAGACCCGCGCCCGCAGCACCCCGACTTCCACTGTCGGGAGGGGGAAGGCGATCAAGCGTGCAGATCTGCCTGAGGCGGATCAGTGGTCCGACGGTCAGACGACGGTCATGTTCGGGGATAGCCTCGATCACTACGCTGCTTGGGATGCGCCCGATTGCATCGTATCAGACGGCGCCTACGGGGTTCTCGGTTTTGAGGGCGATACATCCGATCATACCGGCATGCCCGAATGGTATGAGCCGCATATCGCGGCGTGGTCGGCCCGTGCCAAGGGCAGCACCATGCTCTGGTTCTGGAACTCAGAGATTGGCTGGGCGACCGTTCACCCAGTCCTAGAGAAACATGGCTGGCGTTACGTGAACGCCAACATCTGGGACAAGGGCATCGGTCACATTGCTGGAAACGTGAACACAAAGAAGATCCGGCGCTTTCCCGTCGTCTCCGAAGTCTGCGTTCAATACGTTCGCGAGCCCCGCGTGAAAGGTCGCCATATCAAGTTCTGGTTGCTCGAGGAATGGAAGCGCACTGGCCTTCCGGTTCGCGAGTCGAACAAGGCGTGCGGGGTCGCCGACGCCGCAACACGGAAGTATCTCGACCAAGGGCATCTCTGGTATTGGATGCCGGCCGAGAAATTCCAGATGCTGGTCGACTACGCCAACACGCACGGCATCCCTGAAGGTCGCCCTTACTTCTCGCAAGATGGCGTGCGCCCAATGACCTCCGCCGACTGGGAAGAGACCCGCTCTCACTTCGAGTGCCCTCATGGCATGACGAACGTGTGGAGCCGCCCAGCATTGCGTGGAGCAGAGCGTATCAAAACGAACGGCGCATCTGGTCGGGCAGTGCATCTCAACCAGAAGCCGCTCGACCTCATGACCAGGACCATCGAAGCGACGACCCGGCCCGGGGAGGTCGTGTGGGAACCGTTCGGCGGCCTGTTCTCTGCTTCAGTCGCTGCGCGGAGACTGGGACGAAGGTCGTTCTCCGGAGAGATCGACCCAACCTACTTCCATTACGGTCTGGAGCGGATCATTCGAGAAGCTGGTCAGCGTCCTCTTCTTTGATGTTGAGCTTCTCTTCGAGGATCTTTGCGACGTACCCATCAGCGCGTCGCACCTCTTGCTCGGCGGCCTTGATCTGACGAGCCGCAACCTCGATCGCGTTCTGGTCTTGCTTCTCCTCAGCAGTTTCCTGCGCCTTGATCGCTTTCCGCAGTTTCGCTTCAGCTTTGGCGCTCGACCGGAAAAGGTTCGCCCACTGCGAGATCGTCATTCCCTGGCTCTTTAGCTTCAGCACGCGGCTCTTGAACTCTTCAAGGCCCGGATGAACGATGCGATCCATCTTCGCGTAATTCGTGTCCAGACGGTAGTTCGCGATGGACATCAACTCGCGTAGCTTCTCCTGGTATTCGTGAGTGGGTTGATATTTCCGCCCATCAGGCCCCCACGACTCGATTAGTTCATTTGCCCGCCGCAACTGATCCTCGGTCGGATCTTGAATACGGTAGCCATTCGTATTCGTCTGCTGGAGATTGCTGGTCCGATTTTCCGTGTTTTCAGGCTCCCGTTGTTGATTTCCACCCAGAACTGAGCCGGCATTTCCATCGAGAAGTGAGCCACCTCTGACTATGGATTTCCGGTCATTCAGTGGTCAAGGCGTGATCGTTCTCCTTCTTTTGGCGCGCTGCGG
>Ga0181344_1000303_pt1 | contig 19791 bp, 28 predicted proteins | sample Su13VDMLBDD_FD_130098 | JGI IMG/M metagenome (GOLD analysis project Ga0181344, IMG submission 130098) | Freshwater viral communities from Lake Michigan, USA - Su13.VD.MLB.D.D | ecosystem: Environmental > Aquatic > Freshwater > Lake | place: USA: Michigan | collected 2013-07-15
CGCAGGAGGGTTCTTGATGAATGCATCCCACTTGTCATATCGAGCCTGCTTCATTGCTTCAATTTCAGCGTCAGTAAAGCTGTGGTCATCTGCCAAGTGCAGGGCATCACGAAAGCCGTTAATTTCAAAAACAATGTCAATCATGTCAGTTCCTTAGAAGCCAAAGACCTTGGCAATCATTTGCCATTTCGTAGTAGTGCTATTGTATATGAAACCAACATAGTCATACAAGCCGCTACCACTTGATGCATTAGGTAAACCAATATCTGTAGAGCCTTGGAATGCAGCGTTCCACGAGAAGGTTTGCACGTTAGTGCTGCTCAGTCTCAGAATGAATCGTTGTCCATTCACAGGCGTTCCTGTTGGAGCATTGATTGTCAGCGTACCTGCTGCTTGTGTATTAGCTTGAGTAGCCATGTCGGTTGTGTCAGCATTAACTGTGATGGATGTGCCATCAGCAATTGTTACAACTCGACTTATCACTGCACCAATAATTGTGGTGAAAACACCAGTTGAAGGTGTGGTCGCACCAACAGTGCCGTTGATGTTGATGGAGGCTGTACCAGTTAGGTTAGTCACTGTACCGCTTGATGGTGTGCCGAGCGCACCACCGTTGACAACAGGAGCACCAGCAGAGCCTACGTTGACAGCAAGTGCTGTCGCAACACCAGTACCCAAGCCGCTAACACCTGTAGAGATAGGAAGACCTGTAGCGTTCGTCAAAGTAACACTGGTCGGCGTACCAAGGATTGGAGTGACCAGTGTAGGTGATGTAGCAAATACCAAAGCACCATTACCTGTTTCATCGGTAACAGTCGATGCCAAGTTTGCAGAAGATGGAGTGGTAAGAAAGGTGGCAATACCAGCACCTAAGCCGCTGACACCTGTTGCAATAGGAAGACCTGTTGCATTCGTCAGTGTTGCAGAAGTTGGTGTACCAAGAATAGGAGTGACCAAGGTAGGTGATGTAGCAAACACAGCAGAGCCAGTGCCTGTCTCGTCCGTCAAAGCTGATCGAAGGTTGGTAGATGATGGTGTTGCAAGGAAGGTGGCTACACCAGTACCTAAGCCGCTAACACCTGTAGAGATAGGAAGACCTGTAGCGTTCGTTAGGGTGACGCTGGTGGGTGTTCCCAACACAGGAGTAACAAGTGTTGGTGATGTGGCAAACACAGCAGAACCAGTGCCTGTTTCATCTGTTATAGCCGCACGAAGGTTTGTTGAAGATGGAGTGGCAAGGAAGGTGGCTACACCAGTGGCAAGACCGCTGACACCTGTAGAGATAGGCAGACCTGTAGCGTTCGTCAGTGTGGCGCTAGTGGGTGTACCCAATATAGGACTGACCAGTGTTGGTGTATTAGCAAACACCAAAGAACCACTGCCTGTTTCATCAGAGATGACACCTGCCAATTCACTAGATGTTGTGAGCGCAAGTGCTGACAGTTTGTCTGTGGTGACAACAAGAGTCTTAGACGCTGGAATGGTTGTACCGTTAAGAGTGGTAGTGCTATTAGAGGTCAGCGTTGTCACTGTAGCAGCAGCGGGTGTTGTTGCTCCAATGATGGTGTTGTCGATAGTACCTGCGTTGATGTCAGCAGTGTCAGCAATGAGGCTATCAATGTTTCCAACACCTGTCAGGTACAGGTTTTTAAACTCAAGGACGCTAGTGCCAAGATCAACATCGTTGTCTGTAACAGGCACAATTGCGCCATCTTGAAAGCGCACTTGCTCTACAGCAGCACCACCAACTTCAACAAACACACCATGACGATTGTTACCAGTATCGGTAGCAATCTTGTTTAGCATATCGCTGTCGCCAATCAGTGGAATAGGATGACCTTCAGCAGCAGTGCCGTCATGCTTGTGACCAGCGTTAGTTGTGAAAGCATCACGCAGTGTGTTGAACTCGTTATTAATTGGTGCTGCACGTACAATGGCGGTAGGTACGATGTCAGCAGTAGATTGTCTTACATATCCAGTCAAGATTATCTCCTGTCATTAGTTGCATAGTTCAGGACAATTCCCTGAATGGTGTGACTAGCATTGGTATCGTTTGTCACATACTTGAAAGCGATAGAGAAACCAGAACCATCAATGTTAGTTTTCTCCACTGGTGATGGGTTTCCATCGAAAATAGCATTAGCATCGTATACAGCTTCGTTGTAATAAGCTGCTGCACCTGCCGTTGTTATATCATAGTTGGCAGGGTTGAACACACCTACGGAGTCGTCGAAGTCATACGATACAGCCAACGCAATGGTGCTTGCGCCTTCACTACGAAGGAATGTTGTAATGTTATAGAAGTTTTTACGAACTGTAGGATCTTCAAAATAGTAGTAAGGAGTCTGATATACAGAAAGTATTGGAGCGCCGCTAAACGATGATCCTGACTCCTGAAGATACACCTTACCTGTAGAGTCCCCATGAATGACAATTTCGTCACTGTTGACATACCCACTGGCAGCGCATGTTGCTGGAATACCAAACAATTGGCTAAATTCAAAACCAATACCACCATTACTTTCTCGCAGTCCACCTAAGATTCCAAAGATTCCATCAGACGGAATCAAGAAACGAAACTGTGATTTCTTACGTATGACAATGGAAGTAATTGTTTCAACATCAATGTTTGCACCAGACAAGTCAGCCAAAATAGCATTGATAGCAAACTGAATCTTTTTAGAAAAAGTCTCAAGTTGTACGTCACCAATGTTGGAAGTACCCGCAATAGGTCTAAACCCGTCTGGTCCAAGGAACAAAAGATTACCACCAATTTCAATGACGCTGTCTGGAACAACACATCCTAAGTTGGTAGTGACCTCAGACACAACAAAGTTTGCAATGTTGGTTCCGGTTAAACTCTTGATTGAATTCTTACCAAAGATGTACAACACATCACGAAACTGTTTGATCTGAACAATCTCAAAACCTACGTTAATAATACCAGCACCACTGGCAGGGCTGAAGTCTGTCTCAGCTACTGGAGCAGAGAAGTAAAGATTGAAAGGCTCTGATGGATCACCAGCGAGAAAGATGTGGTTCTTGTAAGCAGCAGAATACTTAGGAGAATCAGGAGCGTTGGCGTGGGTGATTTGTGTGTATGTTGTGCCATCATAGACAGCAGCAGGGTTGATACCATCTGTCAGCAAAATCTTAGCAGAACCCCAGTTGTACTTGATGAACCTAACCTTCTTTACACCAGTCATCGTCACAGTGCCGGGTGTGCTGATGGCTGTCCAAGATGATGTAGCTGACACCCATCTGTAGAAATAGTTTGTACCAGTTGATGGAGCACGGCAAGCAAAGATGTTGTTGTTAAGCGTTTCAGCAACCATCACACCCAACACAGGACCGGTGCCAGTGACAGTACCATAGCTGTTTGCATAGCCACTAATACGACGATAGCCACCGCTAATGGATGGCTCATAGTTGATTAAAGAATACGCAGTACCGGGTTCTGTCTCACCCTGTGACAACACATCCTTGTTCGTGTTTAAGCCACCAAGAGAGGTAACTTTAAAACCATTAATACGATCTGCCATTACATCACTCTGGTTGAAACCAGCGCAGGAACAATCATTGTCGAGCGCATAGTCAAAGGTTCGTCCATCAACAAACGGCGCATAGTTTTGATGCCATTGTCAAACTTATCACGATGAATGGCAGCGCTCTGTTCATTAGAGCGATACAACATCATGTAAGTCATTGCACCATCAATCAATACGTTGTCGAATCTGGAAGGTACGATGCATGTATCAGTAGCATCAACTAGATCAGCAGGGAACTTCCAATATTTGTATTCAATCTCATAAGCCTGATCAGACTTTGGCGACACACCAAAGTATCCTTCTTGTGTTTGATATATTGCTTCAGGAGCACCATAACCACCAGTGCCAGTTTGATCTTCTGTAGGTCTACGCTCGTCCAAGTATTGTGTGTAAGTTAATACAGGCAATCGTTTAGGTTGGTTGTTAGCGGCGGTGAGTTGTTTGAGATAGAACGATTCCCAATCAACGCTGGAGAAATCTGTAGGAAAAGCGTAAGTTGCAGTACCGTCTGTAGCAAGTGTTTTAGTTACAGTGGTCAATACAAAAGGCCACTCTTGTACAGAGTGCATCAATTCTCTAACAGATGAGTTGATGGCATTTTTAGCTAGAGCTTGAACGTTTCTAGCATTGTCAAAATCGGAGGAGTCCATAGTGACTTCACCCATTCTACGCAGCAATTCATTTGTTAAAGAAAGGTATGTTGACATATTTATAAGCAAGAAAGGGGTGAGCCTTTGACGACCCACCCCATGAGTTACGGGCGATTAAGCCAGTTGATCGCGGTCAACGTCAGCAGCAGCTTGAGCACTCTTAGAGCAGTCAACCACTACAGCCCAGACACGACCAGTGATGATACCGGGCGAACCAGAGATAGTAGTGACAACGTCGATGGTGTCAGCAGCAGCAATGAAGCCGGGAGTTACGCCGCCCTTGTTTGTATTGGCAGCAGTGTTGTCGAAGTTCAAGTCGTTAGCAAACACAGTGGTGCCGTCAGTAACGTCCAAAGTGTAAGTAGTAACGTCAGGAACAACGGTGAAGTTTTGAAAACCAGCAGCCAACACAGTAGTGCCAGCAGGAACAGAGATACCGACAGCAGTACCAGAAGAAGCAGCGAGTGATACGACTTTCTCCACGAGAACTGGAGCGTAGCGCACAGATTGAACGAGAGCCATTTTAGATTTCCTTTATGTGTAAATATATAAACGGGGAAGCCTTTTGAGCCTCCCCTGTTTCATCAGGCCACGTTGTACAACGCAGTCACAATACCCTCGGGTCTGAGTATTTTTCGGCCATAGAGGTGCATACCACGCACGATGTCAGCGAAGCTGTCGGGATCACGATATGTCTCGGTCTTTGTCAATTGCTGAGCAGTTGCCACAGCAGAGTCATGACCTGCAACAATCACGCCGAAGTTACTAGACTGAGCAGAAGCACCAGAAGTGCCGGGACCAGTACCAATCTTAGGAGTGTTGTTAGACACATAGATACGGAAGCCGTGCAGGTTGTTCAGGATCAGACCGTTCTGCAAACCGGAACCACCGAAGTCACCATTCAACAGACGGCTGTCTTCGTCTTTCAACATCTCAACGAACACGGGGTCAACGACCAACCAGCGACCTTGTGTGTCAACCAACTGTTGATCCAACAGACGGCCCATACGGGCAATCACAGTCAGAGGGGAAACAGTAGTGGTAGAAGCACCAGTAGCACCGGGGAAACGTGGAGCCAATGGGATGGAGTCACCAGTAGAACCAGCGCTAGTCAGGTTGCTGAAGTTGGGACGGCTCAGCTTCATGCTGGACAACAGTTCGTCAGAACCAGCAGAGGCAACAGCCTTAGTGCCGGGAGCAGTGGTACGAGCAGTATCACCAACAACGTGCTTAGCCGACTGGGAGTAGCCCGACAGATATGCCAAAACGTCTTGGTCATAGTTGTCGCGCAAACGGTAGGCAGCACGATCAGAAGCCATCTGCATGAAGTTCACATGTGAGTGAGCAGCTTCGATGTCATCAATCTTGAAGGCGTAGTAGTTAGCCTGATCAACAACCAGAGTGAAGTCTTCGTCGTCGAGGTCTTGAGCAGTGATCTGAGTACCACGAGCATAGGCTTGCACCGACACTTCAGGTTCTTTGATGATCTTGACGCTATCACCCATGTTAGCGATTTCACCGAAGTAGTCGCTATTGGTGATGTCTTCAACAGTGGAAGCTTTACGGAAGGCAAGTTGAACTTGCTTGCTATAAATAACGGGCGAGAAATTGCCATTAGGCAAGTTGCCGTAACCGGCAGCGGAAGGAAAAGCCATTTTAAATCTCCTATAGATATATTGGCATATAATTAAATACGCTAACACTACTACAGAGGCTGACTTTATCGGGTACGTTACAGTTCCAAAGTGCCCAATGGAACATGACGGGCCAATAAAACTTCAGGTATTTCTGACAGTTTATTGTTTTGCGTTACATACTGACACAACAAGTGTCATCACTAAAAATACTATTGATCGGTGGCTGTTGCAATCAGCGGCGATGCTATAGAGTTGGTGGCATTTCACCACCATGTCATAGTTATACTATGATTTTTTAAAAGTTGTCAAGTGTTTAACGTGCTCCACCAGTCATATCGTATACAAACTTACCAGCTTGCATAGCCTTTTGAATGGCTTCGAGGTTTTTTTCGTATTGCAAAGAAGTCATTTTATCTACTTGTGACTCGTAGATTACACCATCGGTGTCTTGACTGATTGGGGCAGATCGCTCACTGCGGGTACGGATGCCCTGTGCCGCAGAAGTATCTTCCTTCTTCGATTTCGTTTTACCAATGTTGCGATCAACCTTATAAAGATCAATGGCACGAGCAGCAGAACGAGCATCTGTATCGTTCTCATATAAAGCATCATACACCCATTTTGGTTGTTCATTTGCCCAGTCGTGGAAGTCATCTGTAGCTCGGATAGTGTCAAAGTCTGGATGTAGCTTTAACAATTCAAGTTCAGCCTTCTCTCGCGCTGTCAGTTTGTCTCGCTCATCCAAAGCTTTGAAGCGCTCATCAAGCGCTGCTGTTTGTTCTTTGGCTTTCTTGATTGCAATTGTTTCAACAATCTTTGCCACGTCAGGATATGTCCTTGCCCAATTTGCCAGTTCTGCCTCGCTGGTTGGCAGCTTAATCTGTTGTTCCGTAGACTGTGTAAGCTGCTGTTTCAACTCGTCAATTTGCTTTTGCAATGAAAGAGCTTGTTGTTGTGAATGACGACGAAGATCACCATAGCGTTTCTTGAAGCTTTTCTCTTCAGCGCTCAAGTTGCTGTCATCACCAGAGTCTTCATTTGCTGGTTTGTTTTCATCAGACAATTGTTTGAGTTCAGCTTCTTCTCGTTCAATGCGCTCACGATTGGCATTGCGTTTACCAAAGGGGACAATGGCAGTTTTCTGCGATTGCTGTTCCATAACCATTTCAGACATATTTACCTTTTAAGTTGGGGCTGCACTGTAGGAGACTATGTGTCTCGGAGAGAGGTAGCCAATGATGGTGGGTATTGTTTAGTACCAGTCTGCCCACCACAGACTCTGGTATTCATATTGTATATTACTTACGACGACCTGCTAAACCTTTTGAATTGGATTTCTTTGGTTTAGAAACAAGACCACCTTTGGCAAGTCCTTCACCTGCACCTATACCACCACCATCATTACCAGCACCTACACCACCACCGCCGCCACCGCCACCACCAGTACCTGCACCAGTACCATCAGTTCCTGTGTCGGTTCCAGTTGTACCAAATCCAAGTCCACCAGTATTACCACCACTCGTTGTACCACCGCCTATATTACCAACACCCAAACCTTCAGCACCAACGGCATCAGCAGCGGCATAACCAGCAGCAGCAGCAGAAGCTGCATCACTTTGAGCATCCATAGAATTAATACCAATAGAGCTTCCAACACCAAAACCAGTGGCTGAACCGGGTCCAGTTGTGCCACCAGAGGCTGATGCAGCGGCATCAGCGCCTGCTTGTGCTGCGGCTGATGGGCTTGCACCACCAACGATTGCATCGGCAGCGGCTTGTGCAGCAGCCCCTTGTGCAGCAGGACCGTGACCAGCGTTGGCGGCAGCAGAAGCAGCGGCAGCACCAGCAGCGGCAGCAGCGCCACCTGTTCCAGATTTCCCCATAGTTGCTGCTTGTGATGTAACATCTGTAAGGTTTGCAGGATCGGTTGTATCTTTAGTAGCAACGTTAAAAGACATAGCTGCTTGCGCATTTGCAAAGTTTAATTGCCCAACAAGCGCTGCACCAGCTTTAGAGCCAATATTGATACCAGCAGGTCCAAGAGTAGCAAATCCTAAAATTCCACCAACTATTGATCCAAGTGTTGTACTTGTTTCATTCGCTACAGCTTTACCATCATCTCCGATAGTAAATCCCGGACCGGATGTAGTGCCGCCGCCGTCACTAGGACCACCTTCACCACCAACACCAACATCTCCACCAGTTCCTCCAGTACCACCACCTGATTTAGCAGGTGTAGTTGTAGTAGATGTTTCAGTAGCACCAGTAGTCTTCACTTTGTAACCAGTAGGAATAGACAACTGAGCTACACCATTAATGAATGGAATGTAGATGGTTTGACCAGCATCATTGACCATCGCCACCATTTCAAAACCCTTGATGGGAGCGTCACGATAGAGTTTCTCATTCTCTGGTACAACATATCCACCCTTATCATATTCACGGTCTTCACCACCGCCTTCTTCACTCATGATGGAATCAATCTCAGACGAGAACTCTTCATCGTCCATCTCCTCTTCACCACCATGCAGAGCTTCACCGTCAGGTACTTCGTTAGCATTACCCATCTGACCAATCTCTGCCATCTTCTTCAGACCCATCTTAGCTTTGTCACGCATCATCATGAGCTTTTCCAAACCCCAATAACGCACTACATCAGCAGGAAAAACAAACTCGCCTTCACTGAGCTTGGCATCAATATCATCTCTCACTTCTTCTGCCATAGCACCGGGAGGTACTTCATTACCAGAGACAGGATCGACTGTGCCGCCCTCTTGCAACACACCGCCTTCAGCGAACAACCTATTCATTTCAGCTTGCATGATTTATTTCATCCTTTAAATACTTGAGATGACGCAATGCAGCAATAGCACCCTGCGCCTTAAACACTTCTTGCATGTCTGTTGCTTGTTCAAGCTTACGTTGTTGTTGTTCAATGTCATGGTCAAGCTTTGCCACAAACGCATCCCATAAATGAGGGCTGTTCAACATACCCTTTAGCTTTGGAAGAAACACTTTATCCATTATTGAATACCTGCTGGAGCCTGTGGAGGTGCGGCACTAAACCCTTGCTCCCCCGGTTGTGCAGCAGCACCAACACCAATGTTGCCACCACCACCGCCTGTCATGTCAGCAACACCGGGAGGACCGCCAGCACCCGGCACAGGTGGAGCACCCGGCTCAGTTGGTGCAGCAGGAGCAGGTGGTGGTGCCATCAGAGCAGCCTGACGCATTGCCTCATCCATGTTGTTAGATACTTTATCAGGATCAAGATCCATTGACTTAGCAATCTCACGAACGATGTAAGGCATCTTAGCGAATGGCATAAGCGTTGGGCTAGACACAATCTGCATAAACTGCATCAAGCGCTGGCTTCTCACTTCGTTTGCCATCAACGATTCTGTACCACGAGCATTAACTTCCAAGTCACCCTTAATCTCTGGATCAAAGTCAAACTGCATGTTGAAGTTGAAGAATGCTTTACCGATTGGTGCAAGCAAATAATCGTCAACGTTCTTGATGACAGTTTTGATAGAACCGCTGGCAGCATTCATCAACATGGAGATGCCTGATGCTGTACGACCAACACCACTCACACCAGTTTGACCGTGAGCAAACGATGGCATACCTGTTGATTCATCAGCAAGCTGACGGGCTTTGTCAAACATCTGTAGGTTCTCTTGAGACACGTTAGGAAACTTTGTTCCAAACAATGCCTGCCCCGGCGCACCGCCTTGACGACGAAACACTTTGCCGGGATATACACTCATGTCCTGCCCCGGTACAAGGTTGGTTTCATCAATTTCAAAAACAAGGTTGCCAGACAAGACTCCGTTGTCCACTGCCATACGCATAAAACCATTCATTAAGGTTTGTGTATCGTCCATATTCTCAGCGATACCAACACCTGCCAGAGAGTAGGGGTTTAGTTCGTAAGGGACAGCGTAGTACGGAATCTTGGCTGGCTTAAAAGGATTCAACACAAGACGAATAATCTTACCATTACAGAACCAGATGTTGGCTTGAAGCTCACCTTCAAACTCTTTAGGAACATCAATGTCATTTTCCTCAAGCAACTCAACTTCAACGTTGCCCCAATACTCCAACACTTCAAAGCGATCAACGCCATAGTTGAGAGCATAGTCTTTTAAGGTGTCTTCCCAATACTTCTTGGTGTAGCCTTCACCACCAGCAATGATTTCATCAATTACATTGCCACGGAAATGAGGACGGCGCTTCAAAGCACGAAGCTGTGTACGCGACATTTTATGACGCTCAATGACGTATTGGGATTCGTCTGTGTTGTTTGAGTCTGGATCCCAATAAAAGTTCCATAACGAAACATGTGATGCTTCTGGTACAGTTTTGAGTGTTGGTTTATATTCACCGTCTTCTGTCCAGTTTGGATATTCTTTATTGACAGCGAACGGACCCTTCATCACACCTGTGCCGAACAGTGCCATTTCAAAAGCAGACAATCTCAAATGCTTACTTGCATTGCTCTCGTCAAGTTGGTCATGAATCTTCTTCTCCATCTTCTTAGCCGCAACCATAGCGGGATAGAACGTAACAGAAGTTGGTGTAACCCCCGGTCCTTTCTTGAGGCCGGGAACATCTTTCAAGTCATCCTTCAACGAACCAAGCATCTCCTCAAGCTTGTCTAGGTCAAAGTCTTTACCAATATTGGCAGCACCTTCTTCACCGAATGGAATAGCTGGTGCATCAGGTGAAGCTTTAGGATCGAAGTGAACAGAATCAACAACACCTTCAGGTAATACCGATGGGTCAATGCTCAACGGGAATTTGTTGTTAGAAAACAACACATCAATAATCTGACCATACGCAGCCAACACCTTGGTCTTTGTAACTTTGACGAACACACGCGACTTTTCAGTCTCAAGAAACTGAACATCAGGACCGTACAAACCACGATAGTTGCGATAGGCTTTGAGCCAACGAGTCTCATCAGAGCGTCGAGCCTCTTCAGCTTTGGTGTATCGGTTTTGAATGAACGAAATCAATCCACCAGCTTTAAAAGAGTCTTCGCCAGCTTTAGAGTCATCTAGTGCAATTGTTTTATCGGTTGTAGGTTTGTCAATTAGTGCCATATTGTTTCCGTGTTAGAACGTCAATGTGTAAAGGTATACCATGTTAGTACCCCATTGTGGGATCTGCAATCACTCTACCTGTACGTTGTATAGAAGAATCAAAGTCAAACAACCCACTACGTGGACGCGACATTGCTCCATAACGCAAAGCGTCATAAGTGTGATCGTTGCTTACTTTGGTGTTAATATCTTCCATGTTCGTCTTATCAATAGGAAGAGTGGGTAAATCAGCAATGATTTGTGTACAGGTATTGAAGAAAACAATACGAGGAGCACCTGTATAGGGGTCAACCTGTAGTCGTCGGTGTATTTCGTTCTTACCTGCAATGCGGCTACCAGCAGAACGGTCAGCGGGTCGCCATCTACACCCCTTCATGATCATTCGTTCAGCAATAGAGGGTCCAGTATCCCCACGTTTGTGCCAACATGAGCTATCTAGTACACCATAACGAATCTTTTCACCATCTTCAGCATTCATTACCATCACAGCAAGGTCTTCTGCCAGCACTTTGCTGACATAAAGCTCTCTATATACCACCAAACTTTCATCGGGTGCTACAGCAAACCACAATACAGCGCTATAGCTACCATATCCGTAGTCACAAGACCTGAAACGGGGCCAACTAGACGGAATAATGAAGGGTTCAACCACATGAATGGCTCTATTGAACTCAGAAAATGCTGCACCCTCTGCAATATCCCAGTTTCCCTCAAGCAATTGCTTACGTTGGTGCTCCGGTAGGGACAACAACATGGTTTCATAGTCACCTGACTCAGCCAAATAGGGGTTGTCTGCCAGTTTTGCAGAGATGAACTTACGTTTGAACAGCGGTTGTCCCTCTTTGCTGTGCCCTTTGGGGTAGGTCAGCACCTGTCCTGTCTCTACATCGGTTGCCCAAAAGCTTTTACCGTGTGGTGCAGGCACAATGAACATCTTCCTGACCCATTGATGACCGGGACCACCGGGGTTGGTGGTAGCTCTCATGAATACAGGCAGGTCAGGCGCTGCTGTACGTAGCCGTGAACGCATGTAGTTGTACGCAAATGGCGTAGGCCACTGTGTCAACTCATCCCAAGCGATGTAGGAGAACGACAAACCCTGATAACGCATGACATCTTCGTCACGGTCAAGGTAGGACATCCATAGTTTGCCACCACTTGGATGCTGCCATTGCATCTTTCGTTCACTCCACTTAATGCCGGGATAGATTTTTGGATACATCTCCTGCGATTTCCAAATCAGTTCTCGCAGTTCTTCAGTGGTGTGTCGAAGAATGAGTCCACTAAATTGTGGATGGGCAATGTAGCGCAAAGGATCGGCAAGAATGGCATAGCTCTTACCACCACCGGCTGCACCACCATACAACACTTCACGTTCTGACGCAGCTAAGAAGTTTGTCTGTGGGCCGGGGTTGGGCTTGAATATGATGTTCTCATACTCAACAGGTTCAACTATCGGTGCGGTTGTCGGAGAAGGTGGCGCTAAGTTGGACGTATCTATCACTATCGAAGAAGCTTCCGTCTTTTGTTCCGGTTCTTTCTTCGTACTCTTGCGCTTTCTTAAGGGCTTTTTCGTACCCTTCGGCAAGCTTTCGATAAGTAGAGGATTTGCGTTTGTGGGACTGTTCATTCTTTATACGTTTCAATAGACCTACATGGCTTATCTCTCTACCAGTGACAGTGGTTATCCATGCCGCCACCTGCCTAGAGCTATATTGCTTCAAATACTTTTTAGCCTTTTCAAGAGCATCAAGCTCAAGAGCTACAGGTTGAAGCCATCCATCGTCTTCACTGTCTACAACATACCCAAAAGGAACAGTGCGTGACAACCTTGGTATCTTAACATACTCAACCTTTGTCTCAGGCTGCGGCAATATGAATGTGCCTAAGCCGAAATCAAACGGTTCCATTATTCTTCCTCACGTTCCTTAGCAGGCAACACCATGATGCCACCAGTGCTTTCAACCTGAACCTTCTCTGTCTTAACCAAGCCTGCACGGTCAAGCAAGTCTTTAGCCGCTGACATCTTCTCTTTCAATCCAAGCTCTGTAGGATCGTCAATGGCAGCAATCATAGCCACCGCAGCCTTTGGAGCCGCCATAGCGATGTAAAGCTGTGTAGCTTCAATGATTTCTTCCCTCAAAGAATTGGTCAGTTGTCTGCGGCTATAGCCCTCAGAGAATCCTGCCATCTTCATAGCCTGATTGATGTTGCCATTGGCATCAGCAAACAACACTTCAAGGAAACGCTTTTGCTGTTCTGTAAGTTCTTTTTTAGCCATCAGAAAAGTCCTTGTTCATAATATTCTTCAACTGTGACGACAGTGTCACAAGTAGCCCCTGCCTCTGGAGTGACAATAATTGTGTCACCGGGGTCAAGAACAAGATAGCTACCATCAAGTTTGAGATAGCCATAAGCAGACAACACATATCCACCAACAATGTAATAGCTTTGACTAGCGCTAACATCGTTCCATTGAACAGAAACAGTTTTGTTGTTGCCACCATGATTGGAGACAAACAACAAATGCATCTTGGCAACAAAGTTGGCAGGGCAGGTGTAGACAGTGTTAGCAGCACCAGCCGTCAACACTTTACCAACGCTACGAATCTTAGGTTCTTTGCTCATTTCTTTTTAGGCTTCACTTTGGCTTCAGACAAGCTAATCGCAATGGCTTGCTTAGGAGACTTCACAACAGGACCACCTTTACCACTATGCAGGGTTCCTTCTTTGAACTCACCCATCACTTTGGCAATCTTCTTTGTTTGCTTCTTGGTTTGTTTAGTAACAGCACCACCTTTAGCGAAAGACTTTGTAATGGACAAGTTAAGTCGCTTATCCATCTTACCATCCATCATAGGTTGCCTAGATGCTGAAACACCATAGGTCGTATCACCCTTAGTGTAGGCAGCATCAACACCAGTGATCCTTTTCTGTGTAAAAGTTTTTCCACCTTCAGATGTATCAACCTTAACCTTTGATGCCATACCGCTGACACCAGCAGAAACATGGTCGCCAGAGTCTAGTTCTTTAGACATACCAATGCGACCACCACCGCCAACACCTTTAACACCATCATTCTTGAAAGTGTTAGCGCCACCGGACATGCTAAATCTAGCACGGCTTTCTTCGATTTCTTTTTGATCCATCATTTACCTTTCTTCATAGGCTTACCAACACCAATCATTATGGCAACCATAGGCTTACCACCCTTGCCTTCTTTAGCCATACACTTACCAGCAGCCTTGCATTTAGCAGGAGTGGGACAGCCTTCGCAGGGCTTGAATGCTTTCTTTGTAGCCATGAGTTTTTCCTTTAGCGATGTTTCGCAGTTTTCTTAGCAATGCTCTTTGGTTGAGCAACAAATTGTTTACCAGCAGCTTTGCCTTCACGCTTAGCTTTCGTGGTGGCAGCATACTCAGCAGGTGACAAAGCTTTGATGGCAGCTTCAGGCAGATAGCGCTCACCAGTGTCTGAAGAACGCTTACCAGACTTGGTTGTCCATTTCTGTTCTGTCCAGTCTTTGAGAGATTTCTGTGGAGCTTTCATTTCAGTCTTTGTAAGAGCCACCAGCGGCTTTATATTTCTTAGCAACAAGCTGAGCCTTCCTTGCGCTCCACTGTCCAGCACCAGTGCCTTGCGTTGCAGCAGCCTTAACCTGCGCCACAATTTTCTTGCGCAGGTCTGGCTTGGTGTAGTTGCCTGCGGCGTTGACAGTGCTCTTGGCTTTTGCCATTACTTCTTAGCCTTCTTAGCTACAGAGCCACCCTTCGCCATGTTGGTGGCTGTACGGCTACCACGCTTTGGCAACTCTTTAGCAACAGCACCACCCTTAGCCATCATAGCTGGATTCACTTGCTTGATATTCGTTGGTGTTGCCGTTGTTTTTGCAACTTGTGTAACAGATGGTATCGAACCCTTTGATCGCAAATAAGGGGGAAGCAATGGACTATTAGCTGCCTTAACAGCCGCCTTAACAGCACCACCCTTAGCCAGCTTCATACCTGTTGCTTTCTCAACAGACTTGCCCTCAATTTCATTGGCCTTCTTGTCAGCCATATCGCGCACCTCTTGAGGCAACGACTTATCCATTGCCTGTTTACGCAACTCTGTAACCTTCTGTGCATCTGTCTTCATCGTAGCCATAATGTTTCCTTTATAAACGAGGCATTGCCTCAAACACTGCTGTTGCTTTTGTCAACACAACGAAACGCTACAGCTTCAACAGCTTTGTCTTTCAACAAAACCACCAACTCTTTTGCCTTCACAGTCGCTGCTGCTTCACAGCGCTGTTTGTCATTGTACATTACATAGTGCTCATATTCCAACACCATACACCATTGAGCTATGCAGATGATGTATTGAGCAACATACATATGTTATATCACCACTTTATTTTATTCGCCCACCATGCAGCAGACATCTTACCCTTAGCGATGTTAGAAGCATGACGGGCTTTAAAGGCTTCATTGCGCTTAGACCCTTCAGGGCTTCCTTTAACACCTTGCTGACCAAACCTGATGAGTTTGATGTTGTCACCATCCTTAGCCAACACAACATGACTCTTTGTTGGATGATCGGGTGTTGCCTTTGGCTTGTTGTAGCCACTGAATTCTTCACTGCCTCTTTTGATTGCCATGTCAATATCTCCAACTATTGCGCCTATCGCGCCACCCATTAGCTTTCATCGCTTCTTCGATGTTGTCTAACGGAAAATAAAAGCCTGTCTCTTTCTCAACAGAGGCTCTAACATAATAAACATCTGAATGAGGAACATAAATGTTATCTAAACTGCCTCTGTGTAGAGCTATATAGATCTTGGCAGTATAAGAGTATGGTGGACTGTTTAGAAGCCCTTTAGCTTCTACTTGATCTTTCGTTAGCAACAACTCTTTTTTGTCTAACAAATAATCAATAAATGTTTGTCTATTTTGTTTCATAGGCTATATAGTCTTCATAGGCTGCCTACTAGATTGTGTAGGCTAGGTATGAAGTAGTATATAGCTAAAGGGCAACAAAGTAAACAACTATAGGAAACAAATTGTTTGTTCTTAAAGACAATATCTTCATGGTCGATTTTGTCTATATAGCCCTATAGAACTATTTAGCTATATAGGGTATGTAGCTATCTATCTATGTGGATCTAAATGGTTTTCTACATAGACTATATAGAGCAACAACACCCCAACACCCCAATGTTATACCAACCATCAAAATCTTGTCAAGCGATATATTTCATTGTGTTGTTTTGCAACAACATTGTGTAGCTAAATAGGAAACATTTGTGTTGTATGGGGAAACAATACATCCATTACTAATACATAAATGGAAACGTGTTGTAGGACGTGGGTGGGCTAGATTGTAGGTAAGACACGGTGCAGATTCTGTACTGGTTAACAGATCTAAAAATGCCCCTCTGTGGGCTTAGCGGTATACAACTAGCGCCCGACCCCCCACTGGCCCACGCCCACGCCATGCTTAGGCGCAGCCGCGCAGCCGCATACATAAGCATACATCGCAGCGCAGGGTGCAACGCATAGGCGCATCCAATTTGACCCGCATATGTAGATCTTCAATGAATTCAAAGACTTACATGCATAAGGAAACTGATTCAATATCGGTGATTTATTTAATTGGGGACAGGTTAGTGCCTCTTTTTTAAGCACACCGGGGACTATCGAAGGGCGGTATTCGATAAAGAAAACCTATCGACCACATCGTCTTACCCGCTGCATAATGCAACCACGCATGAGAAAGACCCTTTGCCGATTGTGGTCTAATAACCCCACATTTGACAAGGCCATTTGAAAGTCTGCATAATTGAGGCCGAACAGCGATTTTGCTGCTCTCACTTACCGAAGGTAAACAACATGTTCACAATCAACGAAATCACAAATGCCAAAGGCAACATCGGCTGGGCCGTCATCAAAGACAAAACGTCCATCGTGAAGGAATTCACCAGCATTGAGGCGGCATGTGCATACTTGGATGCCGTCGAAGACGGTGAAGCAACATCAGTGGCACTGCCTCTTGAAATCTGCGCCGATGGCTTCGATGGTGACGTAGTCACTGAATACGGTGTATACGACAGCGAAGGCAACTTCGTTGCATCGTTTGATACACTGGCTGAAGCCGAACAATTCGTCAACGCTTAACATTTCCGAAGGAAAACATCATGTCAATCGAACAAATTATCATTGCTTTGCAGAATGCAAAACTGTACGAAGCAGCGAAGCTGCAATGTGGTAACGTTGACAACATGTCTATGTTGGTTGCTGTAGCAACAGGAAAGGTTGCAACATACAATGAATTGTATGATCTGTATCGCCAGTTAATGGCCTGATAATGCTGCGCTGTCCCCCTAAAGGGGGATGGCAACGAAAACCCTTTAACATTTCCGAAGGAACAATCATGTACGCTATCATTTGCATCACCTCATTCATCATGGCCTTGTACCTCATGCAAGACGAAATCGCTCTGGCACTGAAGAAAACCTTCGGTTATATGACAATCGGCAATGGCTTTGCAAAACGTCATTACACTTTCACCCGAAGCGAAGCTTTGCAATGGGCAGCATGTTATGACGTTGCAACTGTGTACCGCCGTGGCAACTTCGTTGCATTGAAAGCACAATAACCCCACAACTTGCAAGGTCTTTCAAAGGTCTGTACAATCTAACCCATCGACGGCGATTCCCGCTGTCACTTACCGAAGGTAAACAATCATGAAAAACGCAGCAAAACCCACCGGATACGTAGTATATCAAGGCCCATCGTTGATTGACGGCAGCCCCATCGTTGCCATCGCCTTGACGAAGTCAAGCAACAGCAAGACAGCGGACATGATACAGACATACATCATCCGTAGTGACATGGATCCCCGTGATGCATCCAAGACCGGTGCCGATGTTGCAATATGTGGCACATGTCCTCACCGTGGCACAGCCACCGATGACCCTAAAGCGAAGCTTGCCAAGAATCGGTCATGCTATGTTGTCATCGGTCAAGGGCCGGTCATCGTTTTCAAGGGTTTCGTTGCCGGTAAGTATCCTAAAGCTGAAAGCTTAGCCACCATTGGTAAGGGTCGTATGGTTAGAATCGGCACCTACGGTGACGGTGCCGCTGTCCCTTCATCGGTATGGAATGAGTTGATCAGCGAAGCTGAAGGCCACACCGGTTACAGTCACCAAGCTAACACCGAAGGTGCTGCATTCAACCCTGCCCTCTACATGGAATCGGTTGAATCGGTTACAGCAGCTTCGCTGTCTTGGTCATTGGGTCGCCGTACATTCCGTATCGTTGCCAACGTCAATGACATCATCCGTGGTAGCGAGATTGTGTGTCCTGCTACTGCCGAAGGCGGTGCGAAGACGACATGTGAGAAGTGTGGATTGTGTGCTGGCAATAGCGTGAAAGCCAAGTCAATCGCTGTTGTGGCACACGGCTCAGGTGCCAAGTATGTAGCATGAGGCAACGCTTCCCCTTCGGGGGAGGCTTTGCAAAGTCCCTACGTTTGACAGGGGTTTTGCAAAGTCCTTATAATTGAGGCCATCGGTGCATCGCCACCAACAAATTGTTCTTTAAAAACCTAGTGTGGTGTCAGTATGACATGTGACAGATGTCTGAAATAGGCCAGCGTTATTCATGGGACGCAACATCCATGTCCTGCTCTAGCATATGGCGGTGAAAATATGCATAGGGACTACGTCATGGCATCGGGGTCGGTGCAGATAATGACGTGGCTTTCATAAGCTCTGTGGCACAGGGTCACAGGGTTTATATCAAGCCTTCCTGAAAGGAAACAACATGAAAATTATTGAAAACGAAGATGGCACATATACCCGTCAATGGAAATGTGCATGTCACCTGAAGCTTGAGGCACACAGTGATGATGGTGGCTTTGACATTAAATGTGAATGTGGCCGATGGTACAATTGCTTCGGTCAGCAACTGCAAAATCCCGCCAATTGGCATGACGATTATTAATTCCTGAAAGGAAACAAAATGTACACAACTCGAAGAGGCGGTTTCGACCATGACGATGCCCGTCTACACTATGAACAACTACAGACACGAAAGCTTACAAAGCTTCCCCGTGTCGGTGACAAGGTGGTGATGAATGACAACATTGATGCACAGGTCTACACTGTCATCGAAGCATACAGTTCATCTTGTAACACTCGTATAATGGTGCAGTTGACATACATCAACGAGTTCGGAAAACGGTGCAGGTGTGGCGCTGTTGATGCGTCAATACTGCTGCAACCATCTAAACAACAACTTAACGCTTCCTGAAAGGAAACATATGTTAAAAGTATTCGTCTACTTCAACCTTCATCGTAAATGCTTTAGCATTAAAGCGCTTGAGGGTAAGAACAAAGGTCGTGTCGTGGCACACAGTGACAAGGTGTTGCTGTCTGATGGTGTGTTCAAGGTGTCTGAGGCAGGTCGTCAGCGTGTCCTTCGTGAACGTAAAAAGAACGTTCATGCTGGTGTTGTTGGTCAGTGGATAGGTAGCCTTGACGATGAACTCACCATTGAGCGCATCGTTTACAACGGTACAGCCGTCACCTACAACCCATACAAGTATGACAGCTTCGTCCACTTGTACGGCGAACATCCGATCAAGACAGGTCGTCTTGTGGCACTAACTGTAAGCGAGAACAAACGCTCTCACATCAACGTCTGGAATTAATATGATTGACTCTGAAATTGAAACGTTAGCAGTACATGTCTCACGTACTTGCAAGTGGGACGGTGGTGACATCATGGCTGTGATGCTTGAGGCACTGACCGATGCCAACTTCCACACCCTACGTAGTAGGCTTGAACAGGCTTACGAACACTAC
>Ga0181344_1000304_pt1 | contig 19785 bp, 23 predicted proteins | sample Su13VDMLBDD_FD_130098 | JGI IMG/M metagenome (GOLD analysis project Ga0181344, IMG submission 130098) | Freshwater viral communities from Lake Michigan, USA - Su13.VD.MLB.D.D | ecosystem: Environmental > Aquatic > Freshwater > Lake | place: USA: Michigan | collected 2013-07-15
CGCGCCAAAGGACACATGATGGGTACCTGTTCACACATCGCGGGAGTCGAGTGCGATAACTGCCGCACCGGATTTCGTCGTACGGTTGAGATCACGCCAACCTGGATGATGAAGCCAAATGCGCCGATCAAGGGCGAATCGGACGTGGCGGTGATTGAAGCGGCACTCATCGTTCTGCGCGAAGAGACTGATTTTCGAGCCTTGGCGGTGCTTGCGCTTGAGGCGCTATCCCGACTGCGAGGTGTGTTGTGACGAGCGAGGAATTGGCGCAAATTCAAGCAGGCGCGCTGCGGTACCACACCATGTCCAGTGAAGTGGTGTTGCGGTTGCTCGCAGAGATTGAACGATTGAAAAAGACGAAGAAGCTGAAGCTTGACCTGCCCGAGAACTGGAACGCTTACAACACGAGCGAAGGAGACTAGCGTGGGCAGGAAAGCGGAACTCCGAGTCAGAACCTACGACGTTGTCTGGCGAGCCGTGGAGGAAGGCACTGCCGCTGGCTTGCGGCGTGCCTACAAACACAGCGATACAGAGCCCTCCTCGGCGGAATTTGCCCGACTTCAGGATGCGGTTGAGCGAGCGGTGATGGCCGCCCTGTGTGACGTGTTGCACCTTGAGGAGGAAGCCTGATGCTGACTGTCAGCGTCTTTGCTTTTGTGGTCGGTTACTGTGTTGGAAAACTCTCTGGAGGCACGACATGAACGACATCGTTCTTGACAAGGCAATCTGCGAATTGGCGTCCGTCGTCCTGGCGGCAAATTTGAAGGACGGGCTTGCCGTGCGCCTGCATCTGCGGCGGGCTGCGGAGTGCATCGGCACCGTTTTGGATGTCTCCGGCGATAACTCCGGCGGGTTTCGCCTGGTGCAGGAATACGCCCTGACCGCTGCGAAGGCACTCTGCACCGTGCGAGCGCCGCCCGCGCTGCGACCCGACCACGCCCAGGACGCCTTGAAGCGAGCTCACGCGGCACTTGAAGCTGCGTACGAGGTTGCCTGCGGCCGGAGGGCGGCATGAGCGGCTCAGAGTACATGCGCAAGACAAGCTTTTGCCCCGTCATGATCCGTTGCGACGGGGAAGCCCTGCGCAAGAACAGGGCAATCTGCGGCCCCTGCGAGCGGGCCATGAAGCAGAAAGCCAAGAAGCACACCCTGCGCGGCGAGCGCTACGCGGCAAGCCGCGACCGGGACGACGAATGAGGCTTCTCGCGATTGACCCCGGCATCCGAGGCTGCGGTGTTGCCGTGTTTGAGGACGGCAACCTGGTTTCGTGTGCCTACGTGAAAAATCCGTTTGGCGCGGGCGACGACCCCAACGCCGTCCTCGGCATGGCGCACGCGGTCACGAAGTGGTCCCTGCCGGTTGAGACCTGCGTCTTTGAGCACCCCCGCATCTACACGGCCGCGAAAAGCAAGGGCGACAACAACGACCTGATGCCCCTCGTCGCCATCGGCTATCTCGTTGCGGCCCGCTACGCCGTCCAAACTCGCGTGTACCCACACGAGTGGAAGGGCCAGATGCCCAAGGAAGTCTGCGCCGCCAGGATCAGGAACAGACTTACCGCACAGGAATTGGATGTGCTGGACAGGTGCTTGACAAAGGCAGGAGCAAAGGGCCATAACACCGTCGATGCCGTGGGTATCGGCCTGCATGCTGTCGGCCGTTTCAGCCCCAAGAAGGCGTGGGAGTAGCCGATGACCCGGGTGGAGCAGTACAGGACGATGCTCAAGAAGACCGAGACGATCTTGAAGCGCAAGCCGACGACTGCCTCAGAGCTCGCCAAGCAGCTGCGCACGAGCCGGCAGACCGCTTACAGCCGTATCGACGCGCTGAAGGAGTTCTGCACGGTCGAAGAGACCTTCAGCCGCGTCGGCAGTCGTGGGCCGGCGACAACCCTGTTTTTCATCTCTGCCGGCGGCGTGCCTGACGCGTAGCTACTTGCCGCAGGCAACCCATGCCTGCCACGCATAGGCGTCAAGATCCGAAAGCGCTTTGGCGAGGTCAGCAGCCGCAGGCGCATCCAGACATCGAGCCATGCCTTCCGGGCACCCTCGCTCGCCTGGCTTGATGGTCTTGATCTCAGGAACCCTTGGGGGTTTTTCCAGACGACACGGGGCCGTCTGAGGCAATGGCTCCGGCACCGTGCAGCACGCGGTCAAGTTCGTTGCCAGCAAGCACAGGGTCACGCTTCGCAGCAGCATTGAGCGCTTCCTTCGTAGCCTTCAAGTCGATGCGCATGCGCTCCAGGATCTGAGAGCAAGCTTGGTCGGTCGCAATCGCCGCATCTCGCTCCTTGCGGGCGATGACAAGCGAGGTCGTCAGGTTGTCGATGTCGTCGTGCAGCTGGCGCATTTCCGCCGCTGCAAACCACCGGGAAAGCTTCCACCCGCCAGTAGCACCGACAAGGCAGACGACACCGTAGAGAAGCGGAAAGGTCACGAGTCCTGCCCTCCGACCTTACCAAGATTGTCCAAACGAGCCTTGGGGCTGACAGCAGCGGCTCCGACAAAGGCGATGAGTCCGGTGCCGAGGCCCCCGATGATCTGGCCGGCGACACCAGGCGCGACCGCAGGGGCGAGGTTCACAAGCCCCGCCAGGACACCACTCAATCCGCAGATGCCGATGATGAGCCGCTTGGAGGTAAGAGTAGCTCCTCCGGCAGGGGCCAGCTGGTCGGGGAAGGCTTCGCGGAGCGCTCGGACGACGACCCCGACGAGCAACGCCGCCAAGGCGCCACGCAGGAGGAACTCGTCCGCTGTGGGAGGAGCAAACGGCGCGTCCGGTGGAAGTATCACCGGTGTTTCCTGCGCCTGCGCGCTGCAAGACGCCAGCATTCCTACGCCCGAAAGGAAACCAATCAGCACGGAGAACGCCAGAATTTCCAAGTTCGTCTTGGTCTGTTTGCTCATTCTCGGTCCATGTGCGCGTCAAAACGCGCTTTCAGAGTTGTGTGCGAAAGCTTGATTTTGTTGACCTCGTTTGACAGCTCGTGGTCACGAACCTGACGAAGTCCTTCCTCGTCACGGATCAACTGTTCCAGCTTGGCTATCTTGTCGTCGTAGCCCTTGATGAGCCGAGACAACACAGCGGTGACAGCAGTAGCAAGGACACCAAACGAGGCAGGGCCCAGCCAAGACGGCGTCCCTATGGTGTCGGCCAACAGCAACATGACATCTCCATACCAGAATTTTGTGCGAGTCGCTCCTACACCGCCCTACTTGCCGTCCGCCCTTCGCCACCGCAACTGCCGCAGCGCTTCCAGGAGCGGCTCGTCCAGACCCTCTACAACGGACTCTTCTACCTTGGACGGCACAACGCCATTCGGAAAGACAGCGTGCAGGACCTCGTGAAGAAAAGCTTCTTCCCGCTGCCTGAGCGACAAACCATGCGCCAGCGTAATTGTGCGCGATTTCTCGTCAAACGTCGCCATGGTCTCAAGTCGATTGAGAGACCGACTTGTGCGTACCCGGTAAATCGCTCCCCGAAGGCGAATGGACCGAGGGATGCGCAGACGCAGGGTCACGGCTTGCCACCGTACACGCGGCCCCTGTACAAAAATTGCCCACGCGAATCGGCTATGACAGGCTCGTGTCGAACGTGCCCATCAAGCAGCTCAAACACCACAAACCCGTAGTCCCAGTGGTCGTGCGCCCCTCCCGTGTAGGCGGGAGCCGGCTCAATCATCGTCGGCAGTGAGATGGCACTCAGGTTGCCCTCGACAGCCTGCCGGGCAGCACGCGAGTAGCGGTGAAAATGCCCGCAGGCCACCGTCTTGCCTGGAGAGCTCCACCACTTGTTCAGCAACGTGTTAGCCACCACTACGCCGCCTGAGCCGCGCAGCTGACATCCATGGATCAACCGCAAAGACCCAAAGGTGGAGTGCGCCGGTTGCTTGGCGAGCTCCACGTATCGCCATCCGGTAGCTTCCAGTGACAGCAGGTCCTGAATCGAAAAGACACCATCGAAAGTGGGTGCGTTTGAGACGAGATACCGACGCAGGCGGTCCTCGTGGTTTCCCTCCAAGTAGACCCTGCTGGCCTTGGGGAAGGCCTTGGTCAACTCCTTGAGCCCCTGGACAGCCTCTAATAAATCTTCTTTGACTGTCGGCGGCCTTGGGTTCCCGCCGTGCTGCGAGGCCGACTCAAAGTCAACAAAATCACCGTTCAGGACCAGCACATCCACGTCCGAGCCGAAATCTGCCGCCCACGCAAGCAGGCCGTCCCACAGCGGTTTCCAACGCGTCTCGTAATGCACATCAGACAGCACTACGACCAGCCTCGGCTTGGACGTCGCATCCTGGCTTGGTAGCGGCGCTGCCGGAGCTGCGGGCTTCGATGTTGCAGCCTGCTTCTTTCGGACAAGCTTGCGTTTGACAGAAAGCTCGGTGTTACGACAGGTGCGACAGACAGCCCTGAAGCCTGATCGTGATTTTTTTTCTACAACGAAAAAGCGAATTGAAGACGGTTTTTCGGCGCCGCAGCGGATACATTTCGTCGTTGCCTGTTGTGTCATCGCACTCCCCCCTCAACATGCTGTTTTGGCTAAGGTGTCTGTTCTTCAGGCGGCGGAACATCTGTCGGCTGAACGATCTCTGCCTGCCCTATATCGTTTGTCGGGAGTATATCCTCCGAAAACGACTCAACCGCAGCTTCGCCCCACCAAGGCGGGAAGCTGTAGGTCGCCTCTGCCTCACTGCCGGGGATTAGTTCCACGGCGAAGTCCGCGCCATTCAGCTCCGGCTCGCCCTCAGAGACGACGATATTCAGCGTCTTGTCGCCCTTCACGAGCGCCCACCTACCAAGAGAAGACATAGACCGCACCTCCACCACCCGCGCCGCCTGCGCCGCTCACCGAGGTTCCGCCCGTGGATTCAGCAATCCCGCCGCCGCCGCCACCACCGCCCGGAAAGCCGCCCGCACCACCGGCAGCACCAGATTTGCCCGAGATGATAGTTCCGCCGCCGCCACCGCCGCCCTGCCCACAGAACTTTGTGTTGCCGATGCGGCCTGATCCACCGGCACCGGCTGGAACCGTCGCAGATCCAGTAGCACCAATAGTGCCGCCCCCGGCAGCAGCATTGCCGACTAATACTGCCCCCCCAGCACCGGCAGCAAAAACGGCGGGGGTCACACTTGATCCACCTCCCCCGCCGCCGCCACCAGCAGCAAAAATACTTGTACCTCCTGCGCCTGCACTCGAAGTGCCGCCCCCACCGCCCCCAGCGCCGCCAAACTCGCCCGACCCGCCCGGACCAATAGCAAATGAGCTTCCACCCGTGCCGCCTCTGGGGTTGCCGGAGATGGTTCCGGGCGACCCACCGTTTGCCGTCGATGTGCTGCCGATTGCGCCCGCAGACCCAACGCCGCCACCACCACCGCCGGAAATGCTCGCTGCCGTCGAAAAGCCGCCCGTCCCCGCGCCGCCGCCATAGCCGCCAACCAACACAGTCGCGCCAAAAGTAGAATCGCCACCAGCACTACCTGCGCCACCATTGGCAACGCCGCCCGTCGTCGCTGCGCCGCCGTTTCCACCGGCAGCAACGGTTATGGACTCGGTGGCACCAAGGTCAGACGCAAGAAACAGCTTCCGATTATAGGCCCCCGCGCCGCCTCCGGTTCCGCCATTTCTCGCAACAGCGCCCGTGTTCGCGCTGCCACCACCACCACCACCACCACCGCCGATGCACACCACCTCGACAAACTTGACCGGAAACCACGTTGGCTTAGTCCACGTTGCAGATCCGGGCGTCACAAATGCCTGAAAATCGCTCGCCGTATAGGAGGTCGTCTTCGGCTTTCCGAGCGAATCAAACACGCGCCAGCCATGCGGGCCGGTCCATTCGCAGGACTCGCCTGCCGACAGCGTGGCCTTAAACAGGGAGTAATCCGTCCCGCTTACCGTGCGAACAACGGTCACGGTCTGCGAAAGGCTTGCGTCAGAGTTGCGAATCGTGATGCAGCTTACGCCTCGCTGAGTCGATGACGCAGGTGCAGCGACAATCGTCGTCGTTGTGGCAGACGAAACGGAGCCTTCGGACGCACCGGGCGTGTACCCGGTTGTCGTCATGTCAACGTAGCTCGTCTGCCAAGTGGTCGTCGCCGCCGAGGAGGTAATCAGTCGCAGCGATTTCGTCGTCGCATCAAGTGTCAGCATGGCTCACCAGCTCGTGACGCGCACTTCGCCACGTCCACCAATGCCGCCCGCGCCGCCAATGCCGGTTGCCGTGCTTCCAGCACCACCGCCGCCGCCGCCACCACCCAAGGCACCTCCTGCGCCACCCGCCGCGCCATTGACTCCAGCCGTAGAGCTGGAACCTCCACCGCCACCGCCCGAACCGGCAATCGTCGAGTTGCCAGCCGTCCCAGCAGTTCCTGCGGTTGGGGCGCCAGCCACGCTGGAGCCAGCCGCCCCGCCCGTGCCGCGAGTGACCGTGTTGGATGCGCCGCCAGCGGTCGGCTGAACGAGGGCGTTGCCTGCGGTCGTAGATCCACCATGCCCACCACCACCGCCGCCAAACAGGCTGGGCCCGCCAGTACCGTGAACGGGAGTGGCAGCGTTGGTGTGACCGCCACCGCCCGCACCACCGTACTCGGCATTCATAGAGGTTGCGGTTCCCGCGTCGCCAGTACAGCCGGTTCCGCCCGAATTTGTGGCAGCAGCCGTGCCCGGAACCCCTCCAGTACCGCCGACAGTCGTGCCGGTCGTACCGGCACCGCCGGTTCCGCCGCCGCCACCGCCACCGCCAACGACAGCGGTAATCGCCCCGCCCGCACCTCCACCGCCACCATACGCGGTCAAGAACGCAACCGTTCCAAACGATGTACTTCCGCCAACGCCTCCGGGGCCGCCTACAGCACCAGCAGCACCGGGTATGCCCGCACTACCTCCGCCACCCACCGTCACGCCCTCAGTCGCACCAAGGTCAGAGGCCGCAAACAGCTTGCGGATGTACGCCCCGCCGCCACCACCACAACCGCCCGAGCGAATCGTGGTCGTGTTGGCGCTCGCGCCTGCACCGCCGCCGCCGCCCGCGCCGATGCAGATGACCTCCACAAACTTCGGCGTGAACGAGGTCGGCTTCGTCCACGTTCCGCTTGAAGTGAAGGTCTGCGAGTCGGTGGGAGTCGCCTGCGAAACGACGGGATAGCCGGTTGAGTTAAAGTGATTCCAGCCAAACCCGTCGTCCCAAGTGATCGTCTCACCCGGCAGCAGCGTCGCCTTGAACAGCGAATATGTGACGGACGACGTGTTCTTCTGAATCGTGACAACCTGCGTGGACGAGGCGTTCGTGTTTCGCACCGAGATGTTTTTTACACCGCGCTGCGTGGACGAAGCGGGAGCGGACACGATGGTCGTGGTCGTAGCGGTCGTAACGGAACCTTCGCTTGCACCCGGCGTGTAGGTGCTCGTCGTCCCGTCAATGTAGCTAGTCGTCCATTCGGTGTTTGACACAGCACTGGACGTGACCATCTCAATAAGGTCTGACGTGTTGTCGAGAGTGATAGCCATCAAAAGCCTCCGAACGAAATGCGGGCCATCACCTGCGGTTGCGTCAAGCCGCCACCGGTCGCTGGCGCACTTGTCCACTGCGTCCCGTCGCTGGTCAGAACGTTGCCGTTGGCTCCCGGCGCAACCGTGGAAACGGCAGTGCCCGTGTTGTTGGAAACAAGTGCCCCGTAAGCCGTCAGCGAGGTTGCGCCAGTTCCGCCATTCGTGACTGGCAAAATCCCAGTCACGCCCGTGGCAAGGTTGACCTTTTCGATGATGGTTGTATGAACGTGTGAAGGAGTTGAATCACCGAACCAGTATGTAACGGTACGATTGTTTGTTGTGCCTTTTGCAAGAAGCTCAATATAAAGCCGATCTGTTGCAAGCATCGTTGTCCCGGCTGGAATCACGGAAGACATGATGTACTGCGCGGTCGTAGAGGGGTCGTAGAGGTAAACGTCGTCAGAGGTCGAAAGCAACGTTGGAGCGTTTACCCCATCGTACTTGTAAATCCTCGACTGCATAATAGTCTGATTGGAGTTGCTGCCGCTGGCACTTGCCCAGATGTTGAACTCAAACAGACCGGCAGGGAGCAACGTGACATCTGGAACACCAACATCCGAAACGAATCCGATGATGAGATCGTAACTTGTCTTGGACAGGTGGCTTGACGTTACGGACGACTGAGCGATAACCGCTGTCGTACCAAGTTGTTTGACGGTAACAAGACCGTTTGTGCTGACGGGAATGTTCGTCGTCGGAGCCTGCGGAGCCGTTCCCTCGTTCAGGTAAAACAGAATACCGCCACCGCCGCCACCCGCACTTACCTGCCCCGGAGTCCATGCGCTGCCATTGTAAAGAAGCGCCTGACCATACGCAGGAGCAACCGCGCTCACCGGGGTTGTCTGAAGACCGTCAACGGTCGGGTTGGGATATGTTCCGCTCAGGTCGCCGCCAGCAGGGCCAGTCGGCGTAACGCCGCCCGAAATGGCGGCCTGCGTCAGATACCTGTTGGTGTTGCTAGGCTCTGGAGATGCCGGGTAGCCTTGAAGGGCGTCGTTGATTTTTGCCATGCGCCACCTCTTGCGGCAGGTCTACCACGGCCCGTGGCGGTCAAGAAGCGCCCAGGCGTCGGCAAGACCGGCCTTGAGGTCGGTGATGCCCCGACGTTCAAACTCGATCCGCAGAAGGTGCCGAGTCAGTCCCCGCGCCTCCAGGTCGAGCTCCACATGCGGCCCCTCGCGAAATTCGGCCGAGTAGAACAGCGAGTGCAGCCGAAGCTTCCTCGCGTTCCTTGCGAGGGGCTCGTAGTGCTCGATGTTCCAGTCCGGCTGCAGCCCGGCGCGGGTAAGGTCCCCGTCCCGAGTCGAGTCGATGGCGATGCCGAAGTTGTGGGTGCTCTCTCCAGGCCGCGCCTTGGTCACCGTAAGGCCCAAAGCCGGGAAGTGCGGCTCGCCGGCATGAGGACCTGGCGTCTTACGGCCCTTCAGGAAGAGTTCCGTCTGCTGCGCGTAGGTCCGCGTCCCACAGGTGGCGTAGAACGCCGCGCCCTCGGCTGCGCATGCCGCCAAAGCCTGGCGGTACAAGGAGTGGAAGGGCGGGTAGATGAGCGCCCAGTCCACGTCCTTTGTGGGTCCCGCAAACCTGTTGCAGAGCTCGTCGACGGAAATCATCGACGACCCTTCATCAGGTGCATGAGAGCCTCGCTGTCGTGGTCCTTCTTCTCGTGCTTCACGTGCTCCGGCAGAGGCCCCTGATCAGGGTGCTCGTGCGCCCACCGCTTCGCAATCTTCGGGTGGCGAGCGAACATGAAACGCCTCTGTGCTTCACTCTGAAACGGCATGGCTAGCCTCCTGGACGACGGCGCCTCTGACGCCGGGTTTCAAGAACACTCTGTACCGCGGCGCGAACAGCTCGAGCACGGGCCGCCGCTCGGCTTTCGTCCACACCAGCCCGCGCCGCTTCCGCTCGACTCAGAATGTACTCGGCCTCGGCAGGGGTTGCGTCGCTCAAGAGCGATGAGAGCGGCTTGCCGGCGATGGGCTCAACACCCTTCAACGCCTCGTTGAGGATGGCGCGAGTCTGCCCGCTCGGCGCAACGACCGGAGCGCGAAACTTAGGCTTTTCCTTTTCAAATTGCGCGGCAACGGAGGTGCTGGTCGGGACACCGGCTTTTTCCATGACATCGCGAACGGAACCAGGCACGCCTTTGCCGGCGGCGGCCTTGGCGCGCATTTCTGCGGCACGCGCAGCCGCAAGCGCAGATTCTGTCGCGGGAACACTCGGAATCGGAGCCAACGCTGGCAGCTGGCGTGCGCGTTCTTCCACAAACCGACGAACGTCGACATCCTGAATGTCGCGAAGGTTCGGCAGAAGCCCCTCACGCTCACGCATGATTTGAGTTCTGGACTTCACCTCTGGAATCGCAGGCAACATGTCTTCGCGAGCCTGCATGCCCCACGTCCTAGGCCGCACCAAAGGAATTTCCGGCAGTGCTCCGGCGTAGTCCTCCATGATGGGCGTGCGCGGTACGTCGCCAGCAGTTGCGGCGACCTTGGCGCGAGTTGGCTTTACAAGAGGCGGTTCGGTAGGAGCCTCGGAGCCAGGCGCAGGCTTGGCGGCGGTGCCAGCAGCGGCTCGCTTCTGTCGAATCTTTTCGGCAAGTTCCTTGTGAGCCTCGTCCCAACCAACTTCCTTGGCGCGACGCACGGTCTTGAGCGCTTCCGGGTTGTTCTTGAGCAGCGTTTCCATGACATGACGGTAGTCGTCAGCCAGATCCGGGTCGTCCGGTATTTGTTGGAGGCGAACTGCCTCCTTGATGTGCGCCAGCCTGGTGCCGGCCTCGCCGTACGCCTTTCGCAACATGCCGGTAGCCGATGCTTCAGGCGAGACTTCTTCGCCCTTAGCGCTCTCGGCAGCCGCCTTCTCTGCCTGCTTCTTTGCTTTTGCGTCGTAATACTCACCTACGGCTTGCTCAAGCGCCGAATCCACTTGCTGCCTAGCTTGCGCCTTCGCGGCAGATTCGATGCGTCCGTGTACTTCTTCAATCTGACCAAGCGCTTTCTTCCGCTCGGCCTCCTGCGACTTGCGCGCAGCTTCGATGTCCTCAGCAGTGCCGTAGATCTGCTCAAAAGCCTCCTTTTGTTTCGCTCCCTGCGCGGATCGAGATGCTTCGATGTCAGCAGCGCCTGCGTAAGCCTGTTCGATAGCCTCTTTCTTCTTCGCGGCCTGTGTGGCTTGCGCTTCTGCCAAGGCTTTGTTGATCTCGTACGCCTGCGCCTCCCTCTCACCGAGAGCGCCCGCACGAGCCTCTTTAACCTTACCGGCCTGCGCGGCAGCCCACTGCTTGGCGGCTTCGTCAATTTGCCGATCAAAAGCCTCGCGGCGCGGGGTGATGGCAGCCGCGCCGCCCTTTTGCAGCAGACCTCGGAGCGCAGCCTCGCCTATAGGAAGCGCGGCGGTCCCCACACCTTCAATCTTTCCGGCAATGCTGGGGTCTGTGTACGCTTGGTAGGCACCCGACGCAGCGCTTGCAGCCAAAGGCGAGTAGCGCGCTCCAGTGGCAATTCCGGGAAGCAGCCTGTTCTGAAGAAACGCTTTTCCAGCAGAAATTTCTTCTGGCGACACGCCCTTAGGCACCGGAGTACGCGCTAGGGCGCCAAGCGTGGACCCGATGCCAAGCGCCTCAGCCGCCCCCGCAAGATCACCCCGCAATAGGGGCGCGACCGTACCTGGAAGCGCTTCTCCGGTCGCACGGCCGACAAAAGGCGCGACCTTTGAAATCAGCTTAGATGCGGCAAACTCGCCAAGCTTTCCGGCGGCCGCACCGCCGAGTTCGCCAAGCTTTTGTGCGACTTTGTTTGGCGCAAGAAGCCCGGTCACACGCCCAGCACCGAGCGCATACGGGTGCTCACGCTCAAACAGCTGCTGCTTCGCCTTCTCTTTTTCAACGCTGGAGCCGGGCAACGCGCCCATGATGCGCGAGGTCGCCTCACCGCCGCCAGGGATGACGGTCTGCCCCATGCCGCCGACAAACGCCGCAGCGGGGCCCGCGGGCTCCTCTCCGTACTTTTCGACGTACTCCTTGTGCAGGCGAGCCGCCTCTGCGGCCTCGTCCTCTTCGCCCTTTGCCTTCATGATGTCTGCCGAAGCAGGAATCCCGGCTCGCCCGTACTTGGCCGGCGCGGAAAGCTTGCTCGGATCGGGCTTGAACTTTGCTCGAGGCTTCAGACCCGCGTTCGTCTGGCCGGCAGACACCTCACCAAGCTTGCGCATCCGCTCGCCGGCTTCGGCAAGTTGTTCTTCGTTGGCAAATTGCGGCCCTTCAGCGGCAAGCTGAGCAGTTTCCGGCGGCTCAAACACCGCCGTTTTTGTGGGCAGTAGAGGTGCCTCTTTGGCCCTGGCACGCCCCTCGGCCTGTTCAAGAAGATCCGTGTCGACCGAAAGCTTGCTGGGGTCAGGCTGGAAATTGCCCATGAAACACCTCTGAACTATCGAACAACCTTGAACGCAGGATCAGACTCAGCAGCTAAGATCCCGTCTGCGTCATCTTTAATGTCGTACTTGAACCGTGCACCTGTCGATAGGTCGTAGATAAACACCTTTCCGGCAGGAGGTTTTGCAAATTCCGCCGTGGCTGGCGCCGCGGCGCGTTTTGCAGGCATTGCAGCAGACGGCGGCTCAAAGCCCTCGTATTTTGCTGCAGCAGCAAGCGCCTTTGGAGATACGTAGCCGCCACCTTCTTGCAGTTTTGTGAGCGCTCGATAGGACAGCCCAGCTTGTTTCTGTGCAACTCGGTTATCAGCGAGACCCTGATAAAACTTCAACATTTCTTTGAACACAACAGGATTCGCAAACACGTTCTGACCAAACCGACTCCTCGCGCTTCGGCGCTCGTCGTCGGTCATGTTCAGACCCGTTTCCAACCTAGTCTGAAACGCAGCAAGTGCGTCTTGCTGGTTCATAACGGCCAACTGCTCGGGCTCTACAAAGTTTTCGCCAGCACCAAACGGTATGGCGCGAAGGAGTCGAGACCACCAAGCTACGTCGTTGAACGAGGCAACAGACGTGTCGGACTGCATGTTGTTGATAGCAGAAAGCGCATCTGAAAGATCAGGTGGGACCGACTTTCGCGCCTCTACGTCTTCTCTTTCGTCTCGATTTTTTTGATCTCTTTCCGCAGCTGCTGACATGCGTGCGCCGGTGACTCGCTCCTGACTCTCGACTCGCTTGTAACCAAGCGCGATCTCGTCTTTGGCGATGTCGCGCTTCAGTTTGTCTGCTGCTTCTCCTCGAGCCGACAACAGGTCAAGCTTCTTTTGAGCAAGATCATTTTTCATCTGCTGAATATCGACTGCGCTTTTGCCTCGGATCTCAGCCGACTTTGTGGCAGGCGCGTACTCGCCCATCTTGTTCAAAAGTTCGTAGGCGCCGGAAATCTGATCAGGAGTCGACCTTGGGTCGGTAACAATCCCAAGGAGCTTGCTCTTGAACTCTTCCCGAGGCTCGCGTTCCTTCTGCTTGATGCTCGCCACCGTTTCACGACGGTCAAGGAACTCCTTCAGCTGAGCCTTGTTCAGCCCGTGGGGCGCTCCGAGCTGGTCCAGGTAGCTGTCGGGCAGGGGGGTCTCTGCCTGGCGCACCTGCTCAAGCATCTGCTCCTGAGCGAGCTTGCGCATCGGGGCCGCGGCACGAGCCTTCCTGTCGGCCGCCATTTCATCCGCGACCCGGTAGTCTGCCTTCTTGTTCGCGAGAGCCGCGTACACGTCCTCGGCACCGCGCACAACGCCGCTGTAGTCGGGCTCGTCCCCGCCACCACCGGCAAACGCCCTCTTGAGCGCCTCGTACTGCGACATCACTGCAGGAGAGGTCGTGGACCCAGGCGTCGCCATTGCGGTGGGGTCGGGTGCTCCGGGCGTCGCAGGAACCTTGGAGGCAGCTCGCACCGAAGGATCACCCATCGACCCGGACGCGGGCGGACTGACCTGCGGCCTCTCGGGCATCGGAAGCGAACTGGCAGAAATTGCTTGCCGGTCGGCCGCGTCCTGCTTTTCAGCGGCGTTCTGCGCAAGAAATTGACGTTCGTCGTGATCCATAATCGCGTTGTATACGTCGCTGTTTCTTCTCGGCGGCGCGTACGAAGTGTTGCGTGCCTCGTCGTTCCAAGAATCCACAATACGATTGGTGTCCGAATAACCTCGATCAACAAAATCGGGCTCTGGAGGCATCGTCTTCTTGCCGCTGAGAGCAGCTTGCAGTCCGCTGTAGTCGATCGCGGTCTTCGGCTTAGGAAACTGCTCGCGCAACGACGCCATCGTTCCGGTCGGCGTCGCGCCCTCGCCGGAGTCGAAAGTCGGTACGACCTGCCTCGGCGCCGGAGACTGCCCCAGGTTCCTCGGAGACGACCCGACGTCAGGCAGATCAATCGTCTGCATCTCGGGTTCTTCACCCTCTCGCATGAAGTCGGGAGTCATGGCTTGTCATCCTCGGGAAGCGGCAGCGCTTGTTGAACAGACTCTCGGTCACTGCTGACAGTTGTGTCTGCGCCGGGGAAGTTTGTGTCGGGTGTGCTCGCCCCTGCCGGCATCCGGGCAAGCCCGCTGGAGAGGCCACGAATGGTACCACCGGCAGCGCTGGCATACCTTTGCCCACGAGCACTGGTCTGAGCCGCTCGCTGCCCCTCAAGTCCCAGCATGCGATTCGACTGGGCAAGGCGCCGGTTGTACTCGTCCATGGCCCGGTTGTAGCGAGTTTCGTTGTTGAACCGAGCGATTTCGTCCTGCCTGCGGGCGACGTCGGCGGCGCGGTTGTAGTCGGTCGTCTCAAGGTTGCCGGCAAGCGCAGTCCGGCTGGAAAGCGCCTGAAGCGCTCGGTCCTGAGCGTTCGCCGCGACCTGTCGAGCCGACTGAGCCGCTCGATTGGCGCTTGACTGGCTGCCCTGGAGCGCAGCCGCGAGCTCCATCCCGCTTCCGCCCATGCCCATCTGCCGAGCTGCTTGCGACACCCGCTCCTGCCCGACACGCGCTTCCTGCCCGGCAATGTCCATCGACTCGGCGAGCGCGGCGCGATCAGCCGCAGACAGGCCGGTGCGAGACAGCTGCGACAGGCGAGAAAGTGCGTCGTCCTGCAGGGCGCGATAGCGAGGGTTCGCTTGCACGTTGGCAAGTGCGGTCGGGCCAAGAACCTCGCTTGCGGCGGCCTTCACCGCCGAGTCGTCAAGGCTGCCGTACTTTTCGCGAGCCTTGTCGATGATGCTTTGCGCTTCATTCTCGTAGCCGTTTTCGATGAGGAAGCTGACGAGACCGGCAATAATCGTCCCACCACCAACAATCGCAGCCGCATAGGGGCCGCCGAACATCATCGCCGGCGCGGCGGCGGACCCGCCCTGTGCCAGTAGCTCCAAGAGCTTGTTCGTGTCGAAGTCTGCCATGGTCTACCCCTGCTCCATCGTGCCGATTTCGCCTTGCTGACCACCACCGCTATTGTACAGGTCTAGCCATTCTTCAAAAGTAGGCTCTCTGAGCTCTCCAGTGGTGCGGTCGTATAGCATGTTGTGGCGACCGCCGACACCTGACAGAAAGTCTTGATACGCAGCCATACGCGGGTCTTCAGTGACGACCGGAGCATTTGCCGCAGCTTGCTCGGCGGCAAGGCGCGCCTGCTCGGCCGCGTAGGCCTGTCCGCGAGCGCCGGCCTCTCCAAGTGCGGTGTCGATGCCGGAATATCGGCGCGCAAGGCGTTCCGATTCCGGTTCAGCCGCCGAGGCAGCAAGCGACGCCCCAAAACCGCTGGTCCTTGGCGCAAGCGCTTGCACCCCGCCAGCACCCTGCCTCAGCGCTGCAAGTTCGTCTCCGGCGGTGGCAAACTCATCGGACAGGGCGCCCGTATCAAAAGCAGCCGGACCCGCATAGTCGTATCGACCACTGGCAGCCGAGCCGGCGGCACGGTCAACGTCGCCTTGAAACGCCTTGTACTTGTCGGCGAGGTCCGCGTAAGCCCCGCGCACGTCTCCCCGCACACGCCCAAGAAGCGCATCCGCCGCCCGCTGAGCCGTGGCCGCGTTTGCTCCGTAGACCTGATTGAAACCCACGTAACCGGTCGGCCCCATGGAGTAGTGAGACGGTGCAAACGCCCTCGCCCCGCGGGCGCGCTTCTCGGCCTCAAGCTCGGCCGAGATAGCCTCGCGAGCGCTTGGGCGAGTGTTCACCTTGGGCTGGTACGTCGGCTGAATCGCCGGAGCACCCTTTGCGGCCCTTGCTTGAGCCAAAGCCTGAGACTGTTGATAGTGCTGAGTGAGGACATCCATTGCGCCGCCGGAGCGAGCCGACTGGGACGGCGGTTGGCCGGAAGCAGCCTTCTGCGGCGGGGGGGTCGGTTTGGTTGCGGGTTGCTGTGCCGGAGGCTTTGGCTGGCTCGCTTGACGCGCCTGAGCCACCTCCTTTGAGACGGCTCGCACAGGAGGCTCGGCAAAGACGCGCTCTCGCGGCGTCCCTTCTGCCTCGGACGAGGCTCCGACATCTCCTTCGTACATGCTGTCCTTCGGCATCGACTACCCCAAAATCTCAACGGTCAGGCTGTACTTGTGCCCTGCCGTCAGTCCAAAGATCTGGTTGATCCGCACTGTGTCCTGGTCAACCGGCTCCCACGCAAGAGCAGGAATCGCCGCTGCGGCGCCTGCCGTCAAGTCCCGGCAGCTGAGCACCCGGCATCCGGCCGCCGGCTTGCCAAGCGCCAGGCGCGACAGGATGAGCGGGGCGGTCGTCAAAGGCGAAGAATCGGCCGCCTGAAAGCTGATCCCGTCCAAGGACAAGTAGGTGCTGACCCCTGTCTGAACAGAGGTGATGGCCGGAGCGATGACGTCGCCATCTGCCTGCACCTCAACGATTCCGGTGCCCTCGTAAATTGAGGATTGCGCGACCGTGAACAGGTTGTTGCTGGCCGGACGAAAACCCGCTGGAAGAGTGAAGATGGGGGTGGTGGAGTACGTGCCGCCTGACAGCACTCCGCGCAGGTGTACGACCCCTCCAATGTCCTTCCAATAGCTGACTGAGTTGTACGAGGGGCTTGGCTTCAGCCAGCTGCCCGTGCTCGCTGGCTCGACCCACTGCTGCGGGGATAGGTAGTCAAACGAGCGAAGAACGCGCACCGGCAGCAGGGCAAAGGCGTTCGCCGTCTGCTGCTGGAAGTTGTTGATGAGGCGCAGGAACGCCTCGGGGTCCCGAAAGTCCGCGAGGGTTGCTCTCCAGCGCTGGACGTTCGGCCCCTTCATCAGCGCTGACCCTTCTCGCTCACCGCGGCGTCAACCAAGGTAAAGCCGTTGAGCGTCCAGAGGGCAAAAGCCTCGTTGATGCGGAAAGCGAAGTCAAAATAAGCCGCTCGAGCGATGTCCTGCGGAAGCCCCACGCGCAACTTCTTCGGTCGCACCGGGCGCCCGGGGTAGGTCGTGGTGCTCGGAGTGTAGGCGGGAATCGTCCCGTCTACTTCTCGCGTCGGGTAGACGTCCTGCGTCACTTGCGTCGTGACGAGCTCGGAGGCAAAAGCGAGAGTCGCCTTGTAGAACTGTCGCAGCCTGGAGTGCAGGTGCACTTCGCGAGAAGTTCTCATGTTTGCAGGCGCACCGCCGGACACCGTGCGCCACTCGATGTCGATGGGAATTGCCTTGTATGCAGTCACAAACACATCAACACCGCCGGACGTACTCATTTGATCGGCTGTCAACCCTGTGCCGGTAGCGTAGGTGCCTATGCCGTTTCCGTTCTCGCCGGCGGCAAGGGTAGTTATCGTTACAACAGAACCGGCAGAAACGGCCGAAACCAGCGTGTTGACGAGCGGCTCTTCGTTGATGGCAGTGGCCAAATTTGCAGCTGCTTCCGAGTCAGTCATACCGCGAGCGTCTGTCAGCGTGACTACACCGGACGCAGCGGCGCCATTAGTGCCGCCGGTCGGCGTGGGGCCAGACAAAGATATTCCGACACCGGAAGACACCAAAGCGAGCGTGTTGGAAGTCGACCCAGCCGCAGTCAAGCCGATTAATGAATCTATGTACGGGCTGCCGCTAGACCGTACTTTAAAATAGATTGTGGAGCCCACAATAGAGGTCGAGAAAGCAGGCGTGTAATAATCGTACCCGTCTGGATCTATCCCCAGCACCGTATTGTCAATGGCCGCAGCTAGGGCGACGGCTGTTGCGTTATCTCCTCCAGAAGCTGTGACGTTAAGACCGAGCCCAGCCACGGTAAATCCGACAGATCCTGTGGCGCCAGTCAAGTCCACATGAAAAGTGCCGTACTCGTTGTCAACACCGCCAGCCATACCAGCGGCAGACACACCAACGCCAACAGTCGTAATCGGGACGTTGTAGGCAGCTCCTGTACTGTTGGCCACTATTGAGAGAGAGTTTGAAACACCATCAGCAACTGCTGTATACTGAGGCGACAGCACGGGATCTGAGTTAAACACACCGGCCAAATCAAGGGCGCTTTGTGCGTCTGAAACAGACCAAAGCGTTTGCGCCGGCGCCCCGGCTAGACTCAAACCGATCACTTGGCTTGCGTTAGCAAAAGCCGCGTTTCCGCCGATGACCGCGCTCACCTGACCGGATCCGTCAGAGAAAGTAAACGTTCCAGTAGCGTGCGAAGATGTAGAGAACGAGCCGCCGGAAAGCAGCATCTGAGCGCCGTTTAGCACCTCTGTTACGACCCCAGCCTCGCTGCCTTGAACTATAGCGTCGCCTGCCTGAACATCAGTCGTGGATGACACAGTCAGCGTGGAGGTAGCGGAATCCCAATCAGTAGCCACAAGTTCAGTTGTCTCATCCGCAAAATCGCCAGAGGTTTTCGTGTTCCTCTGCTTGTAAACCACCGGTTCAAGCACGCTGCCGCCGCCCATGAAAAGGGCGTCGTCGTACGGGCGCACGAGGCCGCAGGTGCGCTCAAGTTCCCAGTTCGTCCATGCTTGGGCACGGGTCGAATAGGTGTAGGCTCGCACCTTGTTGTACGGAGCCGACGCGGGCGCGTCGGTGTTGCTGTTGAGCGGCGGCACCCAGAGGGTGTAGAGCCTGTCAGTTTCGTGAGACACGCCGAAGGTGAACCTGCGCAAAGAGTCTGTCTGCGTCAGGGTCGGGCCAAAGTATTGGAACAGGTCGTCTTCAATCTCGTCCGACACGACACGCACGCCGCTGGAGGTCACCTCGACGACGCCCTGGTTGGTCAGAGCGTAGATCCTGCCTCCGACTGTCTGCACGCTGTCTGGCGAGTACGTGTTCACCGTAAGGTCGAGCGGGTCGACACGGTATGGAATAGCCGCGTCACCAGTGGGGCTTATCGTGAAAATGCCATTTTCCTTGAACACGAACAGGTAGTTTTGAAGCGGAACGATACGCAGGATCGCTCGATCAGGAGACCCTACGAAGAAGTAGTTGACGAAAGGGACTGCTTCGGGCTGTTGAATCGGCGTGTTTTGAAGCGGGACCTTGCTGAAGTAGACGCCGTTCGGAAACCGACTCGGATCGCTCGCCACGCGAGCGCCGGACTGATACGCAGTCGTGCTTGTCGCGTTGTTTCCGGCCCAAGTCAGTGTCAACGAAGTGCTGCTCGGCGTTGACGCCACTTCGTACGTGCCGGCTTCAAACTCGGGGTCTGCCGCGCCCACAGGCTCAATGGCGACAACCATGCCAGGGGACAGGTCGTGCGCGACGCTTGTCGTGCAGGCGACCACGTTGCTTGTGCGCACGAGTCCGCCGATTGCCACGCTGAAAACGGTAGGAGGTGGCGGCGGACTCCAAGCAAACTGAGGCTCGGGCGTCAGACGGCGTTCGGTGTAGGTATGCGTGTTCGCACCGGGCGTGCCGCCTTCTGAGTACGTAAACTCATAGATGCTTGGCCCGATTGCAGTCACAGTCTTTGGGCCTACCGGAAAAAGCGCGTCAGGCGTTGCAGCGCTCAGATACACCACGTCGCCAACAGCCAAGCCATGTGGATCGTCGGTAGCTACGAGCACGTCGGTACCGGTGCGAACCATGTCCCCCGGGCTGATGTTGAACTGTCTAGTCGTCAGCTTTGCCTGCCACACCTCAGCGTCAAGGTCGTAGGACTGGAACAAAATCCTGCCTGGAATTGGGTTTCCAGCGCCATCGAGTGTGTAGATCAGCTGTGCGTAACCAGAGTTGGTGGCGTTGATCAGATTCACAAGCGACTGAGCCGTTCTGTTGATGTTGACAGCGGCGTCCAAGTCGGTGGTAAACAACTCAAAACTGTTGGTCAGAGGGTCGTATGTGGTGTTGGTTGCTGTGTAGGTGTTGCC
>Ga0181344_1000305_pt1 | contig 19711 bp, 3 predicted proteins | sample Su13VDMLBDD_FD_130098 | JGI IMG/M metagenome (GOLD analysis project Ga0181344, IMG submission 130098) | Freshwater viral communities from Lake Michigan, USA - Su13.VD.MLB.D.D | ecosystem: Environmental > Aquatic > Freshwater > Lake | place: USA: Michigan | collected 2013-07-15
GAAGTCAGCCATCTTAGCATACTTCAAGAACTCATCTAAGATTTTTTGTTGCACTGCATTTTCTAAATCAGAAGGAGATCCTTTTCCATGAAATCCTATTTTATAATTAGAATAGTTTTGAATATTATTTTCTAATTCAAATGTATCTATTGTAGCATTTTTATTATTTAAAGCATCTGTGTGAGCTGAAAATAAATTTTTAATTTCATTTATATTTCCTTTATTAAATAAAGTTTTAATGCCTTTACCATCTAACATCTTTAAATATTCAGTAATGATTGGTTGATTTAAGAACATTACTGCTTCTTCACCAGCACCAATATTCTCTAAGAACATAAATGTTCCTACAGCAAGATCACTCTGAATAATATCAGTGATGTATGGGTTCTTAGAAACATCCACAAATGATGTAGCATAACCAGATAGTCTATTAGAGATAAGTTCTTTGCTACCTTTTACAGTGGTTCCTGATAAAGATACATACTCCTCACCATTTATATTAACTGTATTGTGTTTAAGAATTATACTTCCATCTCCTAATAACTCTTTATCTCTTTTTGATAGATTACTAAATCTTTCAGGATCAATATACACCTTGCTCTTTTGTTTCAAAGATAAGTTTGTGATATTAACAGCAGAAATACCAACCCATTTCTTAGCCATAACAAATGTATTTCTAAGAGTGGTCATGTAGTTTCTGTTCAAGATTCTATTCTTGATTTGATCCTCATTATAACCACGAAGATAATTAAGTTTCTCAGAAAGTTTTTCTAAACCAGCATCATCTACTGGAGAGATAAGTCTTTCAAAGTTTTCTGGAAGAGTGATAAGTTTCTCAAGAGAATCATAGTATTCATTCTCAAGAGACTTCTTATACATATCTCTTACAAACTTGTTTCTTAAATCAGATTGTAAACCTGCATCACTTAACTTCTCAAGATCAGATACCATCTTATCTTCAGCAGCTGCAAGATCTTCAACTCCATCAAGCATCACATCCAATAGATTAGAATATTTATCTTCTAAATTATTAGGATCATCTAGACCATAAGCAGCGATTCTGAAAGCTTCTAATAGTTCTGCTTTCTTAATAGCTTTGATATTTATTCTTTCATCAAATACATTACCATAGAACTCTTTAGTAGCTTCCTCAGAACCAAGAGATTTAACAAGGCGAACATTACCTTTTTGATCTACATAGGTAGACTTTAAGTACATGTTCAACTTATCAATATCAAAGTCAGATCCTGCTTTAGTTGTAATCTCAGAAGGAACAACTACAGTAGAGCCCATGTATTGTGGAAGGAAACCTTTCACTCTAAACACTTCAATTGATGAAAGTGATTGTGTAGGAATACGAAATCCAATACCAGTTAATATATCTTTACCTTCAGGTGTATTTAATTTTGCAAGGATCTGCTCATCTGACATTCCCTTAAACTGACCCTTGAACCAATGTGGAAGTAATATCTCACAGTAAGGATCTGCTTTAGTGTAGAACTTAAGTGTGCTATCTGTAAGTACAACATTCTTTTTCTGCTCATCAGATAGTTTTGCATACTCAGCTTTAGAAATCTTAGTCCAACCCTTATCAGTTTTAATTGCAAGATCTCTTCCTTTGGTAGCAGATTCAAATCCTGTTACAGGAACTTGAACGTGTGAACCACCATTCATCTTAGGACGAATAAGGGCTTTATCTACCATTGAATAAAGAATGTTTCTAATCTGTAAGTAAGAAGGAGCAGCTTCAAATGGGATTCTGAATTGATCATTCTCATCAAGCTGAATAGCATCTTTAGTATTGTCAGATACTTCTCTTCTTAACATCTCATACATCAAGGTTTCAGATACAGCTTTACCATTAACTAGTTTAAAGCCATTATTTATATCTTCAACACCAAGGCTTAACAATAACTCATTGTAAGCATTCTGATGCATCTCATTAAGAATCTTTGTATTACGCTCGTATTCTTCTTTAGCTCTTTCACTAGTAGGCACACCATTATCAAATAAGTCCATACTAGATAACTTAGTTAACTGAGAACCACGAGTCTGTTGTTTCTCATCTTCTGATGCAGTTTCCACTTGGATACCATAAGCTTTCCAAGGAACTTCTACTTGTGTAGATTTAGCAAATGCTTCTTCATTAAATGAACCATCAGCATTGTATAAACTATGTGTTTGATCAACACCAACTTTTCTACCAGACTCAACAACAGCATATCCAATTCCTTGCTTGAACATTTGATTATATAGTTTTTCAAGGTTAGTTCCTTGAACCATGCTATAGTAGATAGGCATTTTAGAGAACTTATCCAACACCAAGTTGAATTTGTTTTCACCAAACTTGTTTCCAGATACAATAGGTTTCAAATCCTCGATAGTATGTTTAGGAGCAGGTTTACTTACAAGTTCTTTATCTTGTGCCTCTAGAGCATCATTGGTATATGTATATCCAGGGATGTTCTGTCTAGTGTAAGCCATTTGCCATTGATGCCAAGCTTCAGCCTGATCAGACCATTGACCATTCTTCATCTTGATCTCTCTGTACGTACCATCCATTAACCAAGAAGCAGCATCTGCCTCATTAGTATTACTGTAAGCTGAAATGATATTAGAAAGACTACCAACAAGTTTTACATCTTTAACACTAATTGTTTTACTGTAAGACTTGAATTGTTGGTATCCATAGTCCTCAGGAGATAATTCAATCTCACCAGCTTTATTAGCATTCTCATTTAAGAATGTATTGTATTCTGGAGAATCAAATGTTGTTCTACGTGGAGATAGGAAAGACTTAACACGTTTGGTTTCATCAAGTTTACCTTGTTTAATAGCAAACTGGAATGGATCACCAAATAATACTTTGTGGTATTCAATGTTATTGATAATGTAGTTAACGTTAGCAAATGTTAATATGTTATCTAATGTCTCAGAAGACATAGCGTTCTTATCTAACTTCTCACTCTTCTCAAAGCTATCAATGATTCCTGCATAAGAGAATAGGTCTTCACCATATTCAAGAATCTGATTGTTGTTAAGTAGGATGTTTCTTGTTTCAGCTACAGTTGATTTGATGTAAGCTTCAATTGCTTCATTAATCTTACCAATGTTTTCTTTGCTATTGATATACTCTTCGATTTGTTCTTGTGTAGCACCAGTCTCAATCATGTAATTGATATCCTCTAATTGCTCATCAAATAATATATCTTTGAAGAAACGTAACTCTTTAGACTTGCTACCAACGTTCTTAAGATTTTGTCTGTTATCAGCATCCAATGCTAAAGCAATATCATCTGATAAGTATCCTCTGAAGATTGAGTTGATATTCTTTAAAGCTGTACCAGCTTCTACATCTTTGAATGAAATAGTATTACCCATGTTCATCATCCATTCTGTAGAGCTATCTCCAGGAATCAATACATAGTAGTTACCTTCTAAGTTGTTATTGATCTCTTGAGTGAATCTCTGACCAAGACTAAGTCTAGTAGTTTTAACACCCTTGTTATTATCAATAGATTTAGTTCCTTGGATGTAACCAATCTTAACTTCTTTAATTCTATTACCATCAGCATCAAAGAACAATCCACCTTTCTTAAGGAACTGAGAGTTTGTAGAGAACACATCTCTTAACTCAGGACGAGCTGCAAGAAGTTCATCTAATGTATTAGCTTCATTGAACTCATTCTCAAATACAGAAGGAGTATTGTTTTCTGCAAAAGAACCAATACGTTGATTCTCTACACCAAAGTATGTGCTCTCCTGATTAGGATTAGTCACCTTGTTATACAACTCAGCAAGAGTAGATAGAGGACCATTAACACCAAGAGTCTTACTAGTAACACTCATGATATCTGGATTGCTTCCTAAGTAAGTGTATATAGAACTTACAGCTTTTGCAAATGCATTCTTCTGAGATGATCTAAGCGTATTGTAGATATCTAATTCAAAGTTGATACCAAGTTCACCTAAGAAAGTAATCATGTTCTTAGGAGTCTTAATAGACTGAGATTTTAGTTTCTCACTATCAACCTGATAAGTTTTTGTTTCTCTATTGTATTTAATGAATCCATTAGATTCTTTAGAGATAGCTTTCATGTTCTCTACCCAACTTTGTTTAGTTTGTTGAATAGCAGTGTACAAGTTAGCAGGAGCAATGTAAACCTCATTACCCACCTTGTATTGAATTAAAGCATCAGGCTTTTGTTTGGTAAAGGTTTGAGCAAACTGAATAAAGTATCTCCAGTCATCATTTTTAAATTGATTGAATGGAATAGATTTATTAACTCTGTTTCCACCAACACGATCAAATAATCTAACATAGTTAGGATCATACTCAGCAAGGTTAGCAAGTTTATCTACCACCTTAGTAACAGATGATGTATTAGATAGCTTGTCTAACACTGTAGCAAATGCTCTACTAAAGTTTAATAACTTGTATCCACCAATAGAAGATAACTTAGGAGCAGGTAGCTGTAATGAAATAGAACCTTCTTGATTAGTAGCTTGTGCTTCTAATAGAGTTGCTAATGAGAACTTGATTGCACCTGTAGAGTTCTTCTTCCAATCTGTAGAGAAAGGCTCAGGAGCATAATCATTCTTAGTAGCTTCTTCATTATTAATATCAGCTCTATCTTCTTCATTAAATGTTACACCTAATGTACGAAGAGATTGTTTTGTTTTAGTTTTTAATTCAGACCAAGCTTCTTCACCAAGAAGATCTAGTTTACTAAATCCATCAGCGTTTGTTTCATCAGCATATTGCTCTTCGATCTGGTCAAACATTTGTTCACCAGTCATAGCAAGAGGAGTGAATAATAATTTCTTCTGTCCCTCAGTGTAAAGAATACCAGCAGCACGAGCTGTCATATCTTGAACAAACTCATGTGTCTGTTGTTCTGTTAAACCAGCAACAGCTCTGTATTCAGCAAACTCATTATCTGCTGATTCTTTTAACACCTTATCTTTGAAACCTCCTGTATCAATTGATTTAAACAATTCTTCTTTCAAAGAAGGTTTAGTTACAAATGACTTAAAGAAGTCCATGATTGTTTTAAAGAAGTTTCTTATCTTTTCTCCTAATGATCTAGCAGGAAGTTTACCTTTTCTGTAATCAGCAAAGTCATCAGCAATTCTTTCTTTAGCTTGTGTATCTGTAGCTTGGTCATAAGCAATCTTTTTACCAGATGCTCTATCAACGAATGTACCAGCTTTAGCTTTGAACTCATCTAACAAAGCTTGTTGTTCTTCTTTAGACAACATTCCTTTGTAGATACCTTCGAAGATCTCGTGATATTCTGTAGCTCTTAATCCACCTTTAACAAACTTGGCTATATTGTTTTCAAATACACCCCAAGCTTTCTCACCTGTAGCTGTAGTAATAATGTTGCTTAACACTTCAAAAGGAATGTTAGGAACATTAGCTGCATGCCATTCTTTGAATAACTGAAGCTCAGCATCTGTCATTCTTTCTTGACTATCAGAACCAACTAATCTATATTCTTGATTAGGACCTTTAAAGCCAGAAAACTTATTAGCTTTCTTTCCTTTAGTAGCTTCTGTAATTTTTTCTGGAACAGATTCTTCAACAGCTTTTACTAACTTAGGATTACTGTCATCTTCTTTAGCTTTGTGATATTCTTCTGCTATAGTATCATTTACATCCTTACCTTCTTTTGCAATGAAAAACTGGTCTACCTTTTGACTAATATCAGAAGCTAAATTATTTGATCTTATAAACTTAGATGTACTTTTTACATCTTTTAACTCTGGTTTTTCTTGAGGCTTAATCTCTTGAGGAGCTTCTTCTTTAACCTCAGACTTAGCTTCAGCTTTTGCATCTTTCTGTGTTTGTAAATCAGCAGAGATTCTTAATGCAATGAAATCAAGAACTAATTGTTCATCACTAGCTGTAGCACTAAACTTGTTAGAATCTTTTAAAGCAGGAACAACAACATCATTAACTAATTGTTTATTATCAGCAATAGATTTAATTGTATCATTACTAACAACAGAAGTGATAACTTCTCCTTCAGAAGAAACAGTAGGAACAAATTTTACAGGACCATTCTTAAGTTCATAAGTGTTCTCTTCACCAATAGTATATTCACCAATCTTTTCTTTAGCTGGTTCACCTGGTTTAACTTCTTCAACTTTCTTCTCCACCTTAACCACAGGAAGTTCAACACCTAATAAGGTAGAATACTTTTGTTTGAATGAATAAGGAACAGACTCTGTAGGCTTAGCAACAGATGTTGTAAGAGGAGTGTCACCAGTAGGTCTAAATGGACCACTAGGATAATTTGCAGATAGCAAATATGATTGATAGTTCTTCCACTCACTAGTTGTAAATTCACCAGCTTGATTAATATAATGTTCTATAAATGGTTCACTAAATTTATTCTTTAGTGTATCACCATTCACATTATTATATGCATTCTCTAACTGAGCAATTATTTTAGCTTGATTGTTAGCAATGTCAGTAATAGAATATGATTCTTTACCAAGCTTTAATGTCATGTTCTCAACATCAATACGTATTTGATTATCAGAGAACGTGTCAGCTTTTGATTTCCAATATAAAACATTCTGTAAGAACGTGCTGTAAGCTCTGTTAATACGAATAGTTTTACCTGCTTCAGATTGTTTTACCATATCATCAGCAAGAGCTTTAATAACTTGGAATATACCTTTAGCTTCTCTGTTATTAAACTTTCTATTGTTTAAGAATTGTAATGTATCACCAAACTGTAATACAGGAACACCATTAGGGAACTTTAAGATTTGTCCTTTGTGTACTACTGATCCTGTTGTAGGAATAACAATTAGATCTTGTTGTGTAGCAATCTTGTTCTCAGGAACTAATACACTACCAACTTGATTCTTTTCTTTATTACCTTCAGCATCTTTATTCTCAATAGCAATACCTCTAGATACATCAAATGCAAAGCTTGTAAATGCATCAGCAGGAGCTGAGAACATTTGAGCTCTGAAAGCTTTCCATCCTCTAGCAGCAGCTTCAAACTCTTCTTTCTGGTCAGCTCTATAACGTGGGTTTCCTTTGCTATCAGTTGTTTTAGTTGTAGGCATTGTTTGGAATACCACCTCATTCAAATCAACTTGCTCACCCACCTTAGAAAGTTCTTTACCATTCTTATCTACAAAGAATAAGCTTTTACCTTTCTGTATAGCAAATACTTGTGCAACAAATCCATTCTCTACATCTAATGCATCAGGAATATCTTCCACCTTGGTATCAGCAGTTACACCATAAGATAGTTGTACTAATCCAGTTAAGCCAAGAGCATCTGCTTGTTTAGGTGTAACTAGGATAGCTCTAAGTTGTCCTCTATTAGGAAGAGTGTTTGTATTGTTTAAGAACTCTCTAGAACGTGTAACATGTGGAGCATCTTCACCAGGTTGATCTTCTGATCTACTTATACTAGAAGTAAAGAATGTTTCAGCAGATTTTAATTTACCTTCTACTGGTGATTCAACTTCTGATGTATCTACAGTAGCAACAGCTCCTGAGTTATTCTCAATATCTTTTTGTTCTTTATTAACTTGCTCAGCATTCTTTAATAATTGCTGTTGACGTTTAGCTTCTTCTTCTCTAGCTTTAATTAGCTCTTCAGCTTGCTTGTTAAACTCAGCTTCAATATCATCTACAAGTTGTTGATTATCTAAAGAGTTAATGTAATCAACTTTATTTGGCATAGAAACCAATGTAGGTTTATCAACACCAGAATACTCATCTCTCTTTAAAACATCATCAATAGCTTTAGATAGAGCGTTTGTTAATTCTTCAGAACCATTCTCTGTATCAGAGATGTTATAGTTTTTAAATTCTTCTGGTGTAAGAAACTTAACTTTACCATTAGGAAGTCTCACCTCAAACTCACCACCTAAAGTTTTAGATACTACAGTGATCTTAGGAGCAAGTTGTAACTCAGATCCTTCTTTACGTAATGATTCCTTTAGAGGATATTCTTTACCAATCTCTAATTCAACTTCTTTAATCTCAGGTTTCTTTTGACCTTCAACTTCTTCTGTTTGTTTAACAACAGCAGGAGTGGTATCTACATTCTCATCAGAACCATATCCACCTACGAATGTATAGTTTAAAGGATTCTTTTTAATATCATCATACTCATCGATGAATAGTTTTCTACGCATAGAAAGTTCTATTACATCAGACAACTCTGTTTTAAGTTCATCCTTGGTATCAGATGTTACATCAAGTTTATTGATTTGTGCTAAAGCTTCTTCTGTAGCTTGTTTATTTGGTTTACCATTCTCAATGATTCCTTCTAACGCACCAAATGTATTTATACCAGCAGCAGCTAAAGAAGAATTAACTTGAGGAATACGTAAGTCATAATCTGCAATCTTACTTGCAGAATAAACCATCTTATCAATAACCTCAGGAGAATACTTTCTTAGTTGTTGTCCTTCTGTAGTGAGGATAGCTTTACCATCTTCATCTGTCAAGATTTCTCCTGAGTATCTAAGATTGATAGCTTTGTATAGTTGCTCTGTATTCTTAGCAACATTTTCCATCTGTGTAAGACGTTGTATATATGATTCAGTAGTATCATTGATATTAGCAACACCCTGTTCTTTTAATGATGCAAGTCCTTCTTCTGTAGTAGCAGCAGATTTAAGTTCTTGGATATCATCTAATGTCATATCACCTCTACCATATTTAATACGTGTAGATAAATAGTTGTGCATTAAATCTGCTTTCAGATCTTGTGCTTCTAATTTATCTCCTTGTTTAATAGCAGCTTCATGTTGTTCTTGTAATACAACACCTCTATTAGCAGAAGCTAATCTATCTTGGAAAGCTTCTTTAAAAGAAGGAGTGGTGTTAAGCTCATTTAAGAAGTCTTTGGTGTTTTCTTTTATTTTTTTATTCTCAAGATACATCCCTCTAGCTTGCATCAAGCCACCAGTGATACCACCAAGTATGCCACTCTCAATACCTTCTTTAGATACTAAAGCACCAACACCCTCACCAGCTTTATCTTTACCAAAGAAACCATAAAGGAATCCATCAGTTAATGTATCAGCATCTTTACTTTCACTAGCTTTTTTAAAATAGTTTTGTGTACCTACCTGTAAAGCATATTGTCCAATCTCTTGTCCTGCTTCCTTAGGATCAAATACATATTTACTTACTCCTTTTGCTGTTTGATATAACTTACCAAACTTAGTAATAGGTGCAACATCAGCAGCTACATACTTTCCTCCTTTAAGAAGAACATCATCCACCTTACCAACTAAACTATTTGCAGCTTGTCTAGTAGGATTATATGATGAACCTAATAGATATGGTAGTTGTTGAAATTCTGTTACTGATAAAAGAGCTAGGTTACCAAAGAAAGAAGTTTTACCTACTCTCTCAGCATCTGCATTAATTTTATTTAATACATCTTCTGTTGGTTCTTCGCCAAAGTTTTCAGATTTGTATTTTTCAATTAATTGATTTCTATATTCATTAGAAGTTTGTAATGCTTCAAAAGAAGCTTCACCTGCAGAAGAGTATGCAGCAATAGCTGTTCTTCTAGCAGTATCACTAAAGTTAGTGATTTGATTTTGTAATTTTGAAAGCTGTGCAATCTTTGAAGATTTAGCAGTTAGGTCTGCAATAGAAGTGATTTCTCCTTCTAGTATAGCAGCAGCTTCAATGTTCTTAGCATTAGAAAATGCTCTTGCTGTATTTCTTAATAGTGGACTGAATAGTTTAAAAGCTTGAGAAGATTCTGCAGCTACAGCACCTGCACCAGCAAGTCTACCAAGAGAAGAACCTAATCTAAGTAATCCAGCATTAGCAATATTACCACCAACCATTGCACCAACAGCATAACCAGAGTTCTTGATTAATTTATCAAACAAGAAGTTTGCTGTCATCCAGTTATCTTTAGAATACCAAGAAGCATTCTTTTCAGCATCTGTATAATAGTTTGGTAGGATGTAATTATCCACCTCATTATTAAATTTATCTAATGCTCTTAATCCTTCATTATCCCAGATGTCTGCAAGTCTTCCAGAGAATGGTGATTTCACTGCACCATATAACGTAGCAAATCCACCAGCAACTGTTGTAGCTGCTAGACCTGCACCTTTTAAAATACCATTAACAGCTTTGTCTCTCCAAGATTGACCATAAGCAAAATCATTCTCAGTCTTCTCAGGATTGAAAACAGGAAACCTTCTTGCTTCATATAACTCTTGAGTGGTTACTGTTCTTGGTAATTCACTTTTACTAGGAGGAGGCAAGAAATTATCTTCTATAGGAGGAACAGTTCCACCTAGATTAGGATATCCTCCAGGTCTAGTTGCATCTATTGGAATAAGTGTATTGGTAGGTAGTACGTTCTCTTTGAGAGGAGATAGACGATCTTTTGCCATTACTGGGATATTAATTGTTCGATATTAGGATATTTGGTTTTAAACAACTGAATGATTTTATCATTAGTTAATGAAGGCAAATACTGAGTTTCAAAAGAACCTGGATCTGTAGATTTAGGAAAATATAGATCAACAGTACCATTTTTAGTTTTCATTCTAAATACTGGATATGTTAGCCCACCTCTTTCTTCTAAGTCAGCAACAACTGGTAAAGTTACAGTTCTATTTCCTGTAGCAGTTTGTCCACCAAACATACCATTATGGAATTTAGCATGTGTATAATCTTTGAATATATTTGTAGATCCAGAGTTTCTTAACATTGTTTCACCTAAATCTAAATTCTGACTTAGGAAAGATTGACCTAGATATTTATTTCTAGCAACAAATTCAGCACTAACAGGAACATCACTTGTTTCTCCAGACTCCTTATCAGTAACCTGTAGAATATATTCACCACCTTGTCTTCTTAATTGGAAGTCAACATCTTCTAATTTCTTTTTAGTCAATGTATTAAGTACATCAGCTGGTTCATAATTCTTACCACCAGTTTTTTGTTTTATATCTGATTGAACAATATTTGAAAGAGAACTAACAAAGTTTCCTTTAGCAGTGTTATCTTTAAACTCAACACCAGTTTGTTCTGTACCAAAGCCTCCTGTAATAGAAGCCATTTTTAAAGCAACACGTTTATTAACTTCATTTTGAATTTGAGCATTTCTTCCAGCAATTGGAGCAATCTTACCTAACACTGCATCAGCTGCACCAATACCAGTTGATTTACTTCCACCAGAACTTGATCCCTGATATCTTTTTGCAAATGTAGCATAAAGTAATTTTTCTCTAGTAGTTAAGTTTTCTGGATTAACAGATAATTGTTGAGCATCTGCTTTACCAACAACTTTAACTTGCTCTTTCTTAAGATAATCATATATCTCTTTTGGAGAGAATGTTGTTTTACTACCATTTGGAAGAGTAATTGTTAAACCATTAACACTTTTTAGTTGTTGGTTTAATGCTCCTCCAAGTGTTCCTTTAGGACTACCTGTTACTTCTTGATAAGCTTGATCTTCATATTTATTATAAATAGCTTGTTGATTAGCTAAAGTGTTAGCGTTTTCAATATACTTATCAAATTTTTGTTTCTCGTAGTCATCACGAGGTTTATATTTTCCAGTTTTATAATTCTCAATATTTTTAAGAATATCTTTTGGATTAGCAGCTTTATCTATAGAAGAAGATTGTCTTACTAACTCTGATAATATACCATCGTTTTGAGTTTTTATACCATCGTTATACTGACTATAGTTTTTAAGAGAATTAATTGCGTCAATTGTTTCATCTCCACTACCTACAAAGTATGGAGTGTTTGGTGCATTCTCAGCTTCAAACTTTGCTTTATCAAGAGCTAGTTTCTCAACATCTAATGCATAACCTAACTTTTTCCAATATTGTGCATTAGCTTCTTTTGTTTGATCAAGTTCAAAGTTCTTTGTTTTCCAATAGTTTTCTTTTAAAGGATTGGTTAGAACATTATCTTTAATTTCTCTATACGCAAATGCATTACCAATTTGATCTAACCAGTTTCTTGTATACAATTTAGATCTAGCACCATCTGTATTATTTGGAATTGTTTCTAATACATTTTTAAAATTTTGATCTAGTTGACCAGGAATATTCTTTTCAGCATCTCCTAATTGAGATTTGTAATAATCAATAGCTGTGTTAAGTTCATTCTGCTGACCAATATCAGTAGTGCTTAAAAGTTGACTTTCTAATTGTCCTAATCTTTGAGCATACTCTTTTTTAGTTTGAGCATAATTTTCTGTTGCAGCAATTTTTAAATCATCAGCAGTAAAGTTTCTATATTCATATCTACCTTGACTTGCTAATTCATCAATATCATTTGAATCTAATACAGCATTAATTGCTGTTCTAATTTGACCCTCTGTAACTTCTTTTATAGAAGTTCTTTGCATAGCATCAGCAATCTGTCCCCATTGAATCTTACCATTTTTATCAACTGCATATGGAATATCACCTTCCTTTAGATTAGGATTGATTTGCTTTAGGGTTTCCATCACTTTCTTATTAACGTCAACATGTTGTTTATATTGACCATTAAATTGAGCATTAACATCTTGACTGTTTAACCAATCACTTGCTTCTCTTGTAAAATCCCAATCTCTATTAGCAGAAGATTTACCTTCTTTTCTAAAAGCTTCACCAGCAGCAACTTGTTTCTTATATCTTTCTGTTGATGCTACAGCATTTTGAATAATAGGGTCTTTAACAATTTGATTAGTCATTCCTGATACAGAATTAACTAGTTGGTAATTAGAGAAGTCACCAGCAGCAACTGTCTTAAGTTTATTACCAAGTTCATCAAACTTAGATTGTAAGTAAACTTTATCTATATCTCTAAGAACAGCAAGCCCAGCAACATTATCAATGTTCTGTTGGATCTTCTGAACACCCTCATCATAACGACGTTGTTTTTCCATACCAACTTCAACCATTGCCTGAACAGGCAACTCTTGAATGTAAGGTGAAAACTGGGGTAATATGTCTGTGAATGAAGCCATGTTTGTATTAATTTAACAAATGTAATGGAAAACATTATATTTTCCAAGTGTTATAAGTGTTTTTGTTAATTCACTATAACTGTTTTGATTATAAATTTTTAAGTGCTTTAACGATTGAACCATTTCTAGAGTTTGTAGAAGTAGTCTTTTTAGTATCTGAACTAGGTTGTTGGAAACCAACAATATTTCCTTGATCATCATAGATAGGAAGATTGTTTGTTATAGTTGGTTTAGTGAACTGAGCTAAAGGATTTCTGTTTTGAGCTCTTCCTTGTTGATCAAATCTATAGTTGTACATATTCTCATATATACCTAATGTATTGTTTGCTTGTCTGTTCTGAGCAAACTTATCACTAATAGATTGTGCTGCAAGAAGCTTTTGAGCTTTAGTATTACTCTTAGCTTGAGCTTGTCTAACATATTGTTTATCACGAATATTTAGGTTTGCAAGCTGAGTATCATTTAATGTTTGTAAATTCTGATTATATATACCAAGTTTATTAGCAAGGTTAGCTTGTTCAGCACGACTTTTAATTTTATTTTTTGCTTCATAACCCTGTGTTATAATAGCTGCTTGAGCAGCAGCATCACTACCAGCAGCTTTGATAGCAGCATTAACTTGTGCATCTACATCATTTAAATCAGCTTGTGGATTAACTATATCAAAAGCAACAGCTAAGTTTGGTTGTAATGTTTGAGCATATACAGGTTCCTCTCTATCACCCATTACAGAAAGCTCAGGAGTGATCTGTGATAATGGTAGTGGTCTAGTGTTTGTTTCTCTTAAATATGGAAGTGCCTCATTAAGATATGGAGTTAATGTATCAAGTGTTTTATTTAAGTTGAATTTCTTTTTAGCTCTATCAGCCATAGTAGCATCAACTACAGGAGCACCAGGCTCTTCAAATTGTGGGAGAGCAGTGTAATCAGAAGCACCATACTTGTATCTATGCATCTGATATTGTTTGAATAGCTGTTGCTCATTCACTCCTGGAATTAGATCCTCTGGAGAATACGTATCTAACCACTCTTCAAAGGTTAAATAGTTAGGAGCACTAACAACTACCTCATCCATACCTATTGACTTTGAAAGATCACCTTTAGCATTAGTTCTGAATGCATCTATATCCTTATTAAATTTACTTTCAGCAGTTCTGAACTCTTGTATGATAATAGCATCCTCAGGATTATTAGGATCTAATGTTCTTCCATTGTAAGTAAATGTAGAACCTTCCTGTTTAACACCAGTATCTTGTTTAACACCAGTTTGTGCTTTCTTAAGAGCAATTCCAGACTTAGCTGTTTTACCTTTAGACTTATCCATCATCACTTTACCTTTAGCAAGATCATCAGCAATTAATCCATTCTCTTCAGCTGTATCATTGATTGCACTTTGTAATGCAGCTAAATCCATTTTATCTTGAGCATATTTTTTAAGTTTCATATTCTCACCTTTTAGAATTGCATTGTTTGTATCTAATGATAACTTATCAAATGATGTTAAAACATCTAGACTATCTATTCGTTTAGATGCTTTATCTATACTCTTGTTTGATTTAGCTTCACCTTTAGATAGGTCATTAGCAACATTTTTGAATTTCTTATTTGCAAACTTAGGGTTGTTAAGTAAGTCAGCATTTAGTTTGCTAATCTTTAAGTTACCATAAACATTAAGATTGGTATCACCATCACCACCATCTCTAAGTTTAACAGCTGGTTCACCACCTTCAACCTCTACAGGACTAGATCCATATTCAATAGGCATACCACCATCATCATGAGAAGGTCCTCTGAACATAATAGTTTCTCCACCATCAGGAAGATATGGATTGTATGAAATAGTTTCAGCCTCACCACGATGAACTTTTAAATCACCACCCATAGCAAATTGCTCTCTTCCTGTGTACATAGCTTGTGCACTAGGAGGAGTGTAAGATCTTAAATGACCACCAGCTCTTAACATATCTGCATCATGAGGAGGTTGTAATAAATCTTTTAGATTGTGCTCACCAAATGTAGTGATAAGTTGTGGAGTCCAATCATGACTTACATAACCACCATCTTCCATAAATGAACCATATCCTAACTGACCTGGTAAGCCTACACCAATATTTGCATATTGAATGTCTGATACATTTTGACCAGCTTGTTGTTGATACCTTTCAGTTTCTTTAGCTCCTTTTTTACCAAAGAGTCCACCAACTAAACTACCAAGAGTACCACCAATAATACTACCAACAGGTCCACCAAATACTGTACCTGCAGCTTGACCAATACCTTTACCAAGTTGAGAACTTCCACTAGGGCCTCTACCACCAGTACCAACTCTCTCAGCAATATTACCTAATACATCACCACCTTGACCAGTCATAAATTTTCCAAAACCAGATGTAGGATCAAACATTCCACCACCTGCAGCTTTAGTCATTTTACCACCATGATAATAAGCTTTTAATCTATTGCTATCATTCAATGGTTCATATCCCATATCTGAATAGATTGTATCAGGAGCAAATGTGTTTTGTATCTCAGTTGGATTACCACCAATGCTAGCACCATATTGTGCAGCAAGAATGTTTGTTCCTGTACCATAAGCAGGAGCTAATTGTCCAGGTTGAACAATAACATCTTCAGGACGAACATACTCACGTTGGATAATTTCCTGAGGAAGAAGAGCAGCTTGTTTCATTACACCTGTAAGTTGTGCATCTTGCTTAGCTTGCTTTCTAACTTGCTTCTCTTGTTGAATAGCAGATATACCACCAAAAACATTTTTAGCAGCATCTAAGTATCCAGAGGCAGAACTTGCTCCTTTAGCAGCAGCACCACCAATTGTTCCTTTGCTTGTAAATTCACCAAACAATTTACCAAGACCACTTGCATCAGTGCCAGCAGTTCTCATTCCACCAATCATGTTAGCAGTTGAACTAGCACCACCTAATCCACTAAGAGATGTTGGAGATGCAGTGTTGAGTTTACCAAGAGCTTTTCCAAAAGAAAAAGGATCAGGAAGTTCAAGACCACCAAATGCTTTAGGTACATCATTATAATTAGTGAAGTTGGTTAAATCGTCTAACTTTTTAAGTTGACCCCTGTCTTGTACACCACCATTAGCCATTTTTTTAGCTTCTGGATGTGCTTTAAAGAACGCTGCTTCAGTAGGATACTTTTTATAAAAAGCTTTCTCTGACTTAACTCCTGCAATTTTTAAGAATTGTGATTTCATATATCTAAGGTAATAATATTATTTGTATTTATTTAACCAACCACCATTTTCTTTCTTTGGTTTATTGGGATTGTCAACTGTTAGTTTTCCTTTTTGCAATTGATTTATAATCATTTTATTGCGAGTCTTATCATTTAATCCTGGAATAGATCCAATTAAACTTCCTTGATAGTTATTTTTAATATCCATCAATAATCCTTCTGGATTTAAACTCATTACTTCATTACCAATTCCAAGAAGATTTGCTCCAGCAATTCTAATTGCTCTATCAAGATCTGGTGAATATTGTCCAATAAATTTTGGAACTGGTAATCTTGATGCAACAGAAGCAGCTGCAGCAGCGTGTCTAACTGCATCAGCAGGTCCACTTGTAATAGCACCATAATCTAAACCTTTAGCTTTAGCAAGATCAGCAGCTGAGTTTATTGCATTAGCAGGTACTAAATAATTTCCCATACCAACCATTTTATTAAATGCTCGTCTACTAGTTCCTGTTACATAATCAGGATCATCATAACCACCTCTGGTAATTCCATCCTGAGCCATGGGATACTCAATAATTCCCCCATCTTCTTTTTTAGGAGGTTCTTTATATCCTTGTAACCAATCTTTTTGTAATATTCTACCCTCAATTGTTGGTATATCTCTTCTAGCTATTTGACTCCAATCCTTTTTTCCTTTATATCTTTGTCCCCAGCTAGATGCTGATTTAGGAACTTCTGCTATATAACCTTCTCCATATCGATCAGCTATATTAAACTTTGGACTGTAATAAGCATTATTAAATTGCTTACTTAAACGAAGATTAGTACCAGGAGAATAAACAACTTCCACATTTGGCTTAGCTCTAAATATGCCAGACTCTATTGCATCTTTCATTCCAGCTTCTCCAATACCTCTATACATTACGTCTTTAGGTAAGTTATATTGATATGCCCAAGGATTTATCTTATAAGCATTCTTTAAAGCTGTTTCTTCTGTAAGGAATTTACTAGCTCTACTTAAAGCTCCAGGAAGTGCTTGCATTGCAGCACCTGTCATTTCATTAAATAATCCATAACCAAGAGACTCTGCTAACATTGGAGCTCGTTGTGACCAATCACCAGATCTACCAGCTTCATATTCTTCTTGCGTGGGTAATCTAAATTGTGTTGGTTCAATTGCAATACCTGTAGCAATATCAGAAATAGCATTGGTAAAATCACTCTGTCCTTTTTTAGAAAGTTCTAGTTGTCTATTTCTTTCTGCTTGTTCCATTCTAAACTTATTCAAATTAGCTTCTTGTTTTGAAACTTTCTTTGGTTGAACAGCTTTAGTGTTATCAGATTTAGCTTTTAACTTCTCATCTTCTTGTTTCATTAAATCTCTTAATGGAACTATCTTTCCTTTCTGAGCCATAGGAATCTCTGTAACAGACTTTCCATCATAAGTGTAGTCTTCACCAGGCTGCATCATTTTAGTGTCTCCTGTGTCAGATATACCAAGCACAGGATAGTCTACACCCTGCATAGTTATTTGGTTTGAAGGGATGCGAGTTATTTCTCCTGGATGAGCCCATTGTCCCATAGGGTCTTCAATGATTCCACCCTCTTCATATTTACTTAACCATCCACCATCTTTACTAATATTCTTTGGTTTCCAATCAAGTCCCTCTTGATAGAATCTCATCTCCTGTCCATTTTGTGCAGAAGTTTTTCCACCATTTCTCCAGTTCCACCATTCCTCACTCATCTTACTATACTTATCGTATTTTTCTTTATTGGTCTTTATTAAGTTTTGAGCCTCAATAAACTTTTTATAATCCTCAGAGGATTCAAGAGCTTTCTTAGCTTCCATCTTCTCTTGTTGCCATTTAGGATATCCAGGGTTTACACTAGCAGCTTTTTGTGCTGCTTCAGGAGTTAGTCTAAAATAGTCTGTCTTTTCAAATTGATATGGTTTATATGTTCCTTCTTCAAAAGGTCTAAGTTCTTTACCTTCTCCAGGTTTGTTGTCATTAGTTTGAGAATAATTATTGTATACAATTAGTGCTTGCCTATTTGGATTATATCCTAAGACAAGTTCCATATGACGAGGTTTTCCTTCATTAGTGTACTGAGCAAGGTCTCCTGCTTCAGGTGCTTCATTTGGATTAAGTTTACGATATCCAACCTTCGCATAGTTATTATCTTCTACAAAAGTAGGATTGTATTGAGGAATTGTATATCCAGTTTTTGGATCATAGTAAACACCAAGTTTTCCTTTTAGTGGACTAAAGTCAACACCAATCATAGACTCTAATGTACAAATACCATTTATACATGTCATCTCATTTGTTGGATCCTGAGGTAGTGGGAATCCTTTATTTGAATTGATTGCTTGATATGCTTTTGAAACAACATCTTTTGAAAGAAACTCATTTGGATTTAAGGTTTCTCCAGGAGTATATCCATACTTTTTAGCAGCCTCAGTTGGAAAATTAGAAAGAAATTCGTTTTGATTTTTATATTGATTTATAAAATCTGATGCTTCTTTTTTAAACTTTTCTTTATTTACATTAAATGTATTTAACATTTTAAGCTCATTCTCAGCCTGATGTGAACTTCTTATCCAATCTTCATTAGTAGCATAGTCATTTTTATATTCATCATAGTGATTAGGATTAATAGGTTGATAGCCATTCCAAACATCAAAATATTTTCCTTCATACTTCTTCTTCCATTCTGATTTAGGTAAAGATTTAGCATCTGCAATGAGATTTGCCATTAAAGAATCATTCTTTATTTTCATTTGAAGCGATCTCGAATCATTACCTCTCCATTTTGGATTAGTTGGATCAAAAGTTTCAGAAACACCTGTAGTAATTGTTCTATTAAAACCACCAGGTATTGGAATATATCCATCATTAGGTGTATCACCACCACCAGTATCACTCTTAACTACTGATTCACCTGTTTGTGCAGAAGCTTTTGTCTTCTTAGCATAAGGACCATTAGAAGGAGCAGGACTTATTGTACGTGCATACATATGTCCTACAGAACCAGGAAGAGAACCACCCATTTGCATTGTTCCACCCCATGCACCATTGTAGTTAAAACCTTTATCAGTTAAGCCACCCATTGTTCCCTCAATACCATTCTGGGCATCAGGAGTATCTTCAAATTTATTTAACCAACCACCATCCTTCATTGTGTTATCTTTTCCACATTGATGACATACATATAAATCCTTCTTACTAGAATCTGATTTATTCCATGACCAACCACAAGAAGAACATGTTACTTTACTAGCCATTATTTGTAAGAAATTTGTGCAGGAGTTGTAATGAATTGACTAACTAAATGTGCATCAGATCTATTATCTAATATGTGTCTCACCTTTAAATCTTTTGCTCTAAGAGGATCCTTTCTAAAGGACATTGTTCCATAGTTCATGTTAGCTTGGTTTACAATCTTATCAATTGATAATGATTCACAAGTTCTTAGGAACAATGGTTCTTGTCTATCTTTAA
>Ga0181344_1000306_pt1 | contig 19711 bp, 15 predicted proteins | sample Su13VDMLBDD_FD_130098 | JGI IMG/M metagenome (GOLD analysis project Ga0181344, IMG submission 130098) | Freshwater viral communities from Lake Michigan, USA - Su13.VD.MLB.D.D | ecosystem: Environmental > Aquatic > Freshwater > Lake | place: USA: Michigan | collected 2013-07-15
AGATTGCGCAAGGGCGCGACGGCGAGTTCATCGAGGTGGAGCTGAGCACGGGGCAGACGCTGGCGGGGGCCATCGCGCCGATCCCGCATGTGCCGGTGCCGGTGGAGCTGGAGCGGTATCTGGCCGAGGTCGACGCAGACTTTGGGCGCGGGTCGGTGCTGGCGCCGTTCACGCGGGGCGAGGCGACCAAGGCGAGCGCGACCGAGGTGCAGGCGCTGGCGGCCTACACGGCGTCGGAGATTGGGCGCATGGCGCGGGCGCGCGACGCGTGCATCACGCAAACGGCGCACACGTACCTCGTGATGCTGGCCACCTTGATGGGGGACACGAGCGAGCTGGTGCAGATGCAGGGCAAGGCGTACCAGATGGAGGCGGCGGACTTGCTGGCCGACTTCCAGATCTTCGCGCACGACCTGGGCACCACGCCGATGAGCGAGGCGGTGAGGAAGCAGGAGTTGCTGACGCTGCTGCCGCTGCTGGAGAAGCTGGGTGTGGCGCCGGACAAGCTGCTGGCGATGGTGGCGCGGTCCTTCGACCTTCCGGCCGACATGGTGGCGGCGCCCCCTGCGATGGCAGCGCCGGTGGCGCCCGAGGGCGTGGCGGGCATGGAGCGCGGCCCGCAGATTGCGGCGCCCCCTGCGCCTGGAGAGGTTGCCGGCATGCCGGCCGGATCGACGCGGGTTGCTGAGGTCCTGCCGCCTGGAGGGGTGGTCTGATGCCGATCTACGAGTACTGGTGCGCCCAGGGCCACAAGACAACGCGACTGCGCCCGATGGCTGAGCGCATCGAGCCGGTGCCGTGTGAGCGGTGCGGCGCGAGCGCGGGGCTGGGCGTGTCGATGCCGGCGCGCACCGCATGGTCCTGGGGCGATACCAAGTGGGACGGCTTCCACGACCGGGGGCTGGGCGTCACGCTGCGCGACGAGAAGCACCGCGAGGCGGTGATGCGCCAGCGCGGGTTGCGCCAGTTGGAGGACGGCGAGGTCGAGGCCGAGATGCGGCGCGTCACGCGCGAGCACGAGCGCCATGAGGCGCAGGTTTCGACGTTCACGCGCACGCTGCGCGAGACTGGTGATGCTGCCATCGCGGCGGCCGAGACTTTCCCCGTACACGATCTGGAGTGAACATGGACCCGATGCAGATGACGGAAGAGGCGCGCGCCGTGGGCGCTCAGAAAGAGCAGGTCATGTCGGATGCGTTTGAGAAGGGCGCCCCGACTGGCAAGTTCAGCGTGTCGGCGCTCAACGCGACGGTGGGCGCGTTCAACCGCCTGCTGATGGCGATGGGCCAGCCGGGCGACTACCCCGAGTTCAGCGGCGACACGACCAAGCTGCCCGGCGACTTCGTGCGCGGGCTGGCGATGGCGACGGACGCGGCGGCTGAGATGGGCGTCGAGCTGCCGCCCGTGGGCGAGGTCAAGAACGACGCCGGGCTGGCGCGGCTGGCTGGCGCGATGGATGCGCTCTCGAAGGACGAGCAGTTCAAGGCGATGATGGCCTCGTCGCCGGACGACCTGCCGACCGATGAAGAGGCGCCCGAAGGTGAGGACGACACCGACAGCCTGATGATGGAGCGTGCCTGATGAGCGACACCACCCCCGCCGTTGCGCCGGCGGCCCCCTCGACCACCACGACCGCTGCGGAGGGCGGCGCGCCGCTCGCCAGCTTGCAGCAGGGCGCCCCGCCAGAGGCCGCTGCGCCGAAGGACAAAGGCGCCACGCTGACGGGTGAGCCTGCCTGGAAGAAGCAGATCAACGATCTGGTGGAGCGCGCCGAGAAGGCCCGCGCCGAGAAGGAGGCCAAGGCGGCGCCGCCGCCTGAGCCTGAGGGGCTGAAAGAGGGGGAATCGTGGGACAGCATCTACGCGTCGCAGCCGCCCGAGGTGCAGCGGGCGATGGCCGAGATGCGCAAGATGGTGACGCGCAAGACGCAGGAGCTGGCGGCCGAGAAGAAGGCCATCGAGGCGCAGCGCAAGGCGCTGGTGGCGCCCGAGATTGCCAAGGCGCTGGAGGCGCCCCCGCTGGCTGGAGAGGTTGACCCGTTCGACCCGAAGAGCTTGTCGGCGCACATCGAGGCCGAGGTCAAGCGGCGGCTGGCTGAGGTGCTGGAGCCGGTGCGTAAGCAGAGCCAGCAGGCTGAGGCGCAACAGCGGTACGAGTCCTTCATGGCCGAGCATCCTGACCTGAGCGCCGACAAGGCGCTCCGCACGGAGGTTGCCGCGCTGCTCAAGCAGAACGCGGCGCTGGACCTTTCGACGGCGTACTACGCAGTCAAGGGGCGCCGGTCCCGCGCTGCTGAGGCCGAGGCTGCCAAGCGTGTGGCGCTGGAGAGCCGGGCTGCCCAGCGTGCAGCGCTCAACGTGTCGACCGGCCCGCGCGTGGCGGGTGGGCGCGTGGAGCCGAGCATCGACCCCAAGGCGAGCGCGTGGGAAATCTACCAAACGCTTGCGAAGGCGCGGAGCGTGTAGTACCTTCCTGCCATCTCACAGCCCCGACAGGACACGCTGCTGAGGTGGCCCCCCGCCGCGGGACACGCCCCTTCACCACTGACCAGTTTAGAGGCCAATCATGCCGATCCAGAAGGACATTCTGGCGTCGACTCTCCAGATCCTGCGGGACAAGGAAGTCGACAACACCTTCCGCATCATCCCCTTGCTTGAGGCGGTGCAGCGCACCGGCACCATCGAGAAGGTCAACGGCGGCGCCTACGTGGACCACCCCGTCATCCTGACGGACCACTCCACCCTGACGCAGCTCAGCACCGGGTACGAGGCCATCAACCTGGCCGTCAAGGACCCGATGCGCACCGCGACCTACAACTGGTGCGACTTCGTGGCGCCGATCGTGCTCACCAAGAAGGAAGAGCTGAGCAACAAGGGCGAGCAGGCGAAGGTCAACATCCTTCAAGCGCGCCTCAAGCAGACGATGGGCATGGTCAAGCGCGAGGTCGAGAAGCAGCTCATCCGGGGCAACAGCACCGTGCTGACCGAGTTGCAGACCCTCAACGACACGAGCGCCGCTGCCGGCACCGGCTGGTTCGAGGGCGCCGCGTTCGGCTCGCAGGGCAACACCGTGGGCGGCATCGCCAAGAGCGGCTTCCCGCTCTCCTGGCAGAACCACGTTCAGAACGGCAGCTTCGCGGCCAACGGCCTCAAGAAGATGCAGCAGTTGCTCATCGACATCCAGCAGACCGCGCCCGAGGGCGATGTCGACATCATCCTCGCCAGCCCGCTCTCCTACGGGCTGTACAAGGATGAGTTGCAGCAGTTGGAGCGCTACGTCAGCGCCACCGAGCAGCGCAACATGGCCGGCCGCCTGGGGCTGGAGTTCAACGGCGCCGCGATGTACATCGAGCCCAACCTGGGCTTCACCGGCACCATCGACCGCGTGGCCCCGACGACCGCCCCCGTGTCGATGTACTTCCTGAACAGCAAGCTGTTCACGGTGTACTTCGATCAGGACGCGTTCTTCTCGCTGGAAGAGCCTGACATGATCTCGGGCTACGCCGCGTTCTCTCAGAACCTGCTGGTCCGCATGCAGCTCGCCACGAGCAACCTCAGCGGCCACGGCATCCTCGTCAACGCGGAGACTTGATCATGGCCAAGAACACCCTGCTCCAGTACCTCGACAACGACGCTGGCGGCGCTGGCGTCACCTCGTCCAACCGCCGCACCACCGAGATCTTCCTCGCGGGCGAAACGGTGGTTGTGGGCGATGTCGTGTCTCTCGACTTGGCTCAGTCCAGCGACGGCGACAAGGGCCTCATCATCGTCAAGGCCGACACCGGCACCGCTACCGACACGATGGCGGTCGGCGTGGTGCTGCGTTCGGCTGAGCCGACCGGCGCCCTGACCATCGGCTCCCGCATCGAGGTGGTCACGCGCGGCCTCGTCACGGCGAACGTTGACGGCGCCACCGTCGCTGGCTCCCGCCTCATCGTCGGTTCGACGGCTGGCCGCTTGGCCATCGCTGCCGACATCGTGGAGAGCGGTTCTGCCACCGTGTCCCAGCGCCCGATCATCGCCATCGCTGCCGAAGCGGATACCTCCAACCTCGCCAAAGTCTACGTCCTCGCCATCTTCTGAGCGCGGCGTCGACTGCCCCGTCCCCGGCGCCTCCCTGGGGGCGGGGCTTTCGCTTGATGGAGCACGAGCATGGCAACCCTGGCTGAGCTGCGCGGCTACGTCGCCAACGTCCTCGACTACGACCCGCAGAACCCGACGTACCGGGCGCAGGTCGACGCCATGCTCAACGAGGCGCACCGGCGCATCGTGACTGAGAAGCCGTGGACCTTCATCAACAAGGTCGCGGACGTCATCGCGTACCCCGACCGCAGCGCCACAATGTCGTTCTCGACGACCACGGGCAGCGTGACGACGGGCAGCGCGTTCTTCACCAACGATATGGTGGGGATGCAGGTTGAGGTTGAGAACGGCAGCACCTACGAGATCGCGTGGGTGGAGACTTCGACGCAGGCATGGTTGACGACGGCGTTCACCGATGGCCTGCCGACGACGCGCACAGCGAAGGTGGTGCATCGGTTCCTCGACATGCCGCAGGATTGCGTGCAGGTCCTGGGCCTCTCGCGCCGTGTGCAAGAGCTGAGCGCCACCGACCCTGGCCAGCTCCTGCCGCTGATGCGGTACGAGGACGAGTGGTACAACCTGCCGCTGGGCGAAGTGAACCTGCCTAACTACTGGATCGAGCAGGACCCTGCCTACACGGCGGCGCCGCGCCAAGGCGTGACGCTGGTTTCCACCGTCGAGCCACCGGGGCAGGGCGTTCGCACGCTTGAGATTGCGGTGGCGCACAGCCGCGCCGCTCGGCTCAGCCCGTTGACGGCCACGCAAACGGTCACGCTGAGCGACACGCAGGGCCTCGACCTTGACTTCCAAGGCATCCCCGACGAGACGGGCTACTACCGGCAGGTCTACTACCGGGCGCCGACCATCGGGCTGCAAGAGTGGCGCCGCCTGCCGGGGCAGAACGCGTGGCCGTACACCGGCATCCGGCAGGACCCCAACACGGCATCTGGCGTCAGCGCCTTCCGCATCTCGCTGGCTGACTTGCAGAGCGAGGTGGTGTGGCTGCTGCCGCGCCTGGAGCGCAGCGACGGCTTCATCGCACGGGTGCGCCTGTACCCGCGTCAGGACAAGCAGTACACGTTCCAGTGTCGGTACATCCAGCGCCCGCCGCTGCTGGTGGAGGACACCGACGTTCCTGCCATCCCAACGGCGCACGCGCTGATCGTGGCGTACCGTGCGCTGGCGGACCTGCTGGTGAAGCACGACAACGCGCCACAGGCTGAGTTGTTCAAGCGGCGCTACGCTGAAGAGCTGCTGAAGATGGAGCGCCGCTACCTCATCACGCCAGGGCGCCGCATCGTGAAGGGCGATTGGCAGACGTCGACGGACCCGACGACGTTCAGCCGGTACGGCCGACTGGTGCATACGTGAAGGGGCAGATTCTCCAGAGCCCGCGTGCGGGCGGCCTCACCCTCGCGCAGCCGCAGCCGCTGGAGGGCGCCAGTATCGCGGAGAACCTGGCGGTCGACGGCGACACGCTGGGATGGAGCACGCGCGTTGGCTTCGAGCGTTACCGGCCCATCCCTGGCGCCGGCTTCACGCCGTTCGCTGGGCTCGGGCGCATCGACAGCCTCTTCGTGTTCCAGCAGGTTGCGGGCGGGGCGCGCCAGCACATCCTGCTGGAGAGCGGCGGCGCCTTGTACCTGTTCTACGAGGCCAACGGCGCGGCGCCGTCGTTGCAGTTGCTGCGGAGCGCGCGGGCGGTGCCGGCAGTCACTGAGCCGGCCTCGCAGTACGCGGTCTACAAGAACTTCCTGATCATCACCAACGGCTACGACGCGCCCTTGATGGTGCGCCCGTGGCCGCTGGGCTCAGACGCTGAGGCGACGCTGGCCAACGCCAGCAGCCTGTGTGTGCGCACGCTTGGCTGGCAGGGCGCCCCGCGCCCGCCTGACCCGTTGCGAGTGTCCGCATCTCTCGGCATCAGCACCACTGATTACCGTGGGGGCGGCGACACGTTGACGCTGCCGGTCCCGGCGAACGCATCGGCGCTGCCGTCCGGGCTGGGGGACACGGCTGGTATCGGGTACTCGACTCGCAAGTCGGCCGGGCCTCCCGTTGTGCCACGCGAAAACGAGTTCAGCTACAGCGTGTCGTGGATCAGCGACACCGGCAGTGAGAGCCCGGTATCGAGCACATCCGAGGTGGCGTGGGAGCAGAGCGGCACGATCGGCTACTACTACGCTGTGGGGCTGCGCCTGCCTATCGGGCCGCCTGGCACCGTAGCGCGCAACCTGTACCGGTCCAACAACCACGCGCAGGACGCGTGGGCCGAGGGCGACACGAGCCGGTACTTCTGCATGCAGGTCCGCAACAACGTCGACGAGCTGGTCATCGACAGCTACCGGGTGCTCGGCGCTTCGGAACCGACGCCGGACCAGAGCGTTCCGCTGCCGGCGCCGCGTTCGCGGTTCTCGGCGGTGTACCGCGACTGCCTGTTCCTCGACGGCGGGGTGGCTGAGCCGACAACGCTGTTCTACTCGCAGCCCGGCTTGCCTGAGCAGTTCGGCGCCGCCAACTTCGTGCGCCTGAGCAACAGCACCGGCGGCGTTACGGCGCTGGTGAGCTTCTACACCGCGCTGCTGGTGTTCCGTGAGGGCGGCATCGACGTCCTTGTGGGCGACCCTGAGAGCGGCTTCCAAGTCACGGCGCTGAGCAATCAGGTGAGCTGCCGGTCGCCGTCGACGGTTGACGTCGTGCCGGGCGTGGGCGTCGTGTTCCTGGCGGTGGACGGGCTGTACGCTGTGCGGGGCGGCTTGCAGGGCGGCTCGCAGTTCGAGGTGCTGCGCCTCAGCACGGGCCTTGAGCCCATCTTCCGCAGCATGACGCCGGACTGCCTGCCGCGTGCGGTGGGCCGGTACTCCCCTCGCACGCGTGAGTACCATGTCTACTTCGCCACGCAGGGCGCCGATCGCCCGTCGCTGGGCGTCGTGTGGCACATCGAGAAGGGCGCGTTCTCCACCCGCTCCGGGTTCCCTGTGGGCGCGCTGGACCGGCTGTACAACGGCGAGCTGGTGTTCGGGCATCACACCGGCATCGAGGGCGCCGGGCAGGGCGCCACGCCGCCGGCTGGTCTGTTTGTCATCTCGGCGCGCCGTGCGCTCGGCGGGACCGTAACGGTGGTGCAGGGGGAGCCGGTCTACACCGACGCCCCGGCGCCGGTCAGTCGGTGGAAGTCGCCTTGGCTGGACATGGGCGACCCGCAGATTCAGAAGCAGCCGCAGTACGTGACGCTGTGGGTGATGACCACGGGCAACGTCGACGTCACGCTGCGACACTACAAGGACTTCCAGCGGGTGCCGACCATTGAGCGCCCGTACTTGGCGCAGCCGCCGGACACGACGGCGCTGCCGGTGCTGGACACGGCGGTCATTGGCAGCGCGGTGTGGGAAGAGGCTCGGCTGGTTCCGCTTCGCATCGCGGTGGCGTCGCAGAGCTGCGCGTGGTTCGCGTTCGAGTTCGAGACTCAGGACGATCTGGTGCTGGTACGCTGGGAAGTCGAGTACGCAGCGCGGGGCACCCGCACCATTGAGGGGGCGCGCGCATGAAGGCATGGACGCAACATCAGCCGCGCGTTGACCAGCTCGTGCAGGCGGACCAGTTCAACGCGGAGATGCGCGCCGCCCGTTCGAGCATGATGTCGCTGGACCGGACGCAGATGCCGATCGACGCGCTGACGTCGACCATCGCGGCACCGAGCGCGTTGCACCGCTTCTACGTCACCGAACTGGTCAACGGGGGCCTCGCCTACCCTGGCCAGCAGAACACCGAGATCGACACCAACGTCGAGGCCGAGGGTTGGGCGTGTGCCACCTTCGCCAACTACACCGGTGGCTGGCAGACCTTCGCCACCTTGACGCTCCCTGCGCACCGTGGTGGCTCCACCATCGTTGAGATGATCGGCACCGGGTACTCCAACGGCATCGACCACATTGTCGGTGCAGCGGGCTCAACGCTCGTCAACAACGAGAAGAACCTGTCTGTGCGGTGCCGCGTGAACGGGCAGACAGTGGCCGAGCTGCTGGGCGTGCCGCACGGGGTTCAGACCTTCCGGCTTGTGGGCGCCGTGCAACTTCCGCCCGGCAACCACGAGGTTGCGCTGGACTGGCGCGGGACTGGTCCAACCGCCAACGAGGCCGTGGTCGACCTGAGCCTGAGCAAGCCAATCATGCGCTACCATCTCTTCAACATGACGTTCTCGGCGTACGCGAGGTTCCGTTGAGCCGCATCAACCGCGCGCCCGTTTCGCCCGGCGACACCGTGGACGCCACGCCGCTCAACGCTGCGTACACTGACTTCGCTCAGACGGCGGCGCTGGACCAGTTCAACACGCGCGACAGCGCGTTCGACCTGGCGCACCTCAAGACCAGCAGCACCGGCGCGCTCATGCTGCTCGATGTGCGCGAGCAAGCGGTGGGCACCGGCGACATCCTGCATGCGGCGCCGGCATCAGTGTCCAGCGCGGTGGCTGGGCCGGCAACGCCATCGGTGGTGACAGGCGGCGCCGGCAGCGTGCTGAGCTACGGCGGCAGCGGGCTTGTGCTGCCGACCGACACCGTGCTGCGGGTGTACGCCAGCCTTGGGGTGCGCCCGCGCTACACGGGCACCCCTTGGGCCAACAGCGCGCCTGACGCGCTTGGGCAGTACGATGTGCTCGACGGCGGCGGTGGCTCCACTGTGCTTTCGCTGGGTGCCCACTTCTGGATCGTGCAGCTCCAGTGGGACATCACCAGCTCAGCGCTGATCAACTGGGCGCCGGTCGACGGGGCTGGCGGCTTTCAGAACGTCGCCGTTGCCGGGCTTTATGGGCAGAGCCTCAGCACGATGCGCGGGTGCGCTTGCGTCCCGGCATGGAACCTGATGTGGACCAACTGGATCGACGGCGAGGCGCCGCCCGGCGCGCTGCTCGACCGCACGATTGGCTGGTACGGGGCGCCGATCAACTACGTGCTGCTCAACAACGGCACGCGCACCGTGTACGGGCTGCGGCTGGTGGTCCACGGCATCTACCACTCCTACCGCAACACCAACACCAACTTCGCCGTGCTCGACGTCAACGTGGCCGGCACCCTGCAATACGACCAGGGTAACATCACCAGCATACTCTTCCGGGTGCAGTGATGGCCTACTCCCCTCCTGTCACGTTCACCAACGGCACCCCGCTTGATGCGGCTGACCTGCTCTCGAACGACGACGCGCTGCGCGCCTATCTGCACGAGGGCGTGGCCAACGGCGACCTGCGGACCAGCGCCCGCTGGGTAGAGACACGGCACATTCAGCAGCCCAACTACGAGCCGGTGGCTGGGCTGCAAACCGGCGTGAGCGGCACCAGCGGTGGGCACGCTTCGGGTGGCCCGCGCACTCGGCTGACCTTCGTGTCGTCCTTCATCGCCGGCACGGGGCGCGGTGGCGATCCGCAGTGGGCGATGGTGCCGGAAACATCGTTGGAGCTGGACACGCGGCGCTCGGGCCGCGCTCTCTACCACTGGTCGCTAGAGGCATGGGTCGGTCCCGACGATGTGCCCACAAGCACCAACCCAACGGCATCTGATGCGCGACGCGTGTATCTGGCGCCCGCTGTGGTGCGAGGTGGCGTCATCACGCCGTCAACCTCGCGCGCCCAGGAGGTGCGGCAGAATCAGGACAACTGGCTGACTGCATCACCCGGCGGTGCCGAGTACCCGTTCAACTTGAGCGGCTACGGACTCAGGGCAGGCACTCACCTTGTTACCTTCGGCACAGGCGAACGGCTCAGCATCGGGCTGGCGTTCTACTCGCAAGTCATGTCCAGCGTTGTGTTCAACTGGTCCATCGCCGTTGAGGCGTACTACCTCTGAGGGGGCCGCATGTCGGTAGGCATCCTTCCCGCCGCCGCTCTACTCAGCGCCGGCATCCAGGGCATCCAGGGCGTCGGTGAGGGCGTGGGGCGCGCCGTTGCCGCGCGGCAGTACTTCACCAAGGAGGACCGCGAGCGCCTTGACGAGTTGCGGCGCATGGAGGCGCAAGGCCAGCTCGGGCTGAGCGGCGCTGAGCGCGCCGACTTGGAGGCGATGTACAACGCGCAGCGGGGCGCTGGGCTGCGGAGCCAGCAGGCGGCTGGGTTGCAGCGGGCGGTGGCGGCGTCGCAGGGCGGCGTGACGGATGCGCGGGCGCTGTTCCTCAACGAGATGGCGCAGCAGCAGGCCGAGCAGTCGGCGCGTGCGGCCCAGGCGGCAGACATGGTGGCGCAGAACCGGGCGGCGGCTGAGGCACAGCGGGCCGAGATGGCGGCGCTCGACCAAGCACAGCGGCAGCGGCGCCGTGAGCTGGTGGGCGGCGTGGCGCAGGCGCTGACGGGCGGTGTGATCGCGGGTGGCGCGGCGGCGATGCCGGCCATCGAGGCGCGCGTGCAGCAGCAGCGGCAGGCGCAGATCATCAAGCAGGCGCGCGGCACGTTGACTGAAACGGAAACCGGCGACCTTGACTTCTACAGGGGCATCTGATGTCGGCCAACATGCTCCCGCAGCGCTTTCAGTTCGGCCCGCAGGACACGCTGGGCACGACGATCTACTACCGCTACTACCCGTATCAGGCGACGCTGGCGCGGTGGGACCGGGCAAGCGCTGAGGCGGCGCGCAACCCGTACGAGCAGCGGCTGGCGATGCTCCAGGCGCAGCTCGACACGGAGCGCGCCGAGCTGATGCAGATGATGCGGGCGCTGAGCGCCGGCCCGACCGCGCTTGAGATCCAGCAGGAGGCGGCGGCGCGTGCTGCCACCGCTGCGGCGGGGCGTCGGCGTGGCGGTGGTGGTGGTGGCGTCGGCCCGATGGACCAACTGAGAGCGCTCCAGATCGCACGCGATATCGGCGGGCGCGCCCAGGAGACTCAGACTGAGCTGCCGATGTTCGGCGCCCGCTTGGGCAGCAAGGGGCTGCCGGAACCGTCTGATACGACCATTCGTTTCAACAATGACCTCGCCAATGCCATGCGCAATCTGCCGCCAGAACGGCAGTTTGCTATGGCACAATCGGCGTCGCTGGACCGCGCAATAGCGCCAATCAAGCAGCCTCGTGACGGCTCCATCAACATGGAGGCCGTTGCGGCAGCGGCACAGTTGGCCAACAGCGGCGTGGCTCGTGAGGTTGCGGCAGAGGTCTACGGGGTGCCGGCAGACGCGCTGACTCCCGAGGCCATCAGCAGCTTGCGCGCATCGCTTACGGCGTCGCAGGGGGCAATCGAGCCGCTACCTGCGGCCCAACAGTACCAGAACCAGCTTGCTGAGGCCGCCGCGCAGCTTGCGCTAAGCATGCGGGCGGGCGCTGGCGGCGCCGGGCGTGGAGGCGGGGGTGGTGGTGGCGCTGCAACGCAGGCTGTGGACCCCAACACGGTGCTCAGCGAGGCCGAGCGGCTGGCAGTTCAGCGCTACATCGACGCGCTGGCTGACGATGGCGTGGCGAAGCCGGAAGAGTACGGCGAGGGCTTCGAGGCTGGCGAGGCGGCGTATGAGAAGGCGGCGAACCTGGGCCTCTACACCCGCGCTCAGGCGCCGTACTTCAACAACGAGTTCCTAAAGCGGCTCGGGTCCGTCGCCCAGCTCAAGACGGAAGAGGGGGAAACGCGCCAGCAGTTCCTTGAGCGCGAAGAGCGCACGCCGGCTGAGATCGAGCGCGAGCAGGCGCGCCTGTTCCTTGAGAGTGAAGCACGCGCTCAGGGGCTCATGTTCCTTGACCCGCGCGACTACCCCGACAAGCCTCGATGGTGGCTGGACACGGTGCCACGGGCGATGCGGATCGTGCGCGAAGAAGGCGTAAATGCGCTGCTGGCGGATGTCACCGACGCACAGGCAGAACAGAAGCAGGCCCGTCGTGGCTTCACGCAAGACCCTGCCGAGTACGGGCGCACCCTTGCGCTGACGACCAACATCACGGGCACCTACGCGCGGGCGCTGGCGCAAAAGAAGTTCAAGAACGACGAGCGGGCCGATGTCGCGCTGGACTACTTTTACGCAACGCGAGGTGCTCAGAACCGGCGCGCCACCATGACGCAGGCGCAGCTCAAACAAGAGGCGGCGCAAGCAAAGCAGGCGCCCCCTCCGACGCCCGCAGCGCCTGCACCGGCGCCGCCTCCTGCTGCGCCTACACCAGCAGCGCCGCCTGCCGCGCCTGAGGCATCGCCTAGGCTGTACCCGCCTCCCGGAACGGTAGCGACCACACCTGATGGCGACGATCTGGAAAGCATCGTGTTCCAGAACATCCCGCCCGAGGTGGTGCAGGAGCCGTCCACCAGCGCGCCGCGCACGTACAACAACCCCACGTGGGACGCCATCGAGCAGATGGTGAACATTCGCAAAGCGGTTGAAGGCCCGCCATACCGCATGACCGATGAAGAGCTTGACGAGATACTGCGGGGCGCCAGCGCTGAGATGAACCAGCACCGGCTGCGCGCGCCGCCTCCGCTGCCCGCGCTTCGTCCTGCAACGGTGCCCCGGTGAGCCGAGCGGTATACCTGCGGAGCGCGGCAGAGGCCGAGGCGCAGGGCAACACTGCGCTCGCGCAGATGTTCCGCGAGATGGCAGGCGAGGGCGCGCAGGCTCCCGCTGAGCCACCCGCGCCTCTGCCGTCTCTCGTGGGCGGCGCGCCCGGCCCGATGGCCGGCGAGTTCTACATCGAGGGCGCAGAGGCGGCGCGGCAGACCCGCGAGCGCATGCTGCCGCAGGCCGAGTTCACGCTGCCCGAGATCGAGGCTGAGGCACAGGCGGCACAGCGCCGCATCGAGACGCCGGTCACAGCAGCGGGGCGCCGCAGCTCAGATGCTGGGCTGTTCCGCGAGTCGCGCATCCTGCCCGGCACCGCGCTGGTGGTCGACGAGGAAACCGGGCGCGCGCGTGAGGCCAGCAGCCTGGAGTTGCTGGGCGAGTCTTTCCGCCGGCAGACCACGTTGGAGGCGACCAGCCCCGAGGACCGCGCGCGCATCGAGGCCCAACGCAAGGCGGCGGAAGAGAGCCCGGTGCTGGCGGCGACGCAGGAGTTCCAGCCGGGGCGCATCGTTGAGACAGCGTTTGCCTCGACCATGCGCAACCTTGGGTTCAGTGAGGCAGGCGCCGGCAACTTCATCTTCGACACGCTGCCGCTGTACTACGAGGTCGACGAGCGCGGCGAGTTGCAGAACCCGGACAGCTTGGCAGACCAGTTCGCGCGCACAGTCGAGCAGGGCATCGAGCGGGTGGCGCCGGGCTACGCGGGGCAACCGTTCCTGCTGCCCCAGGGTGATGGTGAGCCGTCTGTCAGTCTCGGCAATCTGCTCCAGTTCGTGCCGCGCCCGTTCCAGGCAGTCGACCGCGACAGCGCTACGGCGATCGACAAGGCAGGCGAGCGCACGGCAGAGTACACCGGCCGCTTCCTTGCCGACGTCGCGCTCAGCTCGGCGCGCGGGCGCGGTTTCATTGACGAGTTCCGCAGCGTTCCGGCCGTCGACGCAGTAGCGGGGGAGAGCTTCGGTGGTACGGACCTGGCGGCGCTTGTGCTCGGCGCCCTGGTGCCTGCCACGCCGTTGGGCGTCGCGTCCATCGGGCGCGGGGTGACGCGCGCGGCGGGCCGCGCCCTCGACGTCGCAGATGAGGTTGACGCGGCGTTCGAGGTGGCAGCGAAGGCGGCATCGCCAGCGGAATGGGGGCGCGCCGTGCGGCTCCAGAGCGCAGCGAACGACCTGCTGGTGAGCGCCGGGCAAGAGCCGGTGAAGTGGTCTGACGCGCTGACGCGCTCGGCCGAGGTCAAGAAGCGGGCGGCGGACACGCTGGCGGCTGAGGTCGCCACGCCCTACGCGGTGCAGGACCTTCTGCAAGAGCTGGAGCCGACCATCGAACAGGCGCAGGCGCTGGCCGGCACATCGCGCAGCGGGGCGCACATCCTACGGCGCGCCGGCCTCGACACGGCCGACCCCGGCTTCCTGACGATGCAGCAGCGCGGGGCGCTTGAGCAGGCGGTGGCTGACTGGCGGCTGGGCGCCGAAGTGCCGACACTGGAGCGCGCCGCGTTCGCCGGTGGCGAGTTGAACCGTGAGCTGGCAACGCAGCCCGCCCGGTTTGTGCGCGAGGTGCTGCTGGATGGCGCCGGCCCTGAGGCGGCGGCGCGGCTTGCTGGCTCGCCCTACGCGCCCATCCTCCGCAGCGCTGAGGACGCAGCGCGTCGCACGCGTGGGGGCCTCACGCCCGACATGGCGCGCGACTTCCTGACGCGCATGAAGCGGGTGGCAGACAGCGCTGGCTCCATCCCTCTGGCGACGCGCAACCCGTTCCTCCGCACCGCGTTCTCGTTTGCTGACGAGACAATCGCGGGAGGCTCGCAGACGCTGGCCAAGCGCCTGGGGCGCTCCTACCGCAACCCGCTGGCGGCCGAGTTCCGGCTGGCGCCGCGCATCCTCAAGCGCACGCGCACCGAGCTGGAGCGCGCCGGGGCGTACCGTGCGGCGCTCGCGCGGGCCATCTCCACCGGCGCCGAGGATGTGCTGGGCAACCTGGCGCCCGACGACATGGTGATGGTGAGCGACCGCCTGATGCTCGACCGGCGGTTGTGGAGCCCCGACAAGGCGGCGGGCATCCGTGCGGCGGTGGCCGAGGTCATGGGCGACGCGCCGGGCGCCGTCAACATGGCGGCGGTGCGGGAGGCGCTGAGCGCTTCGAGCGGGGTGCAGCGCCGTCTGCCGGTGGCGCTCGACTTGCAAGCGCGGCTCCAGCCTGGGCGCGGTGTGATGGCGCTCAACCCTGGCGAGTACCGGTGGGTGGCCGACACGCTGGCTGAGTCGCGGTGGCGCTCGCTGACGGGCGCGCGGCCGGCGGTGTTCCAAGGGCGCCAGCTCGACCTGGCACAGCGCCCCGGCATCGAGGTTGCCGAGGGCCGCTTCGAGGCGCGGCGCACCATCTCCGACCGCATGCGGCAGGTTGCCGACGCGGTGCTGGCAGCCGATACGGTGCTGGAGCGGGTAGCGGCTGGCGTACGCACCACGACCACGCTCGACCTGCCGGCGGCCTTTGAGCGGGCGCGGCGCACGACCTTGGGCAGGGGCCTCACCGACTGGTACAGGTCCTTCCAGTACACGACCACGCCGGCGCCGCTCTCGAAGATGATGAGCGAGCTGCACGACGAGGTGCCGCTGATCAGCCGCGCCTTCGCCCGCGAGGTGTCTGAGCTTCGCAAGCAGGCGGCGGCGGGTGGTGACTCCAACCCTGGCGGCGCCGCCATCAACCAAGCAATCGTGCGCCGGTTCGTGCGCGAGGGCGACGACGCGGTGGCGCAACTCGACGCGCTGGCAGCGAACGTGGGCGCCATCCCTACCGCAGCGCTGGCGCGGCTCGGCATCTCGCCTGAGCGTGAGGCGACGCAGGCCATGCGCTACGCGTACGCCATGTACCAGAGCGGCGCAGCGGGCAACAACGTGGCCTTCGGGCGCGTGCTCGGGCTGGTCGCCCGGATGGATGAGGCGGCGCAGGAGGCGTTCATCGCCACGGCTCGGCAGTCGGCGCGCGTGAGCGCCTACCAGCAGCAGTGGGGCCGGCTGATGGAGAGCTTCTTCATCGGCACGCTCAAGGGGCGCATCATCGACCCGGCGAGCAAGACGCTGAGCGAGGACATCGCCCGCAACCTGGGCGCTGCGATCCGGGACCCCAACAGCCGGGCGGCGCTGCGGCAGTTGCAAGAGGCACAGGCGGCGCAGGCAACGCCCGACGAGGTTCTGGCGCTGTTCATCGACGCGATGAAGGGCGGGGTGCGCCCGCCGACCGTCGACAACTTCAACGTGGTGGTGGCCGACCTTCGCAAGATGGTGAGCGCCCTTGAAGAGCGGGGCGCCGCGAAGTTCACGGGTAAGGGCTTTGCTGACGCCAGCGCGGAAACGCTGGTTTCCTGGGCGATGAACGCCGACAAGGGCGCCTTGATCCGCGACAAGCTGCGCGCCGTCATGCGCTCGCACCCCGAGTTGGTGGTCGACCTTGTGCCCAACCCCAACTGGCAGGCGGACACGCTGGCTCGGCTGGGTGAAGTGCGCCTCGACGCGTTGCGCCGGGTGGTGGAGCGCTTGACCGCGATCAGCGGGCGCACCGACATCCAGGCTGAGGCGGCAGAGCGCATCGCGGCGCCCTCGCTCGTGGCGGACGTTTACGGGGTGCGCGGGGTGGCGGCGCAGCGTGATGTGCCGCTGGTGGCCGAGATCGACCGGTACATCAACCTGCGACTGCGCAACCTCAACCAGACCGAACGCATGGAGATTCTGGAGAGCACGTTCAGCCGGATGCTGAGCGAGGGCACGCTCTACCCGAACATGACGACGTTCCGCGCCATGCAGATGACGGGCACCAGCGGCAACCGGGCAACGCTCGTGGAGGCGGTGCTGGGCGGGCTGGGGCGCGTGTGGGACCAGCCGGCGCCGGGCGACCCGGCGGGGCGCGCCGTGTGGCAGCTCGTGAAGGACGCGTCGACGGGCGGCGACCGCAACGATGTGGCGGCGCTGCTGGCTGACGTCGTAGACGACGCCATCACTGAGGCGGTGGCGCTGCCGATGGCAGAGCAACTGCGAAACACGATGCGCGGGTACGGCTTCTCGACGGCGCGCGCGATCAGCAAGGACGACAACGACTTCATCCTGGCACAGTTCCTGGGCGCCGAGATCAACGCTGACGGCGTGCTCGCGGTGGGCCGCGACTTCGCAGAGGCGTTGCAGAAGTTGGAGGTGCAGGCGGCGTCAGGCCAGCTCATCGCCAAGTTGGAGGACTACCAGACGCGCAACCTCATCGCGGCGCAGAAGGCCGGCGACCTGGCGATGTACCTGCTGCTGGAGGGGCTGGCGTTCAGCAAGCAGATGGCGTCGCAGGGGCTGCTTGCAGCGGGCGCCGCGTTGCAGACGGTGGTGCCGCTGCCGCTGATCCCGAACGGGCGCTACCTGGGCGTCAACCTGCTGACGGCGCCGCTCATCATGCTGAGCACGTTGGGCGGTGCGCGCACGGGCGCCGCGCTGGCCGAGGTGCCCCGCACGCTCATCGACATGGTGACGCCGCGCCCTGCTGGCATGGTGCTCTTCGAGGACGTTGCCGGCCGGCAGTGGACCAAGGAGATGCTGGAGGACGCGTACCAGCGGGCGAACATCTACACGACCGCTGCCGACGTCGACGCCAGCGCCAGTTTCATGCTCGACCTGTTCCGCGAGGCGCGGGTGATGGCCTCGACTGAGTTGCGCCGCGCCGATTGGGTATCGCAGGCGCTGGCTGAGATGGACCCGCGCCGCACCGGCTTGTGGATGCGGTTCGCCATCGAGACTGACCTGATGTTTCGCAAGGCCACCTTCGCCAGCGCCCTGCGCGACGGCATGGCAGAGGCGCAGGCGGCGGCGCTCGCACGCGCGTCGGTGCTCGACTACGGCGACATCCCCGACGCCATCCGGCAGAGCGTGAACCGCTACATCCTGTTCGCGTCCTTCCAGATGGCGAGCACCAAGGAGATGCTGGGCGCCCTCGCGCGCGACCCCGAGACATTCCTGCGGGTGGCTCGGCTCCAGTACCGGCAGCAGCAACAGGCGGGCGCGTGGGCGTACGGCGAGGACAGCGCCCGCATGCGCGTGTTCGCGGTGCCGGCGGGCACGTACGACATGGTGCCGGCGTACCTCGCTGGGCCGCAGAACCCGATGCTCAAGGCGTACGGCGACCTGCTGAGCCTCGTCGGCTTCGCGTCTGAGGTGGCGGCGTCGGTGCTGCCGGGCATGGGCGAGCCGGTGGACTTGACGGGGCGGCTCGTGGAGGGCGTGCTGGAGCAGCAGATTCAGCCGCTGCTACAGGTCGGCGTGGCGGCTGCAACGACGGGTGGAGCTGGCGCGATCGGGCGCCTCGTGCCGGACGATTGGGTATCGGCGCTGCGCAGCAACCCTGCGATGTGGACGGTGGTGCGCGACTACTGCGACATCGAGCAGGTTCCGATGGCGCCCGCCGACAAGGAGCGGCGCCGCGCTGGTGCGCCGACGTTCGCGGGTGGGGCGCAGTACCAGTTCACATCGCGCGAGGGTTACCGGCGCTTCCAGTTGCTCCAGTTCGCAGCAACGCAACTGCGGCTCGCGCGTACCAGCACCGACGTCGCGCGCACGCTGGCGGCCGGCGGCGTGTGGGAAGAGGGCGGCGACCCCAAGTACCGGGCGGCAGCCAACCCGGTGTTCTACTACATCGGCCTCACGACGCCCCTGCGCAGCCAGCGACCCGAAGATATACGGCAGCGGGCGCTCGAACAGGCGCAGCGTGAGATACGATAGGCCCGTCGCCGCTCAGTTGGAGGGGACATGCCCGCACGGATTCGCAGCTTCTTTCACGACAGCGTGCAGGCGCCCAACGTGGCGCCCGCGCTGGGCACATCGTTCGCCACGGCGGACGTTCACACGCATGACCTGCTGGCCGGTCAAGTTCCGTTCCTCAGCGGCGGCCCGTTCCAAGGGCGCGTGGAGGGCATCCACCTTCGCCTGACCAACGTTGTGACTGCAACCAAGGTCACGATCCGGCTCGGCCTCGACTCGAACGGCGACTTCACGCTGGTCCCGGACACTGAGGCCACGCTGGCGCCGGGCATCACGACCGCCAACAGCGCCTGCGCTGCGTTCAAGGTGGACATCCCCATCTTCCAGATCTTCGGTGGTGGCACGGTGTACCTCTTCGCCAAGGTCGACGCCGGCAGCGCCGACTTCGCGCAGAGCTGCGTCACGTGGTCGGAGACTTGAGATGCCGATCGTCCCGGTGTTCCCCGACGTAGCCCCGACTCCAAGCCCGCCGGTTCCGCCTGTGGCCCCGGCTTGGTCGTCGCTCATTGAGTACGACTTGACGACCGTAGACACTGCGGCTGCCGTCACGACGACGGGTGGTGATGTGTCTTTGACGGTGGGTGGTGCTGCGTTCCTGACGCTCAAAACCATCTTCGGCTCCGGGACTGGAAGCCTGACGCCAACCAACGGCTCCGGCGTCATCTTCTCCGGGTCGGCGGGCGGCATCCGGTCGGCGTTCGTGATCATCGACTGGGCTACTCTCGGGGTCAGTCTCGACACAGATACGATCGCCGTTATGGCCGAGTTCGGCTTTACCTCGATGATCTCTGGCGGCACACTGATTGCCGGTTGCGCCACAACCAACGCCAACGTCAACGCAAACCACAACTTCGGCGGCCGGTGGTCACTTGCGGGCACAACCTACGCAATCGCACCCCGATACTACAACTCCGCCTCTACCATCGGCACTGCGGTATCTTCGGGAACCACGGCCTTCTCGGGCAACTACAGCGCGGCCATGATTGTCGGCCCCGGTGGACAGACTGTGTATATGCACGCCGGTTCGCTCCCGACGAACCCGGCCGGCTCTGGGTTTGGCCCCCGGCGGTTCTCCCTCCCCGTATCGACCTGGACTTCTGCGAGCCTGACCTTTCCCGCGGCGCCTCCCAAGCCTATGTTCTGGGTCGAGGATGCCGTCGCTGTCTGGCGCAAAATCCGCATCATGCGTTGGAGCTGAGATGCTTGTCTATGACGTCCAGCAAGGCATCTACGACGACGCGGGCACAGAGCACGTTGAGTACCGGGTGCGCATGTCTCGCGCAGAAGCCGACGCTTTGCTCGCCAACTTCGACCCGGCCTCCGCGACC
>Ga0181344_1000307_pt1 | contig 19709 bp, 23 predicted proteins | sample Su13VDMLBDD_FD_130098 | JGI IMG/M metagenome (GOLD analysis project Ga0181344, IMG submission 130098) | Freshwater viral communities from Lake Michigan, USA - Su13.VD.MLB.D.D | ecosystem: Environmental > Aquatic > Freshwater > Lake | place: USA: Michigan | collected 2013-07-15
ACTTCAGGCTTCACAGCGAAGCCCGTCGCTCTTGCGCTTACGGCAAAGGGGGAAGGGGCCGAAATCGCGCGTAAACCCTTGCCACTCCGGCACTTACGCGACCCGCCCGATCTCCGCAAACAGCATAGTCGGCCAGTTCCGTTCGGTTTCCGTTCGGTTGGCCGCGGTCCGGTAACAAACCGCTACCCCCGTCAGCCCCCTCGCGCGCGCGTCGATCAGCGGGGGAAAGCCCCTTTTTGTCTGGGGATTTTTTACTGCCAACCTACCGCAGGTCCACTGCCAACCCCAGGTCCCGGATAACCACCCTTCACGGCCCCGGGAATCCCCTTTCTCTCTCTCTTTTCTTCCTCCTGACAAACTGACAAGAGAAAGAGAGAAAGTATAGGTAGAGAAATATATAAGGAGAATAGTTGTGAGGAAAAGCTGTCAGGGCGATCAGTCGTCAGCCCAAATCATCATCATGGTCCTTCTTCAGCGAAAGGCCCCCTAACACGCGCGTACCTTCAGCACCTTTCCTGATCCTGCTGAGATCCCAGCTACTTTCCGCCACGATTTTAATCAGCAGTTGATTGTCAGCCACGTGCATCTTCACGTTATTGGACTTACACCAGTCCTTCCATTCCCGCCGCACCAGCTCATTCGCCACAAACCCGCCCTTGTTCTTGACGAACCGAGCCTCCAAAAAGTAGTCGAACGGGTTATTGGCCAGATGATAATCCTTCACCACCCTGAGCCCGCCATCAGTGGGGGGAAACTTCTCTGCATCCTCCGCAGACTCCAACTTGATCGCACCCCTAAGCGCCCAAACCGCGATCCCCGGCAACTCTTCCCTCAACACGTCCATCAGGTTGTGTTGTTCCTTGCCCTCGAAGCTCCTCTCGAACGGCAGCACCAGCATCTTCCCACTCAACCCACGGCCCTTGTTCGGCAACTGCGGGATCTCATTGGCCTGTACCCACGGCGCCGCCGCGACCACCACGTTCCGCATCTGCCGCTTGTACTTCGCATTGATGCTGATCGGATCCCTTCCGAGCACGTTCTTCAGAACCCGAACCGCAACCTCCCCTTCCCGTGAATCCAACTCGCTGACCTCCGAAATGCACAGCACCCTCGCGAACTCCAGCCCGTCCAACCCAAAGCTGCCCGCGATCTCATCCAAACTCGTACCCACGAACCCCGTCCCCCCCACCAACCACCGCATCACCGTGCTGATCGTTCCCTTACCGGCCCGAATCTTCCCGTGAAACAACATCCACTTCGCGTATCGCCGGTGGCCCATCATCGAATACCCCATCCACCGCTGCAGCAACTCTTTCCACACTTCGTCCCCGCCGCTCCACTCTTCCAAACACTGCATCCACCTCGGGCACTCAGCATCAACATCCAGATCCACATCGACCACGCACGGATCGAACCACTCCGGTCCTCTCGGCACACAGTACAGCGCATCACCTTCCGCGCTCAACGACACATCCACGATGACATCTCGGAACGCAATCGCGCACATCGGGTCATTCAATTGATCCCTGTTGTCCGGACACAACCATTGCGGAACTTCCGTTGCTGCCACACGACACAACGCTTGTAACGCTCTCACAATCCCTGACACTTTGAACTCGGTGGGCCCGTACCGTTCAACCACCAGCCCATTGGGATCATCACTCACATGGAGATCCTCGGCCCAGCGCCACACAGCATCTTCCAGCCACTGCAGATCCCTCTGTACCCACTTCCCCCCGTACCACTCAAACAACCGACCCTGCACTTCCTTCAAACCCATGCCGTCCTCAAAGCACACATTCAGCATGGCCCGAGCCAACTTCATCGGCTCAACAGTTCGCAACGGGTTTTGTTGTGTACCTAGCGTCATCTGATTATCCTTCTGGACAGGAGTCCTTATGTCGAGCTTGCCAACCAACACTCTCTCTATGAACCTGATGCGGTCCCTCTCGAACCCATTGGCGTTCCTTCCACTCCTACAGGCACAACAGCAAGCCGCAGCTTCCGCAGCCCCATTGACCAGTGGGGGGCCTCCTACACAGAAGACCCCAACGCCACAACCTCAACCGAAACAACAACCGGCGCAACCGACTGCGCCAACGTTCGAGGGTTCTGAGTTCGAGCGCATGCGAGATGCCGCAAAGTTTCATCGGGACGCAGAACTCGCAGCACTTCTGCAATCGGGTCGTGATTATGACCCGTTGACATTGAAGCGCATTTACGAACGCTACGAAAACCGACTCGGGGGCATCGGAGCCCGTGAACGCAAAGCCAAAACAAAGGCTGAGATTCCCGCGAAACGTGCAGCACAAGAAGCTGCAAAAGCGGAACGCAAGAGTCGTCTGCAATCAAAGATCGCACAGCGAAAGGCTGACGCATTCAATGACTCATACACATCGGTCGAAGACATCAGAGCACGAGCAGCCCTTGAACGAATGGCTGCAGCCGCGTCTGCTGCGCCTACGGCTCCTGCGCCTGCTACTGGGAATACTGCAATTCCTACTGCTACTGGTGGCCCTGATACTTCTACTTCTGTGATTCCGACGACTGTGCCACAGTCTACCCAACCTGTTGAACCTGTCAATCCCCCCACTGGTTACGATTATGTTCCGAATCCAGCCGACCTATACGGGCCACCTTCGGATCTTTCGTCGGCTGCTCGACCGCTGCCTGCTTCGTTTGAGCAGGACATGATCGCGTCGTTGATGCCGAACCAAACAGATGATCTTTCGCGGACACGACAAGCACTTGCGGAACTTGTCAACTTCTACACCCCTGGCGGTTACCCAGTCGGCTACTTCCGTGGCAAGCCCGCAGAAAATCAGAAGTTCATTGACGAAGCTCAACAGCGTGTCATCAATGCGTTCATCGGGCAAGCGGGTCTTCCCAACACGATGGCAGCCCGCAACAACATGTCTGATTACGGACAGCGGCTTCAAGCCACTTTGAACAACCTAACCCAGAACTTGCCGCCAGAAGAACGCGCAAAGATTCAAGGGTTCTTTGAAGCAAAGGGTGCATTCCCGAAGCCGCCGACACCAGCCGCCATTCAGCAGGCAGTCCAAGCAACCCCCACAGGTCAACTCTCCAATTTGGCGAGAGGCCCAGTCGGAAACTTGGCGTCGTCTCCTGTGCCCCCTTCTTCGTTCTTTGAAGCGTTGATGCGTATCCCAGGCCCGAACACTCGGTTCCCACTTCGTTCAACTCCCGATGCGGCACCAGAACCGCAAGTTGCTCCTCCACAGCAACCGAGTCCACCATTCGGACAGGGCTCTCGTGTAGGCAACCGTAAGGTCCAACCAAACGAGCAAGAAACCGCACGAATCATGGGTCAATCGGAAGCCCTCAATCAGAGAGCTCGTCAAGATGCCGCGTTAGAGCGTCTCGGGTTACTGGTGCGTTGATCATGGCTACGAAGAAACGTGACGGCATGTCGTTCAGTCTCGGCGGTGGGCTCCGCTGGGTCCACGAGTCTCGGTTCTGCGACGAGATGCAAATGAGCCCAAAGTCGTTTCGCCGGTTGTGTCGTCAGATCGGTGTCCCGATGTTGCACATCCACGACGACTGGCTCGTAAACCTCCACATGTTCCGCATCGGTATGTGGGCCGCAACCCGCTTCGGACAGCCTGACTTTCTTGTGCCGGGATGTACGATGTTGACGCGCGGAAAACAACGAAAGTCAAAAGGTGTTTCTGTTCCTCGTGAGTACATCGAACAGAATCTGCCGAAACTTATTGACGAGGTCAACAAGGCCCGCATTATGGACGGCGTCGAACTAGAACAACGCACCATCGACGAGTCCCGTGACGCCGCTCGCCGAATGCTCAATCTCCTCAACCCCCGGACCTAACCCATGGCAAAGCTCATCTCAATCACCCAAAAAGCATTTAGTGTACTTCTTAAAAGGGCTAAGAAGGCCGGAGCCTTAAACCTTGCGGAAGACATCCATCAAAGCTCCCAGCCCGGCTATGGAAAAGTTAGTTACAAAGCTCAGAAAGAAGCCAACGCCAAAGGCCGCGTCCTTCTCCTGAGAAATGATTTCAAGAACCTAAGTCGCGCCACAGGTCTTGGAGAAGGTGTGCGACTTACTCGCAAGGGCGAGTTTGAAGGTATGCCTGGAGTTATAGGGGCTGTAGATGAAATCCGGGCGCTCCGAGGCAAGAAGGCCTTTAAGAGCAAGACCGAGGGTCGCACTACGACAACGTTCATGCCTAGAGGTAAGGGAAACATGGAGCCGAAGAAGGTTTACCGTTCTGAAGAAGAGGACATGCTTGCGTTCAACCGAGCTGAAGAGCGCAGTGCAGCTCGTACTGGACGCAGAATCTCTCGACGCGATCTTTGAGGAAGACACCTTCTAGGAGCAGAACATGCCGTTTAAGTCGAAGGCCCAGCAGAAGTTCATGTTCGCGACGATGCCGAAGACCGCCAAGAAGTGGGCGGCTGAAACCAAGAACATGAAGTCGCTCCCGAAGAAGGCGCCCAAGAAGCGGAGCAAGTGACATGGCTAAGTACCTGCTCATCGCAGAAAAGACGTTTACCGACCTTCTGCGAAGAGTAGGCAAGGGGCTTTCTCTTCCACGTGAAGACAGTAAGAGACGAAGGATATCGAAAAAGGTAAGGCCATCCAACGCCCAGTTGAGGATGAGTTCTGCTGCAGAGCACTTCTCCCAGTACAGGGATTCATATAGAGAGCTGTACGAAAAAACGACTGGAAGTCCGGTCCCGAAGGGGAAGGTAGTGGTCCCCAAGGAAGTGCATGATCGGATGCTTGACTACGTCAAGAAAAAGCGGGGATTGGAAAGACGTGCTGCTTCCATGACTGAGCTCGATAGAGCGCTCGTTGCAGCTTCAGGAAAGCCTGGAGGAAGACGTCCTCCTGAGCTGGGCGAGAAGCATGCCCGTACATTCCAGAATCCCGGGTTCATACCTACTCTGCACGGCTCAAAAAGAAAGCTTCCAAAAAGAGAGGCCAACAGGGCGAAAGAGATCGTTCAAGAGGAACGACGAAACTGGGAACAGACACTCGCCATAAGTGGTCAAAAAGCAAAGAAGCTGACTGACGAAGAACGAGAGATTCTTGATCTCATGCCCCCAACAGATTCTCTGCCAAGCTTGAGAGATCTCATTAGCCCTATGCCATACAAGCAGCGTTATAGGCTGCTGACGAAGCTGCAGAGAGAGGGAGGTTCGTGATGGCGGCGAAGAAGAAGCGCTTCAACTTCAAGGCGGTCCACAAGGATCCCGAGGGCGGCCTGAGCGAGGCCGGACGGGATGCCTACAACCGGGCCACCGGAGGCAACCTGAAGCGTCCGCAGCCCGAAGGCGGCAAGAGGCGCAACAGCTTCTGCGCTCGGATGAAGGGGATGAAGAAGCGCCTAACGAGCGCGAAGACCGCGAACGATCCGAACTCCCGCATCAACAAGAGCCTCCGGGCCTGGAACTGCTGACATGCCAAACATCCACGGACGCTACGACCGCCTGAAGGCCCACGAAGAGGCGAATACACCTGCTCGGGATCCGCTGAAGCCAATGTTGGCCAAGAAGCGCAAGTCGGCCAAGAAGAAGATCGAAGAGATCCGAAAGCGAATGAAGTGAAAGGGTCGCGCACAAGGCAAGCAGTTTGTGAAGCAACCTGAAGCTATTGCGCAGAAGACCAAAAAGTTTCGGAGTTGACCATGGCTAAGCGACCGATGCTACCACCTGCTACACTTGGCAAGCCCTCTAAAAAATCGAAGTACTCCAATGGCGAAGAGCCAGAAGAGGACGACGAAGAAGAAGGTTGTTCGTGTGATCACGAAGAAGAAGAAAAAGGAATCATGCTGAAGCTTTCCATTCTTCTGCCGTCTGCGCTTCAGCCTAAGTAAGGAGCTTGGGATGCCCAAGGTCAACGGAAAGTCTTTCCCCTACACAGCAAAGGGTAAAGCTGCGGCTCGCAAAGCCACAAAGTCTGCTGCAAAGAAGAAGATGGGTTCAATCATGGCACCTCGTGCGAAAGGCGGTAAGGTCTAATGGCTGCAAAGAAGAAGGCAACATCCTCCAAAGTCAAGGCTGTTTCTACGAAGCGTTCGATGAAGGGTCGAGCCATCAACATCTCGGCTGGTTCTCGAAGCCGTGGTTCTGAAGGTCTTCAAGCGGGCGGCGGCGGCAAAGGCGGCTGAACATGGCCATCCGACAAAACCTTCTTGATGCAGAGAGTCTCGCGTCCATTGGATTCGGTGACCCTATGGCCGCAGCAGAAGGTTTGTCGTCTGGTGTCCAGTTAGGAAGACCTCGTCGTGATGTTCCTGTTCCGCAACGTCCGTATCCCGGACAAGCAGAATTGCTTCAGGACATGGGAAACATGTCCGCTGCGGGAAAGAAAACTGGGGCCTTACTAGAAGAAGCACTGGCGGGAATCTTCCGCCACCCTTTCACAGAAACCTTTGGGTTTCAACGGGCTCCGATCGGTAACACGGTCGAGCCCTTTTTTGAAGCACGTCTCTTGCGGGATCTCCCGTTTGAAAAGAGCCGTGTGTTTCCGGTGTTTGAAAACGACCGAACGCAGAAGGACTTCTTGAACGAAATCCAAAAAGCGATTGCGGCGGCTGAGTCATCCGGAAAGTACGGCGCCGTAGAAAAAGAGATTGAGCGGGTTGCTCGTGTTCTGCCGATGTTGAGTGGCCCAGATACGCCGTACCGGATGCGTATTGAACTCGGGACCGCTGCTGGTTCCAAGTTGGCTTCTCCGACTGTGCGGGCGCTTATGCGAACGGCGATCTTGGCCGAAAGCGCGGGTACTCTTCCTGAGTCTGCGGAGTTCACGGTGCGTGGTCGTGATGTGTTGCGGAAAGGTGCAGGCCCTCTTGCAAGAGGTCGTTCGATTGAACGGCTACACAGCGAACTGGCGATCTTGTCTGCAAAGGGTCGACCGGTTCGTGGGCCTTTGTTGGCTGACGCGGTCAACATGTATGCGAGGTTGTTGTGGCCATCTATCGGTGGCCGTATTGACCGCGATATCCAAGCAGTACCGCTGCAGCCGATGCCTACAGGAACTTTAGGCGCGGAGATCGCTCGCAAGACCGCACAGAAAGACATCCGTGCAATCACACTCTCCGATGCTCGGGCTGCTGCTTCCGCAGAGTTTAGATCCTTGTCGGGTCAACAACAGTACGAGCGGGTATTGAAAGCGATGCGTGAACGTTTGTCCGCCGCCGAAGTAGCTCAACTGATCCGAGACACCGGCGTTCAACTGGACCGGTTGGAACCTGCCGACCGAATCAAACGGTTGACTCGTGAGTTGCGATTGGCGCACGGAGATGCAGCAGCGGAAGCAGTTGTTGCGGAGGCTGCAGGAACTTTTGAAGCTCGTCGTGCGGAAGGCCGTGGCCCTTCCAAAACAAGATTGACGAGGGTTGCCGAGAAAACCCAGTTGGTTTCGGAAAAGGACGTTGAACGCTGGTCCGAGGTGATGAAATCGGAAGGCAAGAAGATGGGCCGAAACATCCGAAACCCATTGGCCGTATTGGCCTTAGCCGGAATCTTGGGTGCAGCCATGATGTCCAGTGGGGGGTCCCAGGAGGCCGCATGAAAAAGAAACCCAAAGAGATCATTGAGAACGGCGAAGATGTGATCCGCGCCATGTTTTCGATTGACGGGGTTGCGGCCGCGATTCAGCGTTCAGGTTTCGACGTCGAGGAAGAAGTGTCGATGTACATCGATATCGCTCGCAACTCCCTCGAAGACAACACGAGACTTGCCGCACTTCAAAGATTGAACAGGCGTGTACGAGAAGTTGCAGAAGTAAATGGGATGATTTCGACGGGATCGGTTAGAATGATTTCCCATGAAGAAGATGGAACCCTTATCGAACAAACCCGCTCCGAGTCCCGCCTCCTCTCTCAAGTCCGAGGACTTCCCCTCCCAGGCAAATCAAGAATTGCCTCTCGGGTATTACCCCCTTCCGCAGCCGGTGGAGAAACTGAACGAAGTACTGGTTCGCCTAACGAATCTTGATTTCGCTCGTTGGGGTGCTCTCGTGATTGAAGATCTGGGGGTCTTCGACATTGATCGTGTGATTGGATCCGCAGACACCTTTGGCGCAAAGATTCGCGCAGAGTTGTGTGGCCCCGCAGGGAAACTCAACTACAAGTGGGCAGAGGTTGCGTCTCGAATTGCGTTTCAGTCTCCGGCAACAAACAACCCAACCATGTTGTTGGCAGCTCTTGCGCACTTGGCTGCGGCCAAACTTTACACGGATGGCCGTGTTGGTCCGGACGCTTGAGGCCCGATGGAAATCAAGCGGATCCCAACTCGTGCGGAAGGTAACGACAGTTATCCGTTGCCTGCGGACTACGACTCGTTGACCGCTGATGGTCAGCGGCAAGCCCGTGTCAATGCCTGTCGTCAGTGGTTATTGCACGAGGACGATCTTGTTGCAAGAGGCGACAACTTGGTGTCTTCTGTGTGGTGGTTTGACCGCTACTACCTTTGGCCCGACGAAGACGCCGACTTCAATCCGTTGTTCTACGACGACACGCCGTTGGAGACACCAGACTTTCACTGGGTTCTGCTGCGACAGTGGGCTGCGTACCGATTGACGGCGGCTGTTGCGCCTCGTGGATCGGCGAAGTCGTACCTCAACTGTAAGGACATGCTGCTTCGGTTGATCACGCGGCCTGCATATTCATTCGTTTATGCAACGTCGACGCATCCGAACGCCCGCGAAGTCGGTGAACGTCTGAAGCGCCAGCTGATCAACAATCAGCGGCTTCACGATGACTTTGCGCCCGAGTTTGACGGCCGCATCGTTCCTCGTCGCGGTGAGGGTTCGTTCAGTACGGAGCACATGATCCTCAACAATGGATCGTGGCTCCGTCTCTTGAGTGCCTCGTCGAAGCAGCGCGGCGGTCGCCCTCGTCGCTACCGGCTAGACGACCCTGAGTACGACCCTAAGAGTTCCACCCCGATGTCGGTGCTTCGCGCCTACATGTCTGAGTTGCTCTTCAAAATCGTGATCCCGATGGTCACGCGACCGGACACTGGTGTCGATTGGGTTGGAACCTTTGTGTCGAAGCGACACTACTTGTGGCATGCAATGCAACTAGAGGAGACCCCTGAAGGCCAACGGGCCAAGGATCCTCGGTTCAATCGTTGGGCTCGGTTGATCATTCCGGCGGCTATTGAAGAAGATGGCGTGATGAGTTCGTGTTGGCCGGACATGTGGCCGACAACCCGTAAAGAACGGCTTCAGTTGGCGACCACAAGACCGCGTTTCAAAGAAGCCTTGTCGTTGGAAGAGATCCGCGAAACAATCGGGGCCAGCAACTTTGCCTCCGAGTATCTGGCGTCCCCTGGCGACGGTGAAGGTGCTTTCTTTGGGGAACTTGATGACATCAAGCACAGTTGGTGGTTTGAAGAGATTGATGACCGGCTGGATCGCCCGCTTGAAACATCGACGTACATCTGCTGGCACGAGCGCCGAGATCAATCTGTCACGCTTCAAAAGATGTTGTTGCCCGAATTTCTTCGGGGGTACGCCCGCATCTTTATGACAGCCGATACTTCGCACACCTCCGGCAAAGACTCGGACTTCAAGGTCTGCTGTCTGATGGCCGTCACTCCTCAGAACGACTTGTTCGTTTTGGATCTCTGGGCCCGCCAAGGCCAAGAGTCTGAGTTGGTGAGGGCGATCTTTGAGATGGCCGACCGTTGGCGTTGTCCAACCGTCCACCCCGAATCGATTCGTCAAGGCGTCTCCCTTTACAACGCATTGCAGTCCATCGTTTCAACTCGCGCCAATGACATGGCGGGAGTGGAGCATCTGCCCAAGATCACCAAGTTGAATCCCGGTGTTTCTGAGAAACAGGACAAGATCGCTGGTCTTCAGTTCCGATTTGAGCACGGCAAATTGAAGTTGCCGATGTGGCGTCGAGATCAAACCCCATGGCGTTACCTTTTCGATCAGATCGAATCCTTCAACCCAGAAGCTCAGGACGGCGGCTTGGAGAAAGACGACTGCCTTGACGCGGTCTCTATGTCCCAGTTTGTGCTTCGTGGTCGTCTCTCAAAGGCTGGCCCTGCTGCAGCCAACAAGACTCTCTTTGAACGCCTAAGAGACGGAGACTTCGTCGAGAACGGTTTCCACATTGGTGAAGGCCTCGACATCAATCAGCTGACCGCAGAACAAGTGAACGAGATCCTAGATGCACGAACCCCAAATCCAAGACCGACCGGCCGGACCAAGATCTGAATCGCGGATCCCGCTGTCCCTTTTCGAGGCCATGTCTCGTTGGTACTTCGGTGGATCTGCAGAGAAGGACCCCCCACTGGCTAGAAAAGCGGATCCGGAGGTCACAATCTCCGATGCTTGGATGGGGATCTTGTGCCTCAGTTACTTTGGCAACGGTCCTCGTCACCCCTCTGTTACCAGTGGGGGGACACCCTACGCTGCCGATGTACCGGCGAAGGAAACAGTGGTGCAGTATTCTCAAGTACGAAATCAAATGCAGATGGTCCCAGGCGGCTTTGCGGCCCGGAAAGCGCAGGTAAAGAATGGCAAACGATCCGATCAAGTTGACCAAGGATCCGATGGCTCTGGCTCGGATCATCGACGAACACTGCGAACGGGAGACCAACCGGTTGGCGTACCGGAGGGCGACGTGGCTGGTGGCGTTGTACTACCTGATGGGGGCCCGGCAGTTTGATGTGTTTGATCCGGAGAGCGGTACTGTTCGGTACTCGTATTTGGATGAACAAGATCGGCTGGACTTTCAGTCGAGCGAGTTGTTGAGTGCGGTCGACAAGATCTCGGGTCGTTTGAGCGGCTTGGACTTTAGGCCGTTGGTGCAACGGGTTGGATCGTCTTTGAGTTCGATTCGGCAACGGTCGATTGCGCAGATCATGTTGGACCAGGTGGTTTCGGAACACCAGTTGAATCGGGTGGTCCCACAGTTCAACCATTTGTTCACGCTGTTGGGTTCGTGCGGCATCACAGGTCACATGGTGAATCATCCAACGATTGGGTTGACGGCCGATCTTGAAGTTGTGCATCCGATGGAGTTGTTTCCGTTTCCGTCGTTGAATGCGGACTACACCAAACAGCGTGGTCTGTTGCGTCAACGGATGGTGTCGATGGAGTTCCTGAAGGATGCTTTCGGTCCGAAGGTGGCTCGAAACAAAGAACGGATGGAGTTCTATACGATCAAGCCGGGCGAGACCTTTGAGCAACAGAATGCGAACGAGTACACGTTGGGGTCACAGGTGGTGTATTCGGATCAGAAGGTTGTTGGGCATGATCCGCAGGCTGACGCAATGCAGGTCGTTCGTGTTCGTGAGTTGTGGCTGAAGGGTCCTCGGGACACGGTGACTCGGTACGTTGTGACAAGCGGCGAGTACGTGATCCATGATGAGGATCTTGAGGGCCGAGAGGTTTATTGTCCGATTGGGTTTGCGAGGTTCATGGAGAACGGCTCGTTCCACGGCGCCGGAGTCTTCGACCTGTTGTTCCCATTGTGCCGCGAAGCCGAGCGTCTACAGAAGTCGCTGTTCAACAACATTCGGGACATCGACAAGTACGGTGTGCTGGTGTTGCCGCACGGTTCGTTCAACGCGAACACGATGTTGCGAGACGTCGGTCAGGGCTTGCGGGTGTTCCCGTGGGAGCCGGATCCGATCAGTGAGGGTTTCCGTCCGTTCAACATTACGCCGTACAACTCTGGCGACGTGCCTGGGCGTGTGAGTGCGTTCGCGGTTCAGCAGATTGACCGTTTGAACCCGATCCGTGATTTGATTGCGGAGAAGGGCCGAGTGGACTCGGCGACCGGCTTGCAGTTCTTGGATGAGCAAGTGAATCGGGCAATGAATACGCCGACCGCCGGTGTTCAGCAGGCGTGGGGTGACTGTTACCGAGCGGTGTTGGCGGGCACGGTTCGGGAGGTTGTGTTCAGCCCGAAGACGTTCACGGTAGATCAGTTGACGCTGGATCTGGCCGGTGTGGTTGTGGACCCTGAGTCGATGGCGGTGAGCTTTGAGCAGAATCCGTTGCCGTCGCTTGGGCAGTTGTCGTTCAAGATCAAGGACATCAATCCGAGGAGCAAGGTTGCACGGAAGCAAGAAGCACTTCAGATGCAACAGCAGTTCCAGTTGGATCAGGACACCTTCATGTTGTTTGCATTGAAGGAGGGCCTTGACTTTGCGCTATGGAGTGACGAGCATCAGAGTGCCTACGAGTCTGTAGTCCGCAACTGTTTGTTGTTGTTTGGTGACGGAAAGACGCCGGGCCAAGTTGTGTTGACCCCTCAGACCACGAAACCAGAGATGCAGATTCGGGTATTGAATTCGTTCATGGCAAGTCCGACGATGGCTGTGTCTTCGGCCGAGGTACAGAACGCTTTCATTGAGTACCACAAGACTTTGATGGGCTTTATGGGCTTGGTACTTCCGAACGCCCTTCCCAATCCTGACGATATGGCTATGCTTGGGAAGTTAGATCAGCAGATGGCTCAGATGCAAGGGCTTCAGCAAGGAGCCGCTGGGCCACAACAACCGATGGCACCGATGATGCAAAGGGCATAAATGGACATTGACCCACAGATGCGGATCACTTTGGATGATGGCACCGAGGTGTCGATTGCCGATCTTATTCAGAGCCGTAAGGATCTTGCGGAAGCCATTGAGATCAACGACACGCTTCAAGAAGACTTGAAGCAGGTCGGCACGTTGTTTCGCGCGGACGTGACCCACGAAGATCGTGAGTCCGCGACTCGAAACATCTTGGCGGATCTCGGCTATGAGGATGATCAAATCGACCAGTATCTGAACGCCGTGCGTTCCAGAGTGACCCAGGAAGAACCAACGGACGAACCAACATACGACCCCGATGAAGACGAGATCGAAGAGATCGACCTGCCAGATCTTGAAGATGACGCCGATATCAGTGGGGGGAACACAGAGGACGATATGAGCAACGATCAAGACGCAGATATTCTTCGCCAAGAGCTTGAGACGCAACGCGCTGAACTTCACAAGATGCGAGTTCGGGAACTACGTCAAAACTTGGATGCTCAGTTAGATCGGGTATTGGAAAAGAATCCAGACTTTCAGAAACTTCTGAAGAGCGCACAGGAAGTGCGAGGTGATGAGGGTCTTCAACAGGCCCGGCAAACCTTGAGGGGCCAGTTGGAACAACGGGCTCTTGAACGCATGCAAACCCGCCGCGCTTCGGCAGGAACCTTTGAGGACTCATGGATGTCCGAAGAGGTTGAAAAAGCAGTTGATCCTGTCGTAGGTACTTTCCGGTCGGTAATCGGCGACATTGACCGTTTGGGTCGTTCGTCGGAAACGGTCACCGGGTTGGACGCGCAAGAAATCTTGCGCAGTAAGCCAGTTCCTGAGCCTGAGTATCGTCCGGGTTCTTCGCTGAGTGACATTGAGTCGCAGGTGAAGAGTTTCGCAAGCGATACGATCAAGCGGGCACTGGCATCGTCTCCTGGTGAATCCGCAATCTGATAAAGGAATAAGTCATGCCTTTCGCAACAACTGGGTCGATCTTCGACCGTCAGTCAAATCGCATTCAAGAAGTTCTCAACAAGTCAATGCGCGTCTTCCTTGCCGGACTTGATCCGGTGTGGCGCGACAACGTCGTTACCAGCCAGGGCATCGGCAACTCCGGTGACCTCGGCCGCGACCTCAAGATCACGAAGCTCTTCATGGGCAGCCTCACGGGCGTGATCGAAGCAGGCCAGGGATTCGGCGACAAGGATCTGTACGGTGACAGCACTACTGCCCTTGGTCCGCTGATGCACACTCAGCAGGCCACCCAGGCGTATCCGAGTCCGCTTGATGGACCGAACGCAACGGCGTACCGCCTTGCGATCCCGATGCGGTCGCTCGTCACCAACCTGATGATCACCCTCGGTGAGAAGCAGGCCGACGCGACTCCGGCGCTCATCGATCAGGTCGTGGCTCCGAAGCTCACGGCGTTCGCCCGCAACATGGCGCACACCCTGTGCAACTACTGGTACCTCTCGCAGAACGAGTCGTACAAGCTCTGCACCGTGACCAACGCCACCTCGGCTGTGGTCTCCGGTACGACCTACCGCATCACGTTCGAGCCGAACAACTACGCGGTCCACCGCTTTAGCCGTGGTCAGCGCGTCGACCTGCTCTGGAACTCCGGCGCAGCGTCGGGTGCCGTCACGGGTATGCGCCTCAACGACAGTGAAGATCAGCTTGTTAGCACGACTCTGACTCTTAGCGAATCCACCCGTACAAGCCGTCTGCAGCTTGTGGTTGAGAACGTGGATCCGCTGACCAACAAGGTTGTGCTCATCGCTCCGTACGACCCGGTCGGAACCTTCCGCAACGATTCGACCACGGCGGGCACGATCTCGGCCATCAACGAGCTCAACAACAACTGCGACGTGGTGTACGCGAACAGCCACCTCGTGAACAACGCGGGTGGAACGGCCTACACGGGCATCGCTGGTATCAACAGCTGGCTCAAGGCAGGCACCGAAGGCGGCAACCAAAACAAGCTCCTCGGCACCGAGGCGGACTCGACGGACTTCATCGACGTGACGGAGCGTCCTGAGTTCAAGAGCTTCAAGTACGCGGTCAACGGAGTCCTGACCGAGTACAACCTGAAGCGTTATCTCCAGCGCGTTCACTCGGCGTTCGAGCCGCTCGGTCACACTATCGACACGCTCGTCGCGTCTGAGGGTGTGTGGAGCGCCTACGAGTCGCAGAAGATCGGCCAGTACCGGATCGACCGCACCAACCGGGTCGCGTCAATCACGAACGAGGGTCAGCAGGAAGGCTTCTCGTTTAGCTTCGAGGGCCACACCTACAAGGGTTACACCTCGCGGTTTGTCGAGGCTGGCACCTTGTACGGCATCAAGCTCGGTGGCAAGAACTGGAAGAAGTACGTTCCGCCAAGCCCGGCGGGCATGTCCAAGATGAGCCAGGCGGACGCTTATGTTCCGTTCGAGTTCGTCGCGGGCGCCATCACGGGTACCTCGACCAACCAGCTCCCGATCTACCAGACCGTGAGCAACCAGACCATGGTCACGCAGGCAAGCCAGATGCCGGGCCGCATCCGCATGCAGCTCGTGCCTGATCAGGTCAACGGCATGAAGCTCACGGGCATCACTGAAGACCGCGTCTACATGTGATTCTGAACCGATAGCACGGTACAATGGGGCCACCTCGTAAATGGGGTGGCCCCTATTCTTTGGAGAGCAGCATGACGATGTCGGACGACGAGATCACTGCAGCACTGATGCTTGGTACGGAGATGACCCCCGAAAAAGTCGAACTGGTTCCTCCGTGTCCTTGGTTAGAGGCTTTGCAGCGAAAGACAGGTTTGCCCACCCTGTTCGTATACCGACATCGAAAGACCGGAAAGTTCGGGTTGGCCCAGTGGACTGTGAAGCCCAAGACGTTTGGTCAGGGGATCGCGGCCGCTACGGAGATCTGTTTGTTCTCGGCTCCTCCGGGTCAGAACCCTCCGGACTTGCCGGACATGGAGTGGTTGATGTGGCGCTGCAAACCGGAGGGCGACATGGTTGATGAGATGCGCCGTAATCGACTCAACCGAATCAGCGAGCGTCAGTTGGCGTTGGTTGAACGCAAGAATGTCCTTGATGAGATGGAGAAGGTGCTTCGGAAACGGAAGTTGGACGAAGCCGCCGACAATCTGAGTCTTGAAGACGTACCAGACGACGGCCCCGAACTGGATCAGATGCGGGAGCTTCTACGCTGGGCCATGAACGACAAGATCATTTCTACAGGTTGAACCATGCACTCAACAGGATCCATCATCAAGACATATTGCGAGAAGGTCCGTCATTACCTTGATGATCCAGATCTGGACGCCAAGTACGACGACAATTATCTGGTTCGGTTCTTTATGTCGAGCGGTATGACAGATGTGATCAGCCGTGTGTCGATGATGTCCGACGCTCAGATTGTTGTACCGATGACCTTGAGTGTTGCTTCTGGAACTCAGTACTACAAGTTGCCTCCGATTGTCCGGCAGGTTCTGCGGGTCGGAGTCGTCAACACCAGTACCGGCAACTTCATTGAGGACTACCATCCCCGCAGTGAGTTCAATGTGTACGGTCCTGGTTGGTCTCTTGAGGGGAACACCATTTCGTTCAAGCCCTACCCAACCGAAGCCAAGACTTACACGATTCTGTATGTGCCTTCTGGAGATGTAGGGGCCCATTACGACGCCAATGCTGGGGGCACACTGAACGCAAACGGCACTTTCACCCTTGATACAACCGTGACCATTGGCTCTCTTGATAAACGAGAGAATGCTTACGTGGGTTGTTACCTACGGATCTTTGGCGCAAATGTTGTTGATGAGTGTGTGATCTCGGCGTACAACGCGACTACACGAGTTGCGACTTTGAGAACTGCTGCGACCAACCCTGCAGGAACCTACAACTACGAAGTGATTCCGTTCACGATGGAACCAATGGTTGATGCGGTTTCTTTGAGTGCGGCTATTCGGGCAGGTGTAGGCCGAAAGATTTCGCAGGCTCATCAGCAATCGCTGGCGTTTGCGTATCGACAAGCCATCAAGACGGCGCATGACACTCTTGGCAACATGAACTCCCGCGCTGGAAAAAGGTTCACAGGCGGAACAGTCGACAACATGAACCTCTTTGTGTTCTGATGTCCAACGAAGACTTGTTCAACATTGCAGGTCGTGAATTCGATCAAATTGTTCCTGGCTTCTCGGCTCCATACATGGGCCGTATCAGCCAAGGCTTTCAGATCAACACGATTTCATCGGGTCTACGCTTTGTAGATTCGGTTCCGTACACAGCCTCGGGCGACGTTCCAGGTCAAGTAGGGCCATCGGCGGTTTCATCATTCATGGGCTTTGGAAGTGACGGCTCTGGCACAGGTGCTGGGCCGATCAACTTCTTCAACATTGTGAACAACCCTCCGACTTCTGGAACTGCAAATCCTGAGTCTGTTCCTGCAATTGGTCCAGAAGAACGGATCCGTTATTCGTGTGTTGACGGCACTTGCTTGCAAGACCCGAACGGCATTTACCTCGGAATTGATGAGTGTCTTGCCGGAGGTTGCTTGCCGGGTGGTGGGGGTGGTGGCGGCGGCGGTGAATGTGAGGACTGCTGTGAATGCAATCACGGAACAACGCACACGATCTTCAAAGCCAAGATTTTGAATGTGATTTCTGAAACTGGTCTTACGGGTGGAACTTGTGTCGGAAAGTACTGGGAGTACACATGGATTGAGTTGTTGGCCCCATCGTCCACAGCGACAGCCCGCTCTTATGCGCTTTCGGGGGACAAAGCCTACAACGTGTACGAGTGTTCAATTCCGGACTCCGGCGGAAACACAGTACCCTCCGGATCAACGATTGTTCGGAAGCGCATCCCTAACAACGCCATTGTGCCGATGTATCTCGACGAAGAAGGCAAGCCGTGGTTCCACATGGAAAACCCATTGCAGGTGACTTGCGATGAGTAACGGGATCCTTGGCGCTGCATGTTGCTGTACACCGGACCAAATCGGTGGTTGCCCTAAATGGATGGGTTCCACTTACTTGGTGACCGATATCGGCGGTGCTTACGAGTTCTCGTTCCAAAACAGTTGCCGTTGTAATCAAGGAGTACAAGAACCCCCAGAGGTTGGCTACATAGAACGAACCTTGACAGTCTCATACAGTCAAGTAGCTCCTGCAGTTGTTGAACTTCGCGAGGGTTGTTGCAATCCAGGAAGTGTTTGTAGTTGTTGCTGTTATCGCGCAACTGGGTATATGCAGGTCTCGTGGACTTTGACAGTCTCTTGCTACTCATCTTTCTGTGACGCCAGTACCCAACCCTGCCCTACGATCATTACTCCCGCCTGCGGTGAGAACCAAGAAGTTGTTCTTGTGGTCACCAATACGTACACAGGTATTGCGGTGACACCATTCTGTTTGGACATCATTCGAGCATCGGCTGCCGGTGTGCCAACAGGTCCAGCTTGTAACGGTTTCACCCCAAGTACCGCGGAAGCTTGGATTCATCGGCTGTCGATCTGTGGATTCCCGATGCAAGGCAGCATTGAGGCTTGTCCTACTCCACCAATTGGTGGGGGTGGTGGTCCTTACTGCCCATGTACCTTTAGCTTTACCAATCCGCCGTATGGCGCGTATTGCCGAGGTGCATCAATACCCTTCGTTTCAAACTATGAACCTTTGAACACGATTGCCAATTCAGATGCCGCTTTCTTGGGCTACTGCTTTCAAATGGATGCGCGGTGTGGAAATCCGCTTGGCACAGAAGTTGAATGTACATCTCCAACTATTTCATCCTGTCTTCCATGCACAGATACGGACAGTGGGATTTACGGTCCTTTCGCTTTGGCTTTCATGGAAGAGTTCGGGGGCCAAGATCCACGTCCTAATTGTTTAGTCGGCGGAGGACTTGGAACTGCCAATTGGTCTTTCCAAAGTCTCAATTATCCAGAGGGTTACGATCCATGTGATCCTTGCGGACCTAGTTACGACGGAGACGCAGGAGATCCGTGTTTTTCGGTCTTGATTGGGGCGCGCCCAGGATTCTGGCGGTACATATGAGATGCCTGCACCACAACGGTTCTGAGTGCACTAGCCCGAAAGGCCGCGAACTCTACGGCCCCAGACCGTCAGAGGGCGTTTGCTTTCAGGCTTGTGTGCACCGCGTATCTGATGACCCCCCACTGATTCAGGTGTCTGTGCCTGAGCCTCCTAAGCCGAGCCTGCTGCGTAAAGCCGTAAGCTGGGCCCAAGCGGAGCTCAGCAAAGTGGTCGAGGGACCAGTGGGGGGCACTGCGCTCGAAGCTCGGCTCAACGCTTGCCGGATCTGCCCAGCCCTCAATACCCAAGGAGCCAGTGGGGGGCAACTCGGCTGGTGTACAAAGTGCGGCTGTAAGCAGGGGGGAAGCAGATCGGAACTTACGGTGAAGGCAACTATGCCGAAGGCGACGTGCCCATTGGGGCGTTGGCCTGTCGATACTAAGGATGGGTGACCTATGGCCGACATGAAGACTGATTGGGCGTATCCGGTGATGGAGACCACGTTGGACAAGCGGCTTGAGAAGCCGGGGGTTCAGCGGGGTTATTCCAGTGAACTCACGGGCGTGGACGGGCGCAGCGAAGGCGGACTGAAACCGTTTCCGGGTTTCAAGTTGGCGTACACGCTGAACCAGTTGAAGAATCAGTCGGGGCACTCGTTTGCGAGTCGCGTCTTGGATGTGAAGGCGATTGACTTCCGGATCGGCAGTGAGGATTACGGGTACGGGTTTGTGTACCGAGCGACCCGTGGTACTACGACGACGTGTGATGTCTTTGTGGATTACTGGGACTCCGTGAATCGAACGTGGACCACCTGTTTCAAGGTGATGGACGCGGTGGTTTCGACGGGCCAGTTTGATGTGCAGGTGTTTGGGAAGTTTGTGTATTGCTTCTTGGAAGGACGAACACCGTCGCTGTTTTATGTGGAGGCTTCAAGGACGAAGGAGTACGACTGCGAAGCCGATACGTATTTGAGTTCGGCGACGCCGACGACCGTGGCTCCGATCTCGTATGAGATGGAAGTGTTTACGGGGGCATCGACGAAGAATGCGTTGATGCGATTTGATACGTCAGCGGAATCCTCGAAGACCGTAGAGCAGGCCATTCTCAAGTTTGTAATTTCGTATAACGCTATTCCGGCGAATGCGACTTTGCA
>Ga0181344_1000310_pt1 | contig 19622 bp, 3 predicted proteins | sample Su13VDMLBDD_FD_130098 | JGI IMG/M metagenome (GOLD analysis project Ga0181344, IMG submission 130098) | Freshwater viral communities from Lake Michigan, USA - Su13.VD.MLB.D.D | ecosystem: Environmental > Aquatic > Freshwater > Lake | place: USA: Michigan | collected 2013-07-15
ATTGTAAAGAATACACAAAGCATTCTCATACGTGGCACATGTTGGGCAAATAGCGGCTGTTCTCATAGCGAGCGAAATTATTTATAATTAATGTATTTTCAATGACTTATGGGTAAATTTGGGGCATAATATAGCTATGTACTATCGAATTCCGTAATTAGATTGCATTCTGATTCCTAATTCTTTAGCTAAGTCAGGATAGAACATTGGAAGATATCCAACCATCTGATTAGTGAAAGGGAACGTTCTCATAGCATACTTAATAACAAAGTTCTTCTCTTCCATCTCTTCATTACCAACAGCTATGTAATAGTTCTCTTTCATGAAGTTCGTGACTGTTTTCTTAGCATTGTCTAGCAAACTTAGAGATGGGAAGATTCCTGAAGAGAACATGGAGGAAATACTAGTTGGATCATAGAAGTATCCAATCTCATCTTTAAGCTTATCAGCCATCTTTGTCAGAAGCTTATACTGATTTTTAACAGCAGGATCTTCATCATCATCTGGAGCAAGTCCTTTAATTGCTGCCACCATAGCTATCAGTGTAGCGTAGAAGATAACATCCAACATTTGAGAACGAACATTCTGTCTGACTAGATCAATAAACTGATCTTCAGTCATATCAAGAGTTTTGCCTGTATCCTTCTCATAGTCAGCCTTCTTCTTTTCAAACAACTCTCTCATAAATGCCACACCCTTCTCATTAGCAACCAATGAGTTACGAAGATTATTTATGCTACCAACAAAGTCTTCAGATAGTATTCTAAATACCATTCTCATTCTTCCCCACTCATAAGCATCAGAAGCAGAGTTGTATTTAAGATTACCCAAACGAACATCTACTAGACGAGGAATCCAGTTCTTGAACACCATGAATGACTTACCATAGACAGTCATATTAATCATTCTCACATCATCTTCAGAAAGGTTACCAAGAGCATCCTTAGTTAGCTGCTGAACTCTTCTTCTAAGTTCCACTACACTATCATCTTTCCTATCCACTCCAGGGATGACAAGTTCATTGTCTTCAATCTTGGCTAGCTTCAACACTCCTTTCTCCTCAACAAGACGCTTTACCTCACTTTCAAACTTCTCGTCAAGAGCAGCTCTTTGTTCAGGAGTAGCAGAATATTTATTAGCAAACTCAGGCTGAGCTCTGAGCATCTCTCTAACATTTACAAGCTTACCATTCTCTACAATAGTGTTTTTTAGGAAGCTGTAGAAGTTTGTTGTCTGCACACTCCAATCAGAATTTCTCATAAGGCTCATCAAGAAATCTTGGATGCTTTCCTGACTTAACTTATTAAGAGCCAGTTTCTTAGAGAATTCTTTATTGTAATTTTCTGTAAGAGGCAGGAAGTATTCAAGAGCACCGATGAGTTTCTTCTGATCTTCTACATTAGAAAGCTTGTTCATAAATAACATTCCATGAGAAGCCAGATAATCTGTTCTTGTAAAATATTTACCAGAGTTGATAATAGACTGAGCGTTACCACCAAAGTAGTTAGATCCTGCAGACAGAATGTTGAGTCCTAATGTGGCAAGTTGGAAGTTGTTATTCAGTGAGTTAAGCACCTTGTTAACACTCAATTGTCTATCAGTGAGTCCTTCAGGGAACACCTTAACACCAAGTTTCTTGTTGAATGTCTCACCCCAACTGCCAAGCTTTCCAAGAAGCTGATCAAAGTTCTCACTCTGGAGGAACCTTTGACCATAGATGATTGCTTTCATCATATCCTCTACCAGCTGAGAGTTCTCATTATTATCAGGAGTATATTGGAGTACACCATCCTTGTATTGCGTTTTACCAAACAGTGAAGTGGCAATAGCCTTTTTATTATTCTCCACTCTTACAATAGCTCTCACCTGATCCTCAATATCAGACAGATATTTATATCTAATAGCAGCATCATTGTAAAGAGACATTGTTTTAAACAGATCCTCGCTCAGCTCTCCCTCAATCTCTGTTGTGAAATATCTAGGAATACTGTCAATAGGTTTTCCTGTAAGAGGATCAATCTGACCAAGTCCTATGTCTCCCTCATCAACAGAAATACTTCTAAGGAACTGCTCACCAAACTTCACTTGCCCACCAGTGACAAGTTTCTCCATCAAGCTCTTTCTAACAAAAGGAAGAAACACTCTTGAGTCAGCAGAGCTAATGTAGCCAAGCTCTTTATATTCCTCATTTCTTTCTTTGATATAATCATAAAAATCTTTGGCAGCCTTATTCTCAGGCTTGTTGAGTTCTTTCCACTCTTTAGATTCCCAATTGGTCTTATTAGGGAACTTCTTTACAAAGTCATAAAGCAACCATCCTGGAGAATCGTATGTGGATGTGTTATAAAGAGCTTGTGCATTTTCCTTCTCTCTTCTAATTTCTCTAGAGATTTCCTCATCTGTACCAACCCTATGCTTATTATCAATTCTCTCAAACTCCTTTTCCAAAGTTTCTTTGAGGAACTTGTTATATTCAGCAACATCAATATTGTCTATAATCCACTTAGTGTCTTTCTCCTCAATCTTCTTTTTGAGAGTTTTGTAAAACTCAGGATTGAACTCATCAACCAGCTCATTCTTATCCTTCTTCTTGATGAAGTTGAAATAGTTCTTTGATGAGAGTCCTTTACCAGATGCCCACTTATCATACGCTTCCTTAATTTTAAGAAGGCGTTTGTTCTCAGTCATTGTATCATATCCTGCAAGAGCAAAGCTTTTGTTAGCCTTCTTATACAGAAGTTCTACAGATTTTAACTGGATGGTAGATGTAGAGGAGAACATCTTAGTAATACCCTTGATAACCTTCTCAGGAGCTAGGATATTTCTAACATTCTCACTTCCTGCAATAATCTTGTCTACATATTCATCTAGAATATCAGATAGATCATCCTTAAGAGCTCTTGCATTATCTGCAGCATCTCTTAGGTCTTCTTTGAGCTTTTTATATTCTTCTGTCAGCTCTCCTGCAAACAATGATCTTAGATCAGAATCAAGTGTAACATATGTATTAAGAGCATCCTGGGCAGTCATCAACTCTTCAGCAAAATCATTTATCTCATTGTTAGTCAATGAGTTAGGATCTTTGCCAGCAAAGTTTTCCTGATACTTCTTAATAGTGCCCTGAATCTGCTTGTTCAAAATCTTAGCTTGTCTCAATAGAGGTCCAAGCTCTCCCTTTATCTGTAGGTGTCTGATTGCTGTAAACAGCTCATTCAGCTGTTCTGCCTTACTAAGCTTTTCAGAAGGAAGTACCTTCTTCTCAGAGAACTTCTTATATACAGCATTGAGCTTTTCAATCAAAGCATCAATCTTCTTGTTTCCAGTTTTCTCACTCTCAAGACCAAGAGGAAGCAAATAGTCTTCTGTAATGTTCTTAACATTAACATCACCAATCTTCACACTCAATAGCTCAGGAAGGATGTTCTCTCTGGCATTTCCTCTGGAATATACAGCCTGAATGGGAATCATTCTGGTCTGCTTAAAGTCCTCAGGCTTAACACCATACACTTGCTGAAGGATTAATTTATACTGATCCATTTGTGTACGCCAAGCACTCACCTTGTACCAAGGGATATCTTTAGCTTCTTTGTCAACCACAGATCCCATAAACTTCCAGTCAAGGATGTTTGTTTTACCATCAGGCTCAATAGCCAGAAAGTCTATGGTGCCAGCAAGTCCACGCTTGGCATCATATACAGTCATCTCAGATAGAAACACTGTACCCTTAGGAAAGGAATTGAGACGCTCAGTTAGGTTTGCTTTGAGAACCTCATACATATCCCTATTGTTAGGATTGAGTCTGGATTGATATCCACTATCATCCAAAGGAGTTTCTCTCAGCTTACCATTCTCATCTACAAGAGTACTAAAGATGTACTCAATATCTTTGTGACCATCTGTACCCTTCTCAGCTTTCAGATCATCAACAGCTTTTTCATAATCGCTTTTGATGAGGTCTCTGTCAGCAAATCTTCTGGCATACCAGTCGTTCACAAGATCTGTCACTCTTCGATTGATCTTCTTACCATCTATGTAATATCCATCATCTTTTTTCTCAATCTTAGAGCTAACCTCTTTTAGTTTATTAAACACAGTGGCTTGTGGGCTAAGTTGGAAAAGCACCTTGTCTTCAGCAACTCTAATGTCTTCAGCAGTTCCTTCAAACTTACCAGCCATGATATCCATAGCCACCTGATCAAACCCACTTTTTGCAAACAGGTTCTTAATCCACTGGAGGATATTATCCCACCACTGTTGCACCTTAGATTTAGTTTCAACAGTTTCAATAGATCCCTCTGCTTGTTTAATGATGGTTTGTGCAAGCACCTTACCAATAGCCTCATCCTTGAGCTTCAACACATCAGGCTTACCATCCTTAGTTTGGTAGTAGGGATTAGTACTATATTGAGCAAATACTTCAGACAAAGTTTTTGTACCATTAATCTCTTTGAGAAGCTGCTGATAGAGCTTGGGATTGGTTTGCTTGATAATCTCAACAGCAAAGTGCATTGCTTCCTCAGGAAGAGCTTGAGCCTCTTTACCTTCCACCACCTGAATCAGCTTTTGCATAACCATGGCTGCTCCATTAGCATCCATCTTCTCTCCATTCACAGTGATGTTCTTAACAGCCTTAACATCAACACCAATAGCCTTGATGAATTCCTTAATAATTCTCAATGCTTTAGGAGAAGCTTCAATCGTTGCTTCAGGTGTATTTAGCTGAAGTGCTGTCTTATTATAGTGATCAAGATAGAGCTGAACTAGTCTGTCAGAAGGCTTGATAAAGAATGATCCTTGCTCACCCTCCTGTACAACCAGATCACCAAACTCTTTATTAATTCCATTAATAACAGAGGAGGATATGTTGGGATTACCAAAATACCCACTATCTTCAAAGACATAGGCACCCTTTGCTGTAAGTCTTTTAGTTACAGCATCAACTATATCCTTTTTAATATCTACTGAACATTTGCTCATTATCCGCAGCTATTTTGGTTATTGTCATCAATTGGGGGAAGTCCTTCAGGCTCAATCTTTTGTGCTTGTGAAGGTACAGCTTTTTCTTCAATTCTAGGAGCAAAGATTCTGATTAAATCTGCATCAGGGATATCATTATCAATCTTCACTGTACCATTATCGATTACAGAAGGTCTGCCATCATTGTAGTATTCAGAAACCAGGGCACCATCACCATATAGGTTGGTGAGTTTGTATATGTGTTCTCCTTTAGCTGTAACTGCAGGAGTGCCATCAGCATACTTAACCTTCTGATAACCAAACACATCGTTCAAAGCAGACTCTCCAGAAGCGATTCTTCTAACCTTTTGAGCAGGGAGGATTGTTTGACCATTCACCATATCAACAGTGTCTCCACTTCTCAATGTAATCACTCTAGGCACCTTGATGAAATCATACTGTATATCACCTGAGTTATATGTCTCGCTCAGTAGCAACACTCTTCTATCTGTTGATTTGATGCCCATCGGTTTGATGTTGGGGAAAACAGGAGAGTAGTACTGATAGATGTCCTCTACATTATCTCCAATCTGAACAGTGTTAATAGGAGCCTCAGAAGCTAGTGTAAAGAAAGGCGTCACTGTAGGAACAATTGCATCATCCTTCCAGTTGTTTTTTTGGAACATTCCTTTAGAGAACAATTGAACGTCTGGGGTTGCTTCCAGATTATCAATGATGGGTTTAATTATTTTACTAAAGTCTTCAATAGGAATAATGTTCTTGATAGATACAGCTGATTGGTATGTACCCTGGAGAATAGAGAGCATTACAATGTCATAGAACAGATCTCTTGTATCAGGATTATCTCTGAGTTCTCTCATCATCTCAGTGTACATGTTCTCATCATAGGCATCCTTCACATTTGCCTTGAGCTTGATAGTCTTTGCTCCACCTTCAATTTTATCTGAGCTAACAACAGTTAAGTCGTTGAGAATCTTGACGTTGGGATAGTTCTTCTGAGCCTCAACAAGCTGAGCTGCTACAGATGTTCCAGCATCAACAATCAAGTTCTTAATCTCAAGATTGGCACCTGTTTTAGTTTGGATGATGTAATCCAAGAAAGAAGCCTTGAGCTTACTAGCCACTCTATCAAAGTCATCTTGACTCATGAATTCTAACTCACTGTATGGTCTAAGTACATCATCTGTAATGATTCTCAGATCATCTTTCTCCAGCTTAATCACCTCACCCATAGCACTCATGGCACTATCGATAAACTCTCTTTGATCTCCTATGAAAGAGCTATCCAAAATCTTATCTGCAGAAGAGAAGATGTTTTTTTGATTAGCAATTTCTGTTCTAGTTACCTTTCTGGAGAAAGAATCAGAATTCTTGAACTTAGTGGTGTCATAGTTTGTAGCCTGTGTAAGCTTGAAACTATACTGAGCCATCTTAGCATATTTCAAGAACTCAGCTAGAATAGCTTGCTGTTCAGCATTCTTATCTTCACCTAATGTACCTTCTGCATATTCTTTGATGTTATTCTTAAGAGCAGAAACGTCTATTCTTGCATCACTTACATCTTCTGGTTTTGCAGGGAATCTTGACAAGGTTGCATCAATGTTGCCCTTTGAGAACAATCCCTTTCCTCCAACACTGCTCACTTGCTTCAAGTATTCAGTGACGATTGGTTGGTTCATAAACCAGATAGCATTCTGACCAGCACCGATTCTCTCTAAGAACATGAATGTACCCACCACCAAGTCAGACTTGATAATCTTCATGATGTATGGATCTTTTGCCACATCCACAAATGCTGTAGCATATCCAGAGAGTCTGTCAGAGATGAACTGCTTTCCATCAGCAGTCATCTTTCCAGAGATGGAAACATATGTTTTACCATCAACAGTTACAGTGTTGTGAGGGAGAACAATTGAACCATTACCCAGCCACTTCTTATCAAAATCACTAACCAGCTCAAATCTGGTAGGATCAACATACACCTGAGTTTTCTGTGTAAGTGATTGACCTGTAATGTTTACCGCAGCAATACCCACCCACTTCTTAGCTGTTACAAATGAGTGTCTCAGATCAGTCATGTAGTTTCTATCCAGAAGTCTGTTCTTGATTTGAGACTCATCCTCATTTCTAAGAGTGTCAAGCTCAGCAGCAGCGTTACTAAGACCAGCATCATCTACAGGAGACACCAGACGATTAAAGTTCTCAGGGAGTGTGATCATTCTTTCTAGGGAGTCGTAATACTCATTCTCCAAAGAACGCTTGTACATATCATCTACAAATCTATCCTTTAGACGAGCTTGCAGATTTGTATCTCCAAGTTTGAGAAGTTCGCTTTCAAGCTTTGCTTCAAGTTCAGTCTCATCTTCCACTTCAGACAGTAATGTATCCAATAGATTACCATATCTATCTACAAGATTGTTTGGATCGTTCAATCCGTATTTACGAATCTGGAGAGCCTCAAACAGATCATCTTTCTTCACCTTCTTACCAGCCAACACCTCATCAAATACACCAGCATAGAATTCTCTTGTAGCTTCTTCAGAACCTCTGTATTTAACCAGACGAACATCACCACTCTTATCTATATAGACAGACCTCAAATAGGTGTTCATCTTGTCTATATCAAAGTCAGAACCAGCCTTTGCTGTAACCTCTGAAGGAACAACAATTGTATCACCCATACTCTGAGGCAGGAATCCTTTCACACGGAACACCTCAACAGAAGACATAGACTGTGTAGGAATACGGAAACCAATTCCTGTCAGGATCTTCTTACCCTCATCTGTCTTGTTCAGATAGTTGAGAATAGACTCATCTGTGGGGAACTTGTTCTTGTTGAACTTATTTCTGAACCAGTGGGGAAGATATACCTCCATGTAAGGATCTTCCTTAGTATAGAACTTCAGTGCAGGGTTTGCACCTTTAGGATCTCTGTTACCCTTCTCCCATCCAGTGACAGGAACCTGCACCTTGGGACCACCATTCACTTTAGGACTACCAAGAGCATTGTTAACCATGGAGTAGAGAATGTCCTTGATCTGCTGATATGCAGGAGATGCTTCAAATGGAATTCTGAATTCCCCATTCTCATCTCTTTGGATGGTATCCTTGGCATTCTCAGACAGCTCTCTTCTAAGAAGCTCATATTCAAGAGTTTCCTGAATTGCTGCTTTATCTATAAGTTCAAATCCATTACCCAAGTCTTTGATACCCAGTTTCTTAAGTAATTGATTATATCCTTGTTGATGGATATTTTTCAGAATCTCTCTGTTCTTCTCAAACTCAGCTTTAGCTTTCTCACTAGCTTTACCATTATCAAAGAAGTCAAGACTAAACAATTTTGTTAACTGGCTACCACGAGTTTGTTCTTTCTGACTCTCAAAGCTGTTCTCAACCTGGATACCATATGCCTTCCAAGGAACATCAATTGTTCCTTTAAAAGGACTCTCATTAAATGATTCATCCTCATTGTAGAACTTATTGAGACTTGTAGCTCCCACTTTTCTACCAGACTCCATAACCACATAACCAACCTTCTCCTTCATCATCTTGATGTAGAGCTTCTCTAGGTTTCTTCCTTCAATGGCTTTGTAATACAAAGGCATCTGCGAGAACTTATCAAGAACAAGGTTGATTTGGTTCTCGTTATTTTTAACACCAGATACAATAGGTTTAAGAACCTCTGTAACAAATGCTGGCTCAGGTTTGCTAAGCAGTTCATTGTCAGCCTTTTGCAAAGCTTCTCTACCCTCGTAAGACCATGCACCTTTCTTAGCCATGGCTCTTCTCATGTAAGCCATTTGCCATTGATGCCAGTTTTCAGCCTCTGTAGACCACTGACCATTTTTGAGTTTCACCTCACGATAGGTGTTATCCATTATCCAAGAAGCAGCATCTGCCTCATTCACCTTGGGATAGAGACTTGTGCCAAACTCAATATCAGAGATTGTAGCAGTCTTGGTGTAAGACTTGTTCTCATGATATCCAAGATCAGTTGGCAGAAGCTGTACATCTCCAGACTTATTATAATCCTCATTCAGAAATGTATTGAACTCAGGAGTGTCAATAGTTGTACGTCTTGGAGAGAGGAATGATTTAATACGCTTGGTCTCATCCAGCTTACCATTCTTGATGGCAAACTGATAGGGATCACCAAACAGGATTTTGTGGAACTCAATATTGTTGATGATATAGTTGGCATTAGTGAACGTGAGTACATTCTTAATATCATCCTCACTAAGCTTATATCTGTTGATCTTTTCTTTTGCAGCAAACTGACTGTCAAGTGTAGCGTATGTGTACACCCCTTCCTTAACATTCAGTATCTGATTGTTCTCTTTTAATGTTGTAACTGTCTCATTTATAGTGGATTCAATAAACTCTTTTACAGCAGCATTGATGTCACTGATGTTATTATCAATGTATTCATTTATTGATTCCTGGGTAGCACCTCTGGAGATGAGTTGATTGATTTCTCTGAGAGTCTTGGCAGGAAGGATGTCTTTGAAGAAACGCAGTTCTTTAGCCTTGCTTCCAATATTCTTAAGACTTTCTCTATTTTTCCAGTCAAGAGCAAGAGCAACATCATCCTTCAGATAACCCTTGAATACAGTGTAAATCTTGTTCCAAGCTCTGCCACCTTCTACATCAGCAAATGAAACTTGGTTACCCAGGTTCATCATCCACTCTGTAGATCCATCAGCAGGAACCAGAACATAATAGTTACCATTGATATTCTGATTAATTTCCTGTGTAAATCTATCTCCTATAGAAAGCTTAGTGGTTGTATTTCCTTCATCTGAAGAAACATTCTTTGTACCCTGGATGTAGGAAACTTTGATGGGGCTAATAATCTTACCCTCACTATCAACAAATCTTCCACCTTCCTTGAGAACCACACTGTTTTTAGAGAACACATCGTTAAGCTCAGGTCTTTTTCCCACAAGCTCTTCTAATGTCTCAGACTCATTAAACTCATTCTCAAACAGAGAAGGAGCATTGTTATCAGTGAATGATTGAACTCTTTGTCCTTGTACACCAAAGTATGTGCTATCCTGATTAGGATTTGTAGCTTTTACCAAAAGATTAGATAGACTAGCAAGAGGACCGCTAATCTTCAATCCTTGAGAAGTCATGTCTGTTGTTCTAGCATCTCTCAGATAGGTGTAGACATTTGAAACAGCAGTGGCAAAGCTTTCTTGATCTTTTCCTCTAAGCTTTACATAAGCCTCCAGAGGGAATGTAATTCCAACATTTCCAAGGAATTGCACCATCTCATCAGGGAGCTTTGGACCTTTCTCAGGGAATGCTGCAGGATTAGCTTCGTATGTCTTGTTCTCTTTGTTATATCTAACAGCAGAGTCAGACTTAGTGGAGATAGCCTTGATGCTTTCCAACCATTGTCTTTCTATTTCCTTAGCAGCTGTATATTGGTTAGCTGGGGCAGTGTACACCTCATTACCCTTGATGTATTGAATCAGGGCATCAGGTTTCTGCTTGGTGAAAGATTGCATGAAGTTTACAAACAATCTCCAGTCAGCATCCTTAAAGTTAGCAAAGTTGAGTGTACCAGTGCTGAGATCTCCACCAACACGTTGGAAGAAACGCACATAATCAGCATTTGACTTAGCCAAATCAGAGAGCTTTTCAGAAGCCTTCTCTACACTGCTAGTGTTGGACAGCTTATCTAAAACAGTGGCGAATGCTCTGTTGAAGTTCATCAGAACATATCCCTTAACACTAGACAGGACTCTCTTAGGGAGAGACAAGGATGTAGCTCCCTGCTGATTGGTAGGCTCAGTTTGAGGCAGTGTAGCAAGTACAAACTTGATAGCAAACGGAGAACTCTTCTTCCAGTCTACACTAAAAGGCTCAGGAGCATAGTCAGCTCTAGATGTGTTCTCATCATTAATATCTACTCTGTCTTCCTCATTAAAGTTGATACCAAGTGTGCGAAGAGACTCTCTTGTTCTCTTCACTAGCTGGTTGAATCTTTCTTCACCAAGTGTTTGGTACTTGTTTTCTTGAGTGTAAGCTTCTTTAATCTTACTAAAGATCTCAGCACCAGTGACATCTCTCAGTTCATAGAGAGATTCTTTGCTTCCACCAAAGATATAGTTGGCAGCACGAGCTGTCATATCTTGCACAAACTCAAATGCTTGTGTCTCAGAAAGTCCTGCAATACGTTGATACTCAGGTCTTGTAGACTTGATATCAGCAGGAAGCTTAGCTTCTTTGAACTTGCCAGAATCAATAGCTTTGAACAACTCATCCTTCATAGAAGGCTTTCTTACAAAGCCCTTGAAGAACTCAATGATTTGTTTGAAGAACTCTAATATCTTCTGACCCAGAGACTTAGCAGCAATCTTACCTGTTCTGAAGGCAGCAAAGTCATCAGCAATTCTTTCTTTAGCTTGCTGATCTGTAGCCTCTTCATAGAACAACATTTTGCCAGAAGCTCTGTCTTTGAACTTACCACTCTTAGCTCTGAACTCATCAAGGATAGCTTGTCTTTGTTCAGGTGTGAGGAACCCTTTCCAGATGCCCTCAAACACCTCATGGTATGGTGTTCCTTTCAGAGCACCTCTGTAGAACTTAGCCACCCCATCTTCAAACACACCCCATGCTTTCTGGTTGTCATATGTATTAACCAGATTGTCAAGTATTTCAAAAGGAATACCAGGAACATTCTCCTTAGCCCAAGCTTTGAACAGCTCAATCTCAGCATCTGTAAGTCTTTCCTCACCAGCCTCAGTTTCAGCCACTCTCTGATATTCATCAGCAGGAGCTCCTGTATCATTGGGATTGTATGTTTCTTCAGCAGGTTTAGCTCCTTCTAAAGCAGCTAGTTCTGCATCATATGCAGCATTAATTCTATCTTCTAGTTCTTTTATTGCTGCTTGTAACTTTTCTTCATCATATACAGATCCTTCTGCCATACTTTTACGGTATGCAGTTTCAGGAGTAATAATATAAGAGTCTTCTATAGGAGTAGTAAATTTTTGACCAGTTACTGCAGTAGTAGTCATTCGGTATATAGTACCCATCAAAGTTCCAAACTGATCAAACCCTATACCTTGAGGAATAGTTCTAGCTCTTTTATATTGTCCAGATTTACCTCTGACTGCTGTATTATTTAAACTCTTTTCTCTTCTTCTTTCTATATCAGCTTTAGCATCTGTAGAAACAGGAGCTGCTGTAACAACAGGCTCTGTTCTAGCTGTACCCTGAGCTTGAGCAACAGCAGATGTATCTGGTTGTAACACAGCAGCTGTAGAAGGAGCTTCTTGTTGTTGAGCTTCCTTGAGCTTGTTGAGCTCACCAATGAGCTTCAGACCAACAAATGTTACAACAAGCTGTTCGTTCTCAACTGTTGGATCAAACTGATTTGCAGCTTTCAGGGCTGGAACAATAGCTTCATTAACAGCCTTCTCATTAGCAGCAACATCTGTAATTGTCTTATTAACCTGGATGTTTACATTAATGTTGCCTGCAGCATCAACAGTTCCTGTAAATTCTACAGGACCACTAGTGAAACCATTGAATGTGTGGACAGTTGTACCATCCATTGCAAACTCCCCAATCATTGGAACACCAGGCTTAGCCTCAACTACAGGAGCCTGTACAACAGGAAGTTCAAAATCGTTTAGTGTAGCGTATTTCTGCTTGAAGGAATAAGGGAGTTCTGCTGTAGGCTTAACAGCATTTGTTACAAGAGGAGTTTCTTGTGCCGATCTTCCTTCAGAGCTAAGAAGATAGGACTGGTAGTTTCTCCACTCCTTCTCAACTAGTTTACCATTCTCATCCACTGTATACTCATAGAAGGGTTCTGTGAACTTATCCTTCAGAGTTTTACCATTGATATTATGGTAGGTTTCAGAAAGCTGATCTACAATCTCGCTCTCAAGAGTGGCTATATCAGCAATTGGGAATCTGAATCCACCCAAGAAAATGTTAGAGGCATCAACATAAATCTGATTACCCTTTGTGTCAGAAGTCTTTCTCCAATACAAAACATTCTCTAGGAAGGTGGTGTAGTTTCTATTGAACTTAACACCTTTTCCAGCCTCAGATTGTTTTGTAATATCCTCAGCAAAAGCTTTCAGCACTTCATAGATAGCCTTAGCTTTCTTTTTTCCAAACTTATTATTATTTACAATATCAAGCGTGTCACCATATTGCACTACAGTGAGACCCTTAGGGATTGTAATAGCAACACCATTATGTGAAATAGTTCCTTCAGAGATCTTGAGAAGACCCTGTGTAGTTGCAATCTTTGCCTCAGGAATCAATATTCCTCCTACAGAATTTCTTTCATATTTACCATCCACCTTGTTCTCACGTCTAACACCTCTGGATATAGTAAACTGATATGCTTTTACAGGGAATGCTTGAGCTTCAAACAATTCAGCTCTTTTCATTCCCCAAGCTTTTGAAGCGGTCTCAGCTTCAGCTTTTTGGTTAGCTCTATATCTAGGATTACCCTTACTATCATTAAGAGCTGTAGTGGGCATGGTTTGGAATACAACTTGTTGAATATCAACAGGTTTACCCACCTCACCAACACGTTTACCATCCTTATCTACAAAGTAGAGCTTTCCACCATCTTGCTCAACAAACACTTGAGCTACAAATCCATTTTCAACATCTGTAGCACCAGACTTATCATTTGTTCCATAAGACAACTCCATAAGACCACTCAAGCCAAGAGCCACCTCTTGGTTAGGAGTTACAAGAATAGCAGCAAGTTTGTTTCTGTTCTTGAAGTTCTTAGCATTGTTCAGGAACTCTCTAGAACGCTTAACATGAGGAGCAGACTGTGTAGGATCATTGTAATCCTCAGACTCTGTAATTCCAGATATGAAAAGCTGTCTGTAATCTTTCAGCTTTCCTTCAGATATAACAGCACCTTCCTCTGCAGGAACAGATGCTACATTTCCAGAATTCAGTTCAGTGGCAGCTTGTTCTTTCTCAATCTGCTCTTTGTTCTTTTCAATCTTCTCAGAGGTTGTCTCAATTCTCTCATATCCTGTAAGAAGCTTAGGATCAATGTTTTGGATGTTTCCAGAAGCATCTTCAATCTTGATTGTACCATCAGGGTTAACATCAAGAATCTTCACCTTACCCAAATCAACCATCTCATCATTCATCTCATCAGCAGCTTCCTTAGCTTTGATTTCTGTATCAAAGAAAGACACCTCACCTGTGGGAGATGTCACTTGATATCTGTCATCAGCAAGCTTTATTACAGAAGCCTTGGGCAGTTGTTTAACCTCATACTCTCTGTTGATTTCAGGAGTTTCTTTTTCACCAGCCTTATTTACAAACTCAGCAGCTTTTAATTCTTCTTCAGGAGTTTCTTCAGCAGCTTCCTCAGGCTTTTCTTTAGCCATTTCTTCTGCTTGTTTGAAGAACTTCTCCAATCCTTCCTCTGAAGAAAGACGATCAAAAGAGAAGCTAGCAGCTTCACCAATAGCTTTAAGACTATTTACATCAATAGCTTTTTGGTAGAGTTCAGCAACTCTTTCTGTTGGAAACTCTTTTGCATTAATATCTGTTCTTCCAGATAATTCAAAATTGATAAGAGACTCAAACTCTTTTGTATCAAGAGAGTTGTTATTAATAGCCATGGTGATTTTCTCAGAAGCTGTTCTGAGAGCTTTCACCTGGTCTCTGATTCTCTTTTTATCTTCACGACTAGTGAGATCTGTAATGCTTGCTGACAAGTCATTTGCTTGTGATTCATACTCATCTCTCAACTCTTTCAAAGACTTTTCTTTTGTAAGAGTGGAAAGAAGATCTGTATCAATCATCGGACTGATTGCACTTACATCACCTTGTATGCTTGCAAGTCTTTCGTTAACATCTTGGACAACAGTGGGATAGTAGGCCAGGTTCACCTTCCACTCGTTTACCAAGTCATGCTTTTCTGCCTCATCAATCTCCTCCTGTGTGGTGGGATTTGTAAAGTTTCTATATGGATTCTTAAATGTAGAGTTTACAGCATCAGATACAGTTTTAATCTGATCAGCTTTTGTAATAAGTGAATCTACGTAGTCACTAACAGTTTTCTTGTTAGACTCGTCAAAGCTCATTCCAAAGGTCTTCTCAAACTGATCCTTATCCAGATCCTTCAACATATTCAACTGCTCAATAGTTACATCATGCATTCCTGAAGGAACACGAGACATAACATATGTAAAGAACTGGTCGTGCTTAAGATTCTTATATCTAAATACATTACCACTCTTTGCAGCTTCCTCCATCTCCTTTGCTATGTTAGCAGAGTTGAGGGTGTTTTCATATTGATCTCTGAGGACACCTGTAAGTTTGTGTCTGTTGAGAATATTTACAGCTGATTGGAGTTTCTCATCATCTGTCTGAACTCCACGTACCTTCTGAATCTTGTTGGTTGCAGCTCCTGTGATGAGAGATGTGATGCCACCAATCAACATGTTCTGCAAACCTTCTGTAGAACCAAACTGAGAAGCCAATCCTTCGTTAGTAGAAGTGACCACCTCATTCAGTGTATCCCAAGTTTCTTTATAATTAGGATCTTTGAGGTTCTTATATTTTCTTGTGTAATAGTCGTATGTACCTTTTTCAGCAGCAAATTGTCCTCCCTCCTCATACACACCCTCAGCAAAGATGTTCTTCACTGTAGGCTTTACAGCATCCCACACCTTTGGTGCAAGTCCTGTTATAGCTTTCTTTTCAAATACATCCAAAGAACCTTCAGCAAGACCCACCTTACCAGCATCTGCTACAGCCCTTTCAAGAGAACCAGGTACACCTTTTGCAGAGTTAGTAAAGGATTTAAATAGTGTACTAAACTGAATAGAGTTGGATGCAGTGAGAAGTGCCATGTTAACACCAAAGCGAACATTCATTGCATCTGTTGCATAGCTCTCTATCTCTTCCAGGTCAGCGCCTGTAGGATCTACACCACTATTCTTTTGTCTATATTGACCAATCAGATCTTCTCTAACTTGTCTATAAGCATCTCTAGCTTCTACAGCAGCTTCTGTTCTAGAAGCACCATACATGCTAAGTCCATATCTAAAACCATTTGTTAGCTTTGTTGCTTCAGCAGCATAAGCCAGACTCTTCAAATTAAGAATCTGTTTCTCTGTTTTACCAAGCATGTTTGCTGTTGCCAACAAATCATCTAACTTGTTTGTGCCATTAAATACCTTGTTAAGCCACAAAGAAGCTTTACCAATCTGAGCACCAATCAAAGGAATCTCACCAACTCCTCCAGTGACTAAACCAACAGCAGCATCTTGAACTAAAGCACCACTAATAGCACCAGCTGTGAAACCAATATTCTTGATAATCTTATCTCCCCAGAAATTAGCAGATCCTCTTGTAAAAGGAATAATCCCAGCCCATTCATGTTCTCTTTCCCATCTACTTACATAGTTGGGAAACTCATCCTCAATCTTCTTAAGCCAGTTATCTACATCTCCTTCATATCCATCTTTTCCAGAAAGATCTGAAAGGCTGCCATTTTTTACAGCAGCTACAGTGTTAGGAATAGTGGCAAAGCTCTGAGCAAATGTGCCAAGAGCTGTAGCACCCATTTTAGCAATACCGTTTCCTAATTGCTTGTACCAGGGTTGTGTAAGAGAATAAATGTTTTCAAGATCCAAGTCTCTTACATATGTTCCGTATCGTTGGTTATTAAGAAGCTCACTCCTAGGGATCATTGCCATAGGAGAATCAAACCCTGTACCTGGTTTTGCAGCAAGCCCAATTTCAGATAACTGGTTAATTGTATATCCACCAAATGAACCCTGTCCAGCACCAAATCCTCCACCCATGGGCAGATTAGGATTAACCTCTCTAATAGTAGGACTGCCTAGAGAGTGCTTAGGCACTTCTAACTCTCCGCCACCAGTAGGTTGATTATCAATAAGTTCGTTATCGAAAATAGCCATTATCTACGGTTTAGTACATCTTTTACAGTGGTAGGTCCAATGCCATTAAATATCTCTTCTACACCAGAAGCATTTACATATCCTTGCTGATTAAGAATTGCGTTCTTCCAATTAGAACCATTGTATACATACATTCTCACTTGAAATCTATCTCTATCACTTCCATCATTAGTAGGTGCTGCTTCAACATCAAGTCTCACCTTAGGAGCATATCCAGATTGTCTAAGTCCAGGAATATCATATCCACTCATGTATGCATTTACAGGATCTTCAGGGGCGACAGAGTTGGTAGTTTTTCCTGGAGAACTCAAGGTCATGTATTTCACATTTGTCATGAAACTGTTCTTAGCAATATTCGGATAGTAGGCAGCAAGTTGATCTGCAGTGAGAGGAATGATTTGTTTTGCTCCCTCATTATAAATCACCAACTGACCACTTCCGTCATAACGTTTCTCAGCTACAACTTGTAAGTTTTCAATACCTTTCTTTGCCCACTCACTCATTGTGCTACCATTGAAATCACCAGGATTTGTTACATCTAATGCACCAAATTCATCAAATCTTTTAATTGCATTTCCAATAAGATTCTCAGTTCTAACTTTACTAACCTTATCACCCATGTTCAAGGTACCAAAGGTTGTCTGTACCTCAGGCATACGAGCAGCTAGATATTCACTTTGCTTCTTCAAACCCTCCATAACAAGAGCATCTGCTTGAGGTCTAAATGTTCTCAAAAGATCTTGAGATCTATTTATAATTGTTCTTTCACTAGAACTCAATTGTTCACCCTTATTCCATTTGACGATTACTTGACCAAGAGGTTTTAGCTTTGCAGGAAGACTATTTATATACCCTCGTTCATCTGTTTGTACAATAGGTTTTCCACCAGGACCTCCTACTTTTGGAACTGTCTGAAAGTTATTTAATAGTGTTCTTGTTCTATACAATTCTTCTGCACTATACATTTGAGAACCATCTGAATAATTAACACCTCCGTATCCAGTGAAAAGATTACTCACCTGACCATCAATATCTTTTGAAAAAGCCTGTGCTTGTGCATATAAACCATTTTGTTGAGCAAGTTTATTATTTAAAGTTCTCATTGTCTCAACATAGTCTCTCTGATTATTATCTGTAATACTATTAGGATTTGTAGCATATTTACTAACAAGCTCATTAAGTGCCTTTTGTCTTGCTTCTCCTGTAAGTTTAGGAAATAGCAAGTTTCCAAATTGCGCATTAGCAGCATTGACACCATCCTGTGTTTGAGTTATTGCTGTACTTAATTCACCAAGCGTAGGCATCTTTTGATTTGTACCAAGACCACCACGCTCAACAATAGGTTGAAGTGCTTCTTTTTCAGCTTTCTCTGTAGCCCATTTTTCGCTCTCAATGTTGAGTCTAGCAACACTCACTGCATGGCTCATTAAAAATTCTTGGTGTTCCTGCATAGCTCTTTGTCTCTGGAACTCAAATTTCTTTTTCTCCATATCCATCTGAGCATATGGATTGCTAAGGATTTCCTCAGTTCTACTTTCATTAGAGATTGCTTCTGCCGTTCCTGTCAAGTATTTCTGTGTATACAGTCTATACTTATAGTCGTCAAGATTACCAATCTTATCTAAATCTATAATCTTCTTAGCAAGCTCGTTTTCAAAATATCCACTAGTGAGCTTGTCATTCCCCACCTTAATTGCTGCCTCAATTTGAGCTCTCTGATCAGCACTCATGTCAGGATTAGTCTTCAGCATCACTGACCAATCTACAATCTGATCAGACAACATCTTCTTTTGAGCATTGATGGTAGACGTAGCATCTGCTTTAAATGTATCCCTCGTAGCACCACGATAATGGTAAGCAGAGGTTATTTGAAGCTGACGTTTGTCATTCTCATCTAGAGACATGTAAAAGTTATCCAAGATCTTCTGTGCAGGAAGACCTTTTACCTTCACACGCAGCATTGCATCATCTATCTTCTTCTCACCACCAGAATTAGGATCTGTAGACACTGTTGTCTTACCAGTGGTCTTGTCTGTTTTAAAATACAGAACATTACCCCTATCATCCCTTTGGAAGGGAATATCGACCGATCTCTCAATTTCCTTGAGCTTACCAGCCATGTCTCTCAGCTTCTTATCTACATCAGTGTATTCTACAAATTCTCCTGTGAACGCTTTAGATAAGTCATTGTCATTCAACCAATTGTTCACTTGATTATTATACCACCATTCATTCTCTACAGAGGATTTACCATTCTTCTGAGCAGTCTGAATGTTCTCCTGCTCCTTCCTAATTCTCTGTGTAGAAGAAACAGCAGTTTGAATAATAGGATCTTTTACAATCTGCTTAGTCATTCCAGATACAGAGTTCACCAACTGGAAGTTGGAGAAGTCTCCTGCAGCAACCGTTTTTAGGCTGTTCCCAAGTTCATTGAGTTTGGATTGCAAATACTCCTTATGACCAGATTTGTAAACATCCAAACCAGCAATATTATCTATTTCTGTCTGGATCTTTTGTACACCCTCGTCATAGCGCTGTTGCTTCTGCATGCCCACCTGCACCATAGCTTCTATAGGAAGCTGCTGGATATAGGGGTTAAATTGCGGTATTTTATCGGTAAATGAAGCCATGGGATATTAAGTTACAAATGTAAATTAAAAAATTAAAATTACCAAGAACGATAACAGATTTTGGTAATTTGCTATA
>Ga0181344_1000311_pt1 | contig 19607 bp, 14 predicted proteins | sample Su13VDMLBDD_FD_130098 | JGI IMG/M metagenome (GOLD analysis project Ga0181344, IMG submission 130098) | Freshwater viral communities from Lake Michigan, USA - Su13.VD.MLB.D.D | ecosystem: Environmental > Aquatic > Freshwater > Lake | place: USA: Michigan | collected 2013-07-15
CCTAAAGAAGTGAATTAGCCAGAAAACAGCTAGAAAACACACCCTAAAAAATGAGGCGGGAACCTCTTCAAACACTACGTCAATCTCTTCAGGAGAACCTCAATATTTAAGGCTTCGGGGCTTGCCGAGCTACCAGCCGACTGCGACAGCCATCAGATGGTAAACATATACGGGTTTTATTTGCATTTATACATAAAAAAAAGATTTAAGGCGTCAATTTAGGATCATAGGCGTTAAAGGATAGATTCGGCAGATATAGAAGTCATTGTATATGTATTAACTGTGACCTTTTTACCATCTATTAAAACCCGAGCGGATAATTTTTTTGTTTTACCGTGGGCATCTGGTTCACCTTTAGCGACTTCTACCTTTAGATCAATATGTTTAAGAATTTCATTAAGTCTTTCGTGAACTCCAGCTTTACCAAATCCGAAACCGATATTTTTAAGAGTTTTGTCATTAACAACAGAGTCTAAAGCAGTTTATAGAGTTTTTTGTTCTAAATCTACCATTAAGTCACGGACTTTAAGGGCTTATGTTACAATGTAGATCTATTGGTGGAATTTTAGAATTGAATCTTTCTAAACGGTTCCAGCGAATTGGGCCTTTATATTTTGCTTAGATTCTAGCTTGCAGGCTTCTACAATCTGGGCCATCTGGTCAATTTTAAGCTCTTTAAACTCTGGTCGCTCATTAAGGCATTTCTTTACAATATTCTTGATTTTATTGCCGTCTGCGATTCTTGGCCTCTCATAGTATAGAGTTGCGATTTGTTTGGCATCTAGGCCGTTAATTTTAGCGATTGAGCTTTCATCGTGGACTGGGTAAAATGATTTAAAGATTTTGACCTTTTAGAATTTGGCATTTAGGAGATCATCGGTGTCTTTGGTGAGCAAGGCGGTTGATTTCATAATTTTGGGGATTCTGGTCAAATCTTCTAAGGTAATTTAAGCGGTAACTATGTCATTAATGTCTTTATCTTTTAGTTTTTTGGCTACATCGCTTCGGGTTGCTTGAGGCTATTGGTCAGTTACTTCAAGAGTATAACCCATATTTTTAAGGTTTCTGAGTACTATCTGAATTCTGTGGTTTTGTGATTGGTTGGTTGAGGCCTCAATCCAGTTAGCAAATTAATTAGTTTCTGATAGATCAGTGTGGCCATATATTTGGGTTTAGTTGTCTGTAATTTAGTAGGCAGTTTCAGGTAAGTAAGAGCCTTCTTTTTCTAGGTAAATGTGACCAACTTTATCGGCGAAGTTTCTGACTCTATGAAGTCCCTAAGTAAAACCAAGTGGGGAACCTGAATTTTTAGCGAATAAGCCGACAAATGTATCAAAACGTTCAAGCTCAAATGAAACCCCAGCGGTAAGAGTTCCAGTGTATATCAAAATATCACAATCAGCCCATGCTTTTTTAACATCAGCGAAGTCATCGGCTTTGATTTTAGCCATTGACACACCGTTGTGTTTTCTTCCATCTTCACCATCGTAATATTTGATATTTTTATCTTTGGGCATTTCGGCTTTAATTTCTTCAGCTCGTTGACGGGAAGTAGCAAAGACTACAACACGTTTGTTTTCGGCTACAAGTGACTTAATTTAATTGGTAATCTAAGCGACATCAGTTGATTGATTGCTTACATAGTCATGAATGTATATTTTTGAGTCGGTTTTAGGCTTAAATGTATTCACAAATACCTTATAGTTATCAGTGCCAATAAGTTAGGCCATACATTCAATGGTAGACTGTTCAATTTCGGCATCAAGACAAAGTATTTTATCAGCTGATTTAAGCAATTCAATGAATTTGTAGATAATATAGGGTGATGTGTCGCGTTTTATTGATAGTAACTGCTCTATTGTGCTTTCAATTTCGTCAATGATCAACAAGCTGGGTTTTACGGCAGTATTTAGACGAGCAAGTGAATCAACCTGAAGAATTAAATGCGGGTAATCAATAAGGTTAAGCTCGCCCTCAATATTTTCATAGTTTACAAAATCGTTCTTTTCGGCATTATCACGGGCAAATGTCCTTCTAAATGAAAGAGCCAGAATAGTGGGGAAATTACCCGAGGCTGTTAGTTTCATTTATTGCTTGGTTTTGCCTGTCATCATTTAAGAGCGTACAAAGGTAGTCTGGGCGTTTAGATCATATTAGACGTTTTCATTGTGTTAGAATATAACATTTTGGCTGTTTAGTCTTTGGAATTTGTAATCTGTTGTATTTTCGGCAAAATCTCTTAATTGTTAGACTCTAGCTTATTTTTTACTGATTTTATTGTTAGTTTCAAAGGTGTGTTTAATTGGTTTTTTATCTGGATTTTTACCAGACCAACAATTGATAGTGAATCCGTCTTTACGAAGATATGCCCTAAGGCCTACACTGCTATGTTTTCTAGCACAAACTGGGCAAGTATATGGCTTGGTTAATGGTTCAATTTGGATAGAGCCCTCTTTTTGATCTTTAAACTCAACAGGGAAAGGAATATAGGATTTAATCGCGTCGGAATAAGCCTAATTAATGGTCACATTCTAATAACCGAGTTCTTTATGTCTATTTTCAATAAATCCAATGCCCGCAGACAAAGAAGCTTGAATGTTACTGGTGTCAGAAATAAACATCTATTCAAGAGTGCCATAAACGACAGTGTGATAAACCTATACAAGTGTTTTAGCATCTGTATCCCATTTGGGGCTGTTTGGTAGTCTTAGTGATTTATTATTGCCATATACAGCCAAATCAACCATTTCAAAGTCAAACTATTTATTTACTTATTCGGCAATATAGTGGTTCAAGGCTCTTGGGGCTTTAATTTAATAGACGACGTGATAACTGTGGGGTTTTGTGGTGCTTGTGGTCTTAGTATAGGCATAATCTACATTTATGGCTGAATGGCTGAATTTACAGATCATTTTTTCAATAGCTTCAAGACATTTTTAGAAGTTAAGGGCATTTTTAGAGTTGTCAACATCAAAGAATAGTTTATTTTCGGCTTGAACAATTTCATTGTATGATATGGTTTTATTTCCAAGTTTTTCAGCTAGTTCGTCAAGGCTGAATTTTTTAGTTTTCTTGTGGTACCCAATAGAGGAAGCTAGACGACATTCAACCAATGTATCAAATTGGTAATATTCTTCTTGTTCATATTCATATTTACCAAAGAACTTTTTAAATGGGGAAATAAACCAGTCTAATAGTTAATTTTAATCAATTTGATATTTATGAGCGACATCACACGGGACTACACAATCAGATTTTAGTTTTGAATCTTTTACGACTGGAAGGATTTAAATCTCATTATCGGTCACATTGAAGGCTTTTCTAAGATATTTAGCAGTTTTGTTATTTTAGGAGTTTTTAACCTGCTTGTAGTACTTTCGGGCTATTTCACTGAAGTTCTTTGTATCTATGAGTGTTTTAATATCGTCCTTAACCGAATCCAGCACTCTGGTAACATATTGAGATATTTGCTCCTGATTCTGTAAATTTAAAAGAATGTATTCGGTGTGTTATTTAAAGAACTCCTTGCCGTAAGTAGACATAAGTGACCACGAGACTCCTTTAATTTTAAGTTCTCTTTTAATTGGTTTATTCTCAATGATATCGTTTAAATCGCACTCAATACGAGCATATGCTTTTTTGGCAAGTGGGTAATAGGTTTTTTCTTGAAAGGTCTCACCTTCTAAGATAAATTTAACGATGTGAGTAGTTCCGAGGTCATTCTAAAGTTTTTTATTTACAAGGGCATTTAATTACGCGGATTTTGTATATATTTATTTGATTTAATCATCTGGAATCATAACGGCACAGCTATCTGTGTCTCTAAAAACAACTTTACCGATTTCTAACTCTTCGGTGGCTTATCTGGCGTAATATGTTAATTTTCTAGCTACTGCTGTACAAGCTGAAGCAACCCGCATGTCACACAATTAGAAGGTTTCTGCACCAGAAAGTCCGTAAATAGTATTAACGAAGATTTTAAGAGCATTTTAACGGGCATCAAGTTGCTCATAAGTAACGGCATCAACACCCTTCATTGAAGCTTTAACATCAAGCCGTTTTTAAAGAATTTCGGCTATAATTGTGGCATATAGTGATGGAGTCTTTGAGAAATATACAATATTGGGAGTTTAATCAGCTTCTAATAAATTAAGTTCTTGAGCGGTTACTTTATTTTATTTGTAGGCTTTTAATTCATCTTTTGACATATTTGAAACATCGGCGGATTCTCTTAGTGCCAATTTAGCCTTAATAGCTTCAACTAGATACTTATCAACAAAATTGAGGTCAACAACATAACAATTACCATTATCTTGGTCCAAAAGGCTATCAATTCCCAGATTACAGGCAATGATGGCATTAGGGTATAAACTTTAGAAATCCCACATAGCTATAAATGTTAAAATCTATTGAATAAGCTCTTAGGGACAGCATTCGGTCGTTGCTCCTCTGAATTTTATTTTATTAGCTGGCATCGGGAATTTGGCATAGCTAAAAGCAAAACCAGCCTTATAATATCGTCTAAGCATTAACATGGTACACCAATTGGTTGGATTTTTATGTAAAGCCCAAGATAATGGAATATTGAAGATTTCTACATTTGCCTATACAGTTTCAACGTATTTAATGATATTCATGACCTAAGTAAGAGCATAAGCATCCCAAAGACAATAATTAACACAATCGGTCTGATCTGAGCCTTTAATTCTCATTTAATCCATTCTTTCGTGTATATTTTTATCGTCTTCTTTAAGTGGCATTTTAGCTTATTCAAGAAAGGCATTAAGTTTGCGATTTGGCATGTCTGAGAGTTTCATGGCAAAATATCTATCATTTTAGAATACGGCCATACAGTCAAGGATATAAGTATTTGGAAGCCATTGAATTTTTTTAATCTGTTTGCCAATTTTACCGAATAGCTTTGTGCCGTGTTCTACTTCTTCTTATGTATATCTAGCAGAGTTGTGAATAATAAAGGGTAAATCATAGCCAATTGAAACACGTTCCACGATTTTACCCTATTCGTTGAGTTTATCCTATTAAGCTGTAGCCGAAGAGTTAAAACCGTATAATATTGAAGTACCGCAGTCTTTTACGTCATCAAGAAAAGCACAGGCCATAATTGTCTGATTTTCACATGGGACTACTTTTAAGCTAAACTTTTCGGGACTTTTCATTTTTAAATCAGTTCTGCGGGCCTGAATAAATTCACACATCTAAACCTCGCTATAAGTGTACTGGTCAAGAATATAAACTATAAATTTATCATCTTCGTCTTTTTTGCTGAAAGTTGAACAAATCATTGAAATTACTCCACCGTTTTTATGGCTTGGTACTAAAGTCTTGTCAGTTGGGTGATAGGCTTCAACATCAAACGCGATCATTGTTGGGTTGAATCCAGAAGCTGAATAAGTGATATCGTTTTCAATTGTGTATTTCATTATTGCTTCGTAGTCGGTAAGTCCATTTTTAAAATTCAAATACGTATGTAATTACGAATCTTGTTTTTTGTATGAACTCAAGTCTACCATTTTAAATTCAAAATCGTTTTTAATTACTCTTTTCTTAATTTCAGTTGAATTATAATGTCTAAATTGAACATCTCGGTATAATTTTTCACCTTTGATATCAGTTTCAAGAATCTTGTCGCCGACCAAACACACATCACGAACTGCTGAAGTTGGAAGAGATTTTTAAATTGGATATTCAATCGCATTCATTGATTTGCGAATAGTGGAAACAGAATCAACTTTCACTTTTTCCTAGAAGCATGAACAAGTTGAGCAATGGGCTTCAGTTGAACATTTATTGGTTGAAATCACCTCAGTAAATTGCGAAATGTTGAAAACGCTTTCATCGGCTGGCTCTGATAAGAATTCAGAAATAATTGACGGTTCTTCGGGCATTTATAGCTGGGATGGTTCACATGGCTCAAAAATTGTATCGTCTTGTGTTGATACTTGTGCAATTGTTGAAATTGTGACCTCATTATTGTGGAATTTGGTCATGTGGGTCTTTAAGTCTTGTTGTCTTTTGAAGACCTTTGAGCAGTTTAGACAATTGATTGAATTCATCGCGAATTTTGTTCTTTTTATTAGCCAGATTAAAATCAACGGAAAATATTAATTAATTATATTCTATTTTTTTAAGTCAATTCTTGCTATATTTTTAGTGCTTAGCTGATACTTTATTTTTGTAATTGTTTTAACGTTATTTTTACAGAGTTTTTATTTAATTAATATTTAATTTTTAACGGACATAAATGGAAACTGAATAGATAGTGAAAAAAACTAGAAAACCTAGGGCGAAAAGGGAAACTAACGAGGAAGGGCCAAAAACAGCTAGAAAACGAGACCTGAAGGCTAGTACTAAGAAATAACCCGAAGAAGAAAAAAAAGAAGAAGTATAAGCACCCAAAAAGGAAGACTATAAGGGGCCTGTGATTTTAGGAATTGACCCAGCATTTAAAAAGTGCGGTTTCGGGATTATAAGTGTAGAAAAGGGGGAATATATACATTCGTTTTAATCGGAAATGAGACCATATGATAAAAAACTAACATAGGGCTAAGTAGATGGTTATATCGCCAATAATGTATAAAAAACTATAAACGAACTATTCGCTAAATATAAAATAGAATATGTGGCCATTGAATTGTAGCTCGGGTAATTTTCAGCAGATCGGATTTAGTTGAGTTTTGTTCAGGCCTTACCCTAAAATGTGGCTTATACTGTACAACATAGTAAACTTAAACTAAAACACAAAGAAACCAAAGATATAAAAGTTGACAATCCAGATTCTAACAAATACAACTAAAATAAACATTAGGGCCGACAATTGGCTAAAACTCTATTTCCAGATATGCCCGAGTTAACTTTTGACGAATATGATAGTCTTTTACATGCTAAATACGCCTTTGAAAATCTCTAAAAAATAGACTGGGTTAAAAAATAAGATCTTAAGTGATTTACAAGGGTACCCCCTTACTCAGAAGTGTTTTTTTTTATTTCTTGGATTAATTTAATAATAAGACTAGGATGTCTACATTTATGAGTGTTCTGGTTATGCCCAAGGTTTTAGGGGAGTGGCCCCTGTTAATATACTTTTTTAATTCGCGGTCATATAAGCTGGTAAGGGTCGCATTTCTTGCTGACTTCTATATTCTGGGGTCCAATATTAGGGTTACCAAGTTCCCGCCCCATCTTGTCCCAACATTTTTTTTTATTCCATTTATATGCGTTACAAAAATTTAATCATATATATTGCAATAAAGGAGTTATAGCCTAGTATAATAGTTCTTATCCCACTCTTGTCGCTACTGGTTTGACTGCATGCTCTACTGCCAAATCTAGTGCTTTATGCTTTAAGTATTCGGACCCAGTATGCATCATTGATTCTTTAGCCGATTACCAGCGACTTTTTTCTTCTGGCTTTTAATTCGCTCCATGATCTTTCTGATGGTTATGTAATGAAGCCGTTTTCTTAACAATGGGCTGGTATAATTTAGGATTTCGTAGATGTTAATGTGGATCATGACTAATTATGCCAGTTTTTCCATGACCAATCTTCACAATCGCTTTTCCACCATTTAAATTAACAGTTCTGTAATGATCTGAGGGTTTTGGCATAGATTATCTATATCTGTAGTAATTGTCTGTAATATGAACGGGTTTCACGTCGGTTTTGTACCCCATTTCTTTTACGTGTTTTCTTGCTTCAGCCTCGGTTTTGAAATGCCCCTTTGGCACTAATATTGATTGTACATGCTCGTGAATATGCGTATCAGCCATTTAAAGGCATAAAAAAATATTTAGTTCATTCAATCTTGGTCTTCCCCACTCTTTTTAACAGCTTTAGCTAGCTTTTTCTGATGTCTTTCAATTGTATTTTTAGTGTATTTAATTTTGATACCAGTTTCCTTCTCAATATGGTCAATTGCATCAAAAATATCAGTTTTTTCCCAAAGAAGGTATCTAGCCCAGAAACTAGCAGTATATAGATTGTCTTTGTCTCCAAAACCCCAAAACTGAGATTCCCGCTTCTAATGGCGACCAATATAGGCATTTTTGCGGTCTTCTGATTTATTAATTGTGAAATCGCTCATACCTTTGGAACCGAATGAAACTGTCTTATTTCCAATTTTAACAATATATTTTTAATCCATGTGGGTAGATTTAGCTGGCTCTAGTTTTGCGACTGATGCCTTTTCGCTTTCAGACTTGGGTTTTCTCTCAACTTTAATCTCTGAGGCTTTACAATTCTTACATGTGAATATTGAAGCTTTGTGTTCTTTCACACTTTCTTGTGGTGTTTCCATTTCTACACGGGAAAAATTAAAAAATAATTAATTAATTCAAATTTTCAATAATTCACAGGTACATTGATTTTATAGTATTCTTCGCTGTTTCCTTTCTTTTTTTATTGGCGTCAAATTTAGCCGTTTATTTTCTAAGAATTATGTTATTATTGTCTCTAATTATCTTACAAATTTTGCGATTGTTTAAAAGCATTTACCCTTGCATTACCCCGCCATCGTCACTTGAACTTTCGGAGCTGGTATCTTCTAATTTAGGAAATAAAGCGTCTTAAAGCAACTAGGCTTATTTGTGTAGTTTTTTTGTCATGCTCATTTATAGATTATATTTTTAGCGTTAGATTTAATTAATTAATATTTATTTTTATTTTCTATGTTAGAAATGGAAAAGACCCAAGACCAAATCATAGCAGAATTAACGGAATAACTTCAAAAGGCAAAACTGGAAGTTGAGTAGTTAAAATAATAGCAAAACGAAGAATTGAACAAATAACCAGCTCAAATTTATAAGATTTTTCATAAAGGTCGTTTGATCTATGTCGGGAAGGATATGTCTTTGTTACTTGGTAGAATTCGTCAACATCTAGCAGATAGACAAAAAATACTTACAAATTACTAGTTTATTGACATATATCTAGCGTCAGTCCCCGAAGATGAAATTACTTTTGAGTGTATTCCAACAAAATACAGTGAAACAAATGAAATAGAAGCTGAAATGATTAAATAACTTAATCCAATGTGCAACTAGACACTAAACTCAGATTCTGTCTTTATATGTAAAAAGTGTAAAATTGAATATAGATATAGAGGAGCCTTGAATAACCATCAAAAAAAATGTCTATGAAATCATACTATCCAACCAGCATTGTTGCCGTGATTTTATTGTTCCGATTATTGGAATAACATTGATAATCTGATTTACAATTATAAAAGCCGTTCAGTTCCTAAAATTCGTTCAACAGCTTCGCGGTCAATCATAAAGTTTACAATTTCATCACCATAATCGTCGGATTCGTCTTCGCTGTCCGTTATAGGCTCCGTATACATTGGATTTTTTTATCGGCATATTGGACAAGTGGCTTTATTCTATATTTTCTAGTAGCAGATTGTGCAACATAAATGTTTGGGCGATTCACAAGGCTGTTGGGAATAAACCTCAGCAATTTTTTCTAGACAGATATAACAGTCAAAGTAGTTCATATTTATAACGGTGAAAATAATCACATTTAATTAAATGCAACTATATCGCTAGAGAACACAGAATAGGGATCCATCTTCACTTAATCGGGGATTTAATCGTCTATCATTTTCTCAATGGATTCAAGCTAAACTAGCATTTCTTCTTGCGTTAATTATTACTCTCCTAAAGCACCTAAAGTCGCCTCTAATTCTTGTTAAATCAAATGTTAATTATCTAGTATTTCATCCCCCTCGGTTTGATTTGCTGGATCTGTTGGGTCTATTATTACGGGTTTATCTTTGTTTTCCTCTTCTTTTTTATCTGCTTCTTAATTTTTCTAAGTTTGGATTTACTTAGCAATTTAGCTGATTAGATCATAGTAAGGATTAGAAGAATACTGATTATTTGCTTGATTTCCGCCGTTATCTGGCCGATTTGGCCCTCCCCCGCCACCGTTATTCGGCCTTGGTTGTGGGTATGGATTTGGCTGGGGTGGTGGAATAGGCATTTACCAGCCATTATCCTGATTGTCTAGATTATGTTCTATTTCTAATTCGTGTATTCTTTATTCTCTATCATATTCAGCCATAGCAAGGCCAGACTACACATTAGCTACAGCATTTTCAATTTTAGCTTCTTCCATCGCTTAATGTTACTAACGATCTATTTCTGCCTATTTCTCCGCATCTATTCGGGCTTGTTCTTATTATCTGGCTATTTCTTCTAAACGGGCTTATTCTGCATCTTCTGCATCTTTTTTCTCTTTGGCCTGCTGGTCCGCCTTTCTTTACTCTTCAGCTTATTTTGCTGATTTTTTCTCTTGATGGTGTTCTTTTATTTTTTTAACACCCATAATTATACCGAAAAGGGCCAATTCAGACGCGACTAGCTCTATCTGGCCTGTTCCGATTTCAGCACCTAAACTGCCTAAAAGTGCATCAGTTCCCGCCTCAGTCAATCCTGATTTCCACATTTATAGACGAAAAAAAACTATAAATTACAAAATCAACAGCAAGCCCGCATTCTAAAAGCAGAACCAGACGCAACCGCAAATTTATTGGATTCCTATTTAACGACTTTGGTAGCGAAAACTTCTGTTTATTGCTTATAATCTGATAACTTTTTATTCATCTCTATATCACCCTGAATTTTAGAAACATTATCAACTACCTTGGGGATCATATTAATTACATCGGTTATACTGATAGGTTTTCCGTCTTTATCAACTATTTTTAAATTATCTATTTGTCCGTAATTACCATTATTGTCTTTTACTTGTCTCATAATTTCAGAAACAATGTCATTCTAAGCATTTTTAGACCATTTTGAAGGCTTATAAGATTTTTCAGTGCTTGGGAATTTAGATCCTTTTTTAGAACTCTTTGACGATGAACTTGAGGAGCTTGAACTATCAAAATTATTTATAAAGGCATCGGCATCAAATAATATCTTTTGTGCGTATTAATTTTGATCAGCCGTTAGATTTTTCTTACTTAATTCACCTCCAACGAGTTTACTCCATGCATCGGATTGTAAAACGTCTAATACACTTCTGGGTACATCAGCGCCACCCTTGGGGAAAGCACTTAGATTTGATGAATCATCTACAACCGTTGAACTTTTACCATCATTGTTAAATGGACTTTTATCGGGGTGTCGTAGATCTTCCTCGGCTTCATCGGCCCCTTATCTTGCTTTTTATAATTTCTAAAGAATTCTTTCAGCGGTTTCATTTAATTTTACATTTTAATTTTTATTTTATCTAATTTAGATGAGTTTGGCTGTAAAGTCATCAACCAAGTGAGATTTTTCTTGTGCGAATTTACTAAAATCAGGGCCTATTCTTTTTTTACTTGGCATTTCGTTTAAAACTCCAGTTTAATTGCTAATATTACCAGAATCACCAATTACTTGTGTATCAAATTGATGTCCCGATTTAATTTCTTCGTTTGGTTTAAATTTCTGGCCGACTATTCTAGTCTCGTCAACATCTACATCAGTAAATCCATATTGTCCCAAATTCTTTATTTAGCTTACTTCTAGAGTTTCTTCTCTCTTGGATTTTTCCAAATCTCTCATTTATCGTGTTCTTCGTTGGGTGTGTGTCTAAATTGCCTATTCAACGAATGCTTATGTGCTTTTATTGCTTTTCATTGAATCTGACAATGCTAAAGCTCTTTCTTTATTGGCCTCGTCCCTTGAAATTTTACCCGACTGTTCTAGCCTATTAATTGTATTTAAATATGGGACTTTCTTAACAATTGCCGTATCGGACATGACATCGCTAATTACATCAACAGCGTGATGATGGTTGCTTTTAGTTTCTTCGGTTTTGCTTGATTTACTTGATTTAATGCTCCCTTTCATTGAACTATCATCATCAGCCATCTACATTATAGAAGAAATATCAAATATCGGTAGTCCTTGAGATTATAAATCATTATTAACATCCACAAAAGTTTTAGACATGGTAGAAATATCGGCTCTTGAAATTTAAGCTGATAAATCATTAAGTCTAATCATGGATTCTAAGCCCTTTGAATCAAGTTTCCTAATTGCTAATAGTATATTTGATTGTCTAGTCCGATCGGTTAGTCCTATCACGCCCGAATTTTTTAATTATTCTACAAATTTCGTTTTATCCTAGTTTTTCAATAGTTTTTCAATCAATAAGGCACGGGCGTAATCCGTCCTAAGTTAACGGGAATCTGAATTTACAGAGTCGTTCATTTATAAGTCATAAAAAAATGTTAAATATTTCACCATCTTCTCCAACTTTAATTATTATCGGCTAAGGCGGTACCCCTGACCCAGTCGGCTTGTATATCAGTTTTTGGAGGGGTTAAACCCCACTTTCTGTCTGGGATTGACTCAAGTATAGCGATTTATTCGCACAGATTTTTGTACTGCTCTTCTTTTGTGTATGTTTTGGTAGTGTTCATTTATAACGCGGAAATTAAAAAAAATAATTAATTAATTCAGCTGTTAGAATTACCCGCGGACTGTGATTTGTGGATTTCATCTATTTTAATAGTTTAATAAGTATTTTATGCGTGTATTTCATCAATTCTGTTTTTGTGTATTTACGCGATTACTTATGATATAAAAGTGGTAATTAAGGTTATAATCTATATTACAAGCATGGCGATCAGGGTTATTTTATCATTTCCCTTGAGGTCGGTGGGTAAGTTATCCATTTAATAGCCGAATAAATCAATATGTAACGAATTAATAGAACTTAAATTTAATTGACGACCTTAATTGACCTCCGGCCTCTGTATCCAACCACTAATTATGATTCTGATTCATGTAAAAAGGAATATAAACGTTATTGGGATCTGCCCGCATTGTGAAACTAGTTCTAAATGTCTAATATTTGAATTTCTGATCTGTTGATTAAAACCAGTTTAAAGATTACGGCACAAATTAATTATTAGTCTGATCAAACAATCCACAACAGAAATATTCTCTTGGATTTGTACCATCAAAAGAGTATCTCATCTAAAATACCAACTAAATTTATACCATTTAGTTAGGAACCAACAATCTGAAGCCCTAACCAGCATCCTCAATAAAAGCATTGTTAGGCATATTGTATTGATCATTCATAAACCATTCCATAAAGTTATTATAAGCGTATAAATTCATAGTTATGTCTGCTTGGCCGATTTCTGGATTTGGGTATAAAACGCTATTAAATTGCGTCGTGACCGCTTCCCCTTTTGATTAACCGTAAACTATAAATTATTAACTACTTGGATTATTGTTAATTGTTAAAAGCGGTGTATTTACAACCAAATTTTAGTCAAACCATTACATATTTGTGGCATTTGTTAATTGACTTGATATAATAGCATTATCTAACATTACGAAATCACCAACATTCCCAGCAATATCAACAGTACCACCATTATTGCAAGTCACTGAGCATTATGTATCTTGTGAAATAATCTGGTTTAAGCCTCCACCCTGAGGAATTATCAACCCTTGCATATAAAGAACATTATTATCAGCTAAAATGAAAGCACCCGATTGTTAGGGCTGTTGAATCTAGACTATACCATTCGCCTTCGTTCCCAGCCCCGAGGCACTTATTTAGGTATTCACTGGTAATATTTAATTTACAGACATTTATAGTATAAAAAAAACATTAAAATCTAATAAATCAAACCTTTTTATTACCAAGTGGGTCGCTGATTAAATGTTGCTTCCTGAGCTAAATGGCTGTTAAAATTGTATTGTTTATATCCGATTTAACTACGTTTTGGTAACTCTTGGGGTAATTAGTATTAGAAGCCTCTATTAAGTCGCCTATTTCATTAATAAGTCTATAATTGGTATAAAGCATTGATTCTTTGACACCTTCTTCTAAATCTTCGGCTTTTTTTAATTCCCGCTATAGTTTAAGTTGCTTATATAGTGTGAGTATTTCAGCACTTTCTTTCTCTTTTTGAATCTTTTTGCTACAATCGTATTAAGTCAAGAAATTAGACTCTGTGTAGCCGTTGTCATTACAGTCGTCTTCGCAGTGATAGAAATCTTTGAATGGGTTTCCGTACATATTTATAGCCAGCAAAATAACTAAAATTCACTAAACGTATTTTTCAAACATCAAAACGGCACTTAAACGGTTGTTATTCATTATCAGTGGGAAACCATTATCGTCTAGGAATCCCAACTGTATATCCTAAACTGGGAAACTATTATTTTTTGTTATTATGTGCCGATTACACTGATAAAATGGACTAGTGTAATAAATTAGCTACTAAATCGGGGCATTTATGGGAATAGTCGCCAAACAACTTTATATTTCAGTATTTAGATACAAATTTCGGCAAGTCACGTGCATCATTTGGGTTGTTTGAACATTATAAGGAAACGGAGAAATTTACGTGCTATTTGGAGATCTATATGCAAGTGATTCTAAACCGAACCCGATGTATTGTAAAAGTTGATTATATTATGGTAATAGATTTCTAACAAAAGTAAATGCAGTCCCCGATGAATTTGTCAACTAAACAAAGCGATTATTGTTACCAGTTAAGCTGAAGGTCCAAGTGCCAAAACCAGTGATTTAAGCATTTATCTGTGTATTGTATATTGTTATCATGTCATTTATATCCCAAAAGTTGTAATTATAACTCGGAATTACAACAGAATATTAATTTACACCTATTTTCAGTTGAAATGTATTATAAAACTGATTAATGTTGGGAAAGGCATTGTAGAATGACAGAGCGGTTAAATTAACTGTATTTATATTGAGTTTTTGATAGAATACATAGTTGATTGTATTCGCCTGATTGTCCAGCTGGTAAGATTTTGGTGTGATTTAGCACTAATAGATTAAGTCAATCGGCTTTTCTTAGGATGATTACATTTATAGGCCAGATAAAAAATAGTTATTTAAATGTATAATTTAGTGCCGTTTTTCATATTTTTACATAGTCACAATTAACAACGCTTTGACTAACGACAGCTACCGCTTAAAGCCAGAAATTTCCGTTACCAGTTTGATTAAAAGTACCCATAGTTTGCGCTTATTAGCGCCGAATTGTGTCGTCAAATGAACATGAGACTATTACTTGCTGGTCAACTATCATGGCCTCACGGTCATTTTTTGGATTTATGGCGAGTACGTACGCGAAACGACTGGTCATCCAAGATTTCAAGTCTTGTGGCATATATTTACCAAAGACCGAAAATGCACCTTCTTGTGCTTTTAGATAAGAGGCATAAGACGGGTTATTAATGGGTATAAGTGGGTTAGCCTCATAAATCTTGTTATCCACCTATACAGAAAGTTATGTCCATGGAATATACACGGAATCAAGCGTTGGCATTGCTCGGGCGTCTCCTAAACTCGGGACATTCATGCCTGTATAATCAATTAAACAGTCTTAAGGCCGACAAACTGACCCAGAATTTACAAGAGGAGCAGGGAAATTTGGAATTATGAACAAAACGATTGCATTTAAGAGCGCAGAGCCTCCAATACTTAATCTGAGCGTATTCATCCCTGAAGTAGAATTTATTATTTCGCTTTAACTACGAATTGATTGGTAGGGTATTGGTTAATATAAAAGCTAGCGAATCGTCGGATAAGCCTCATCGGGATAAGATTAGTACTCAACTCTACACACCAAGTCAGTCAAGAAGTATGACGCGGATCCAATTAAGCAATTTTATAAGAAAAGTTGACAATCTGATGAAATTGCGCCCGCTTCTCCAGAAATGCCAGTAGGAAGCATGTTATTTACACCGCCACCCTTTCCAAAATAACTTGGTTGCAAGTAAGCTGAAAGAACTTGATTCGCCTCCGAGCATTGAATCTAAATAATAGTTTGTGTGGAATCGCAACAAATAGTACCAATTTAATCTAATTCAATAGAAATATCCGACAAAGGTACCATCAAATTGGTATAAGTCTCAGGAGGGAAGAATGTAGAAGATTATGCGGTCCAAGGTGTTCCGAGTCTATTTCTGTTGATATTTGAAGCACTTGGGACGCAGGCGCCTGTACCCAGAGGTCCTTAAACACTGGTGCCGTAAGTTTGGAATTATGCCCCGACTAGTGAAGTCTATGAAATTTAAGTCAAATTAGTCATATCGGCTGGAGCAAATGCGGAGCTGGCAAAAGTACTCTAAACGCAGGTATCTTGTAATACTAAAGCTTTACTAGAAGCGACTGCCAATTATCCAGTTGGGACCGTAGTAGAAACTTAAATCGGTGTATTTTAAGCTGAAGCTCCATCGGGACCATTTGCGTAAGAATAACAGCTAGTTGTAGCAACAATAAATCTCATACGCATCTTTTGGAACCTCTCATTTACCATCATATATTGAGTTGTTGAGGCTGTCTACATAAGCCCGATTAATGGGAAATTTGATTGATAAGTCGTTCCAGCAACCTCACCACCGTTCAGGGCTCCATTTTGAGGCACACCGCCGAAATTTGCAGTTGGAGGCATGTGGCCATTTCCAGTCATGTAACCAGAATAATAGGGATTACTATTCAATGCTGGACCGTTTTAGGGAGCTAAGTTAAATTCCTAATTATAAGTCCACATCTTTGAAATGATGGCTCTTGGATAGGGATCCGCCTCAAATTTTGAACTTTACAAATTGATAATAGGCTAAGTATTAGCAGTAACTGCATTTGCTTGACCGTTGGGGTGAGTTATTGAATTCTCCGAAAAACCTACATTTGAACTTCCATATTGCGATGGGAAAACGGTTCCACTAAAAACAGCATCCTCACCATCTATTCTATACTTTTTCTTTGAAATTAGTGAATTGTACAGATTTTGGAACAAATTACGGGGTTTGGAAAGCGAAATGTTGCTTTACGCGCAAATGGCGTTCCCATTTAGGGTCACTTGAGCTAAATTAAAGTAATCACTTGCTAAAACGTGCGTACAGCACATGAATGACTTTCTGGCGATATCTGGCATGCTATCCTGATTGAATTAAATAACTGGTCTGAAACTCAATTGGATACCTTTACCGAGGTCTACCATATGTTTTGAGCGTTATAAGACTAATCTGATCTCCTGCCCCGGACCGTAGGAAGTTTGGAGTGGCTGGATTAACTGCTGAGTCCATTATACGTCTATGGTTTTACGGCTATAAAGTGCTTACAGATTTCTCCGTTCTTCTAGGAAGGTATTTGAAGTCTACATTTATAGAATAGATAAAAAAATAAATAATTAAAATATATCAATTATAAACATGTAAACTTAAATTGACAGTAAATAGGTAAAATCATACCTCAATACAGAATGGAAATTCAGCAGGGTCAAAAGTACTTACCTCAATATTGTACAATTTTTCAGTGGCAACTGTTACAATCTCAATAATATCAGACCATATTTATAAGAATCCAGCATTATCTGTGATTTTGATAGGGAAACACAACAAAGTGATTATTCTATCGGCGAGGATATTCAAAATTGTTTAATCTTCGCATTGCCCGATGTAAGCACTTGATTCTCTTAAAATATGCTCTTTTTCTGTTTAGTCTTCAATTCCCGATAGACCATCTACGCATGTGTTAATCATCCACAGCACTAAAATTATTCTGGAATCGTGAATAGCGTCAATAAAATTACATAATTCTTCCCTAGACAGTTTATTGTCTGGGTCAACCAAATAAGACCAATTTTCCAAAGCGATTTCTAATTAGTAGTCAGTTGGCTTGAATTCTTGTAGTAAATCTATATGTTGGATTTCCTCACTCTTTGTGTTGGTGTTTATTTCTTCCATTTATATTCAATATTTTTTATTTCGTATATAAATAATGTAATCAAGTGAAAATAAATATCAGCCGTCTAAATCGGAAATCTTCTGTGAATAGCCCTCATTTCGTTGCCTTGTTACGGCTAGCTCAAACAGCGGTAAATCACACTTAATAAAGACTTTATTGACAGATTCTAGCTTCGGACTAACGGAGAAATTCAAGTTATCCAATATTTACGTCTGCTGTCCGACGATCAAAATTGATACAAATTGGACAGAAATAACCGATAACTTTAAACGTAGAAGTAAAAAGGATGATGAATTTAACGAAAATGAGTAGATGTTTAATAAAGATCTAGAATCGTGTATTTCAACAATATATACTAAATTATAAGAAGAAGCAATGCAAAAGAAAGATATTAAAGAAAAACCCGAACCTACTTTATTAATTTTAGATGATTGCCTTTTAGAAGTTGCCTTTAATTAATCATCCCAAATAGGTAAAATGATTGTAAAAATGCGTCATTACAATATAAGTCTTTTCGTACTAACCCAATTTATGAAATCACAACATCCCTTAATTCGCTCATAATATAGTCATTTCATAACGTTTTCTACTTCAAATACATAGGAAATTAAAAAGATATAGGAAGAGTGTGCCAGTACTTTATCAAAACGGGAATTCAATGAAATATATCATTTTTGCTGTGATTAGAGATTTTCGTATATGTTAGTACTCTTAAACTTTCCAGTTAAATGGAAATTCTTTAAAGGTAAGGGCAACGAATTAAATTAATTATAAATCTGATTGAATATGAAAATTATTTTTTGTAGCTTATAAATGACTTGGATTGAAGCACTTAAAAAATGGAATGCTGGTAAAGCAAAATGGACAATGCCTAAAAAGGGAACACCAGAACACGCCGAAGTAATGGCCCTAATGGAAAAGCATAAAACCCCAAAAGCTGAAGAAAAGCCCAAAGAAGCGAGAAAAAAGAAAGAACCCAAAGAACTTACAGAAGAAATGAAAGAAGAGACTTTAGTTCACAAATTACACCAGAAACACAAACGAGCATCAAAGAAAGCCGAAATGATGGGTCAAGTAAAAGAATGATTTCACTCAGCTATTGAATTCACTAAGTGTCTATGATTTTTAACTGTTTTTTTTATTAATTGTACGATTTCATTATGTTGTCTACATAGGAAAATCTCAAGCCTCCCGATTCTCTCATATTTTTTGCTAATAGTTTAATGTATAATTTTCTCCAATTAGCGAGGGTATTGGCTTCTTATTATTAGTAAACGGGGATAATCTTGGCCGTGCCTGTGATACCCGCGATATTATTTTAGTCTTCGCTCTATGTGACTGGCCATGCCTATTTTAATAGTTTTCTTGCTAAATCGTAACACATATACACCGCTTTGAACATTTTTAGTCATTTATATCCGATATAAAACTTGAGACTTTCAGCCTTTAATGAGATGGCTAGCATCAACTTTTGAGGCTTTACTGCTTGGATTTACAGCTGAATATACCCTAGCCATTCCCCATTACTCTTGACTTTTTACTTGAGGCCTCACGCTTTAAGGATTTGAATGAAAAGCACCCATACCCTTCTACATTATAGTTTAAAGTCCCGATTCTTTATACCCTGTTAATTTAGCTATTTCGGGGATTGTATGCGATGTATTCAGCGGGAATCCGAATTTCTTGTTGAATTTCTATTTGTACGTACTCATTTAAACTGAAGAAAAAGCCCCGAAGCCTTAAATATTGAGGTTCTCCTGAAGAGATTGACGTAGTGTTTGAAGAGGTTCCCGCCTCATTTTTTAGGGTGTGTTTTCTAGCTGTTTTCTGGCTAATTCACTTCTTTAGG
>Ga0181344_1000312_pt1 | contig 19594 bp, 21 predicted proteins | sample Su13VDMLBDD_FD_130098 | JGI IMG/M metagenome (GOLD analysis project Ga0181344, IMG submission 130098) | Freshwater viral communities from Lake Michigan, USA - Su13.VD.MLB.D.D | ecosystem: Environmental > Aquatic > Freshwater > Lake | place: USA: Michigan | collected 2013-07-15
GGAGACTTAACAGGCAACATTTTGTATGATTCAGTAAACGAACGTACATTTGCCAATGCTTATCCTTTAAGCACACCAGATAGTACAATACCAGGCAACAACTACAGTCAATACTTTGTATACAAACCTGTTTATACAAATGGTCAGGTACAACAACCACCCTTGGCCAATGCCACAACAGGTGGTACAACTATTGTTGCACAGTCAAGTCAGATTGTTGGCTTTGCACAAAGTGCCAATATTGCCTTACAGTCAGGTTATGGATTTGGATCACAAAACCGCAACACAGCAGGAGCAGTCAACTTGTTGAGTGTCACACCAGTAACAGCCAACCTCATGACCAACAATGATCGTGTGCGTAGCATGTTGGGTATCATTGATCTCAACACCAAAGGCATCCAATGGGGTACCATGAGTACTGCCAGTCAAAGTGCCACAACAATATCCGCAGTCAACGGTGCGGTCAACGTGGGTGGCGGTGGATCAATTGGTTCTGTCACAGGTGGATCATATGGTAACTTTATTACTCCATTAAACAATACCACAGCAAACATACAATATACCAACGGTTTGATCAGTTTCTTGACCTTACAATCCACTAATGGAACTGGTGCCAAGGCCAACGTGGTTTATGCTCGTGGCTTAACACCATTTATCACAGGCTTCTCAAGCAACTTGACAGTACAAAATGCTGTTGGTGTACATTTCTACTCTGGATGGGCAGGTACAGGTGCAGTAGGCGCCGCCAGCAACCCAACCACTGGTCGTTATGCTATCCTAAACGAAGACACAGGCACAACTATTCAAAGTTCAGGTCCATTAGTCAACTCTGGTAATGTTACATTTACCAGCAACATTGCCTTAGGCTCAGGACGATTTGTAAGTTACACTGAAAAAGTTCTGCCTACTGTGACCACACTGGATGTGATTGCGTTGGATGCTGCACAAGCACCTGTTTGGACTATAACTCCTACAGGTAACTTTACGCTGAACACCAACACCCTGACCAACATGAACACAGGTTCAAGTCTAACACTAGTTGTTACACAACCTGGTTCAGGTGGTCCATATACACTAACAAGCAACATCTTGTTTGCTGGTGGTAGCAAAACATTGAGTACCACAGCAGGTGCAATTGATGTGATCAATATTTTCTACACAGGATCCAACTACCTAGGAAGTTTGGTAAAAGGATACACATAATGCTGGGCTCAATGAAGCAAATGCAGTATGACAGCCAAAGTGATATTCCATACTGGGTTGTTCAAACTGCATTGCCACCTACCAATGGTAACGTAAGTTATCTACAGTCAGATTCTATCTACAGTGGACCCAACGGTGACGTCTATATTGGTAGCAGTGGAGTTATTGGCAATGTAAAACTTACTCCCACGCAACCTTATTATCCAAGTATCACTAGTATAACACGAGCAGGAGCATTAAAATGGGCAAACAATTATACCTGGGGTAATACCACTGCTGGTAGAATATATGGTACTGGAAGTATGGGATTTATTTCTAGTAATGTGTCAACAGGTGCATTGTATACTTCGTCAGGCAGTCCAACATTAATTACCAACAGTTCAACAGATGGTACCAATACTTGGGAAAATTCCTACAATGGAAATTACGGTAGCACACCAACCAACATAGATCAAAACGGAATAGATGCCATAGGAGTATTAAGAGCCAATGTGATCTTGGCTGGCACTGATTATGGCGATGGAATCAATAGTGCTTATAACATGTGGTCAGTGACACAAACTGATGGTTCAGTTAACTGGGTCAAAAAAATTGAAGCCACTGGTGCATCATTTTATGCTACCAGCAATGGTGACCTAGTGGTTGATAGTTCTAACAATATCCACGGTGGCTATAATATACAACGCTATTATTCTACAGCACCAAATCAGCACTATTACAATGTTATACTTTTTATGAAGATGACCAGCTCTGGTGCAAAAACATATGGTATTGAAATCAACACAGGCACTGAAGGTCCCACAGCAAGTACAGGTCCAAGCATGTATGGTGTGGCTGCCAATAGCTCAGGTGCCACCTTTGGCCTATGGCAATGTGCTGGTCAACAAAATACTGCATACTTTATTTCTAAATGGACCACAGCAGGGTTAGGAACTCCAGATTGGACGGTTAAAACCAGTTTGTCTGGGCTAGGCACCTACAGCAACAATCCAATACTAAAAGGCATTTACATAGATACATCCAATAACATATATGTTGCTGGTAGTGTTTATACTTCAGCTGAGCTTCCTGTAAAATCCAGAAACTTTGTTGTAAAATACGATAGTTCAGGTAGTATTGTTTGGTCTAGAACTATTGAAGTCAATGAATCATTGACCACTGTGGCCAACACCACAACACAAATAAGTAGTTTTGCATTCAACAACATTGCCAATGCTGGTGATTTTGTAGTTGCTTGTAATACATCAGAATCAATGACAGGTGCACCTTATTCAAAACCATATGGCACAACTGCTTGGTATTTGCCAAGCGATGGCTCACTAACAGGTACATACTATGTGACTGCAAGCAATACCATTAGCACAACAACCAATGTGGCTTTTGATTATGCCAGCGTGACCTTAACTACCAGTAGTAATGGATATGATGCAAATATTGCTTTTGCTTCCAGCGGTACCACTGTAGACAATGCATATTTTGTTGCCAACACAGCAGCCGTAACTTACGTCACTGCCAATTCATATGCAACATTTGGTGGACCAGTCACACTAAACACAACATTAATTTAATTAAGGACTTGCAATGGCAGTTAATCCAGTAAAAACACCTTTTACAAACATGAGTTTTACACCAGACGTGCCTTCAAGTGCGTTGGGTGCCAATGAATACAATGCTGGACAAAACATTGAAACCAACACACGTGGTGTTAATAGTGTAGCAGGTGACCAATACATTTTACCTGCTATCACAGGCAATCAAATTTTTATTACATCAGGCTTTGGTAGTGATGGCATATACTATTTTATTGTGGCCACTGCACAAGGCAAATGGTGGCAAATCAACGAAGCAGGCGGTATAACAGATATTACTCCCAGTGTTGGTACATTCACAGGCTACAGCACCAACACAGTGATTACTGACTCATGGAATGGTACTGTGGTATTCTTAAATGACCAAGTCAATCCACCCATGTATTTTGAACCAGGCACATATGGTCAGATACGTTTGTATGACAATGGACCAGACAATTATGATTGGAACTATGATGTTGGTTACAACAGCTCAGGCAACGTGGTTCCCTTATACTCAAGTCTAACCTGCGGATTCCTTCGTGTGTACAACAGTCCAAACTTGGGTTCATTGTTGGTTGCTGGTAACTTGGTTGGTGACATCAATGCCAACGTGGTTCCTGGCGGTGGCACAGTACAAAAATTACCAACCACAGTTCGTTGGAGTCAAAACTTTGGTCTCAATGCAGGACCTGAAACATGGACTCCAACTCTAACCAATACTGCCAACGAAGTTGAATTGCCAGTGCGTGGTGCTGTGGTAGATGGTTTCCCACTTAATGGTAACTTCTACATTTGCAGTTATTGGGACACTTGTGTTATGAGTCCTATTGCTTACCAATCAAGTACAGTTCCTGTGTTTGGTCTTAAGTTGATCAATCAAGGTCGTGGCATGCTGAATGAAAACTGTTGGGCCAACGTGGACAATACTGTGTTTGGTTTAGATGCCAGAGACATATGGTCATTTGATGGCGGCACATTCAAACCTATTGGTAATCAACGTGTTAAAGATTATTTTTATGCAAATCTAAATCCCCTGTATACCAATCAATTGTTCATGCAACATAACTCAAGCAAGTATCAGATTGAGATTTACTATCCAGACCTAACATCAACTGGTCAATGCAATCAAATGTTGGCTTATCGTTATGATTTAGATTGCTGGCAAGCTCCACGTGCTGTTACCAAAGCAACTCAGGCAACTGAAGCTCCAAGATATGTCGCAGGCAACATCAACATTGCCACTCGTGGTATTGTGTATTCAACTTACACAACCAATGCCAATCTTGTACAAAAGGACACAGGAACTAGCTTCCTGGGCAACACACCTATAAATAGTTTATTCCAACGAAATAATATTTCATTTGGTCAACCATACTCTGCAAGTGTTCAGGTACATCGTGTGTTACCAGAAGTGTATGGCACAGGTAATGTTGAAATCACCATTGGTGGTGCTAATAGTGTAGAAAGTACGCCAGTATACAAGCCAACTGAAATCATGACTATTGACACAGATAATCCTTGGGTACAGATTGATCAGAACGAAGCACGTGTGACAACGCTACAAGTTGGCGCCAATAGTGCTGTTGATAGCTGGCAAATAACTGCCGCAAATTGGCAGATCACAGTTGTACAAGATACGAGATAATATTAATGAGCACATTTGCGTTAGATTCAAATAGTAGCGATGAAGACAAAGTATCAGCCTTAAACTATGTTCTAAGTAACCTAGGTCAAGGCGATACTGGTGCTAATACAGCCAATGTATTGACTGCCAACGTCACCACTGGTGTGATCAGCACACAGGGACAAACTGTTGCCTATTTGTATCAATATATGAATGTGGCCTATGCCAATACTGCCACTGGAGGTAGTTTCAGTAGCAATAGTGCAAACAAACTATACTACGGTATTCACAACAACACAGCCAACGTGGCTGATACCAATCCAGCAGATTATCAATGGACACAAGTATCAGGTGGCGGATTTGGTACAACCAAAAGTTTGTACTATCAAACACTTGGTGGACGTCAAATATATTTTAACGTGGCCACCACAAGTCCTGGTTACTATTTCCGCTCTGTACAAGATAATGTTCCTATCAATTTGGATGACGTAACATCAACACAAACAATCTTTACCGCAACTATATTCCGTCGTGGTAATGTAACACCGTCAACACCCACAGGTGGTACATACAACTTTGGAAATTTATTTTTAAATCCGCCCGCAGGATGGTCAGCCAACGTGCCTGCTGTGGATGGAAACTTGTATGTTTTTTCAAGTCAGAATACTTTCCAAAGCAGTCAAGACTTTGTAGTGGCTCCAAGCAAGGCCTGGACATTTCCTACCTTGTTTACAGCCAATGGAGCACAAGGTGCCGCTGGCGCCAATGGAGCCGCTGGTACTAGTGGTATCAGCACTTATGAATTCAATGCTTATACCCTAACAGACTTTTTCCCAAATACACCTCTAGTCAATTCTGGTAGTTGGAACTTTTCAACAGGCACAGGTACGCCTCCATTAGATCCAAACTACGTGTATGCTGATTTTCCAAACTATGGTATTCCTACCAGTACTATTTCTTTTAACACCACTTACAACAGCAACATTGTTAAGATTTATGCCAATACTGTAAGTAACGTTAGTTATCCAACAGTTAACAATACCTATTTTACCATATTTGCCAATACATACGTAGTTGGCAACGTAAAAAACAGTGAAGGTACATATAGTTCAACTGCCAGTGGACTTGGCAATGTATATCTGGATACATTTACTGTCACAGGTAATACTGCCTATGTAGACATGATGTTGATTGGTGCAGGTGGTGATGGTAGTGCTATTAATACCAATTATGTTCCAACAAATGGTACACCATTCCCAGGCTATCCATATGTTCAACAAGCCGCTGGTGGATCTGCTGGTCAAATATTGTTGGGTAGCAACATTGCATTGCCTGTTGGTAACTATAATGTCATACACGGTGCAGGTGCCAACACAGTATTAGAAGGTCCATTTTGGCCCAATGGTGCTCCTAAATCTGGAGCAACAACCTATAGAGCTTATGCTGGTCGTCAAGGTGCCTTAAATGGTAATGCCAACATTGTGGCTGGCTTTGGTGCCAATATCAAATTCATTGCCAATGCAGTCACTGTCACAGGCAACGTGGGTTATCCTCCAACTATACCATTTATTATTGGTACACAATCAGATCTTGGCCTAGCAAGAAGTCAAGCACATCACGGTGGTACAGGCATTGCTGATCCATGGGGAGAAATTACCTGGATTGGACAAAGAGCCAACACATACACTTGGCCAAATGGCGCTGCCTGGTCTGGTGCCAACGTGGCCTACTTTGGTGGTGGTGGTGGTGCTGAAACTACAGATTATCCAGCAGTCACAGGATATCCTGCTTACACAGCACAACAAAGTTATGGTGGGTTGGGATATGGCGGTCTAGCAACAAAGAATACATTCCCTCCATATGCTGTGTCTGGTGTATTTGGCACAGGTGGTGGCGGCGGAGGCGGCCGTGGCAATGCCACTGGAACCAATAATCATTATCAAGTCAACAATGGATATTATAGCAACATCTACAATTCATTTGGTGCTCCAGGTGCAGTAATTCTTCGTCAACACAATCCTATTGTTGGTGCGCCACAAGTGGCCACTTGGACATTGTACAACGATCAAAATCCAACACCAACTGAAACAGTTTATAGTTCTACAACACTGGCATTTACAAACAATGCCAACGTGGCAGTAACTACCTTGGCTTGGCAAGATACCATACAGTCCAGCGGATTTATGGGTGACACAGGTCCACGTGGATTTATCCCAATGGCTTATGTGGCCACTGCCAGTGATCCTACCAGTTATACCACAGGTGAATACACCTACTCATTTGCGGCCAATCGTGCCAACGTGGCACTTCCTATTGGTACTGGATATGCTCCTATCTCAGGTGACGTGGCACAGTTTGTGTACACACCAACCAATACCATAGTAGTAAAAGAATACAATGCCACAGCCAACGTATGGACTGCGGTCAATGGTCAAGTTATTAGTGGCAACGTGTTTGTCACAGGATCAGTAAATGCCACAGCCCTAAACGCCAATGATGTTTATACCCTAAACTTGCGTGGTGGACTTGGTGTACCAGGAGATTTTAACAGTCCAGGTTTCTGGATGGAAGCCAGCTCAGGTGATGCACGCATGGCAGGCAACACCAGCATTGGCAACAACTTGGCAGTGGGCAACAATGCTGTGATTGGTGATAGTCTAGTTGTTGGTAACAACACTTTGATTGGCAACAACGCTTTGGTTGGCAACAACTTTGGTGTAGGCAATACCGCTGTAATTGGCAACAACTTGACAGTGGGCAACAATGCTATCATTGGTAGTAGTTTAGCTATTGGCAACAATTTGATTGTTGGTCTAAATGCACAAATTGGTGCCAACTTAAACGTAGGAACAAATGCCACCATTGGCAACAATTTATTAGTTGGTAACAATGCGGTAGTTGGAGATAGTTTTGGTGTTGGTAACAACGCTGTTATTGGCAACAACTTGACAGTGGGCAACAATGCCATTGTTGGTAGTAGTGTTGCTATTGGTAACAATTTGAACATTGGTAACAATGCTGTGATAGGCGGTAATTTGACTGTGTCAGGTTTGGTCACAGCAGGTAGCTTGCAAGCCAATACTGTGGCTACAACCACAATGGTTCCCAACTCTGCTACGGTAACTGCTGGACGTCAAAGTGTAGGATATCAGATTACAAGTCCCACACAAGTATATGCTGGATATGATGGTACATATTACATTTATCAAACTGCCAATGTGGTCACCAATGGTGTTAGTATTACTGCTACTACCAACAGCGTTACCAACGTAATCAGTGGATATATAGATGTATATGGTAGTACCACAGTCAATGGTGCATCAACTATTATTCCACAGATGTATGGCCAGTTATATCGTATTGTTGGAGCAAACATAACTGCTGTAGGCGGATCATTTATAACAACGCCAGCATACAATGGATACACAGGTGCGGCATCAAGTTGGCAAACTGCACAGGCAAAACTACCTTATAGATTAAATGAAGTAAGTCTTATTGACACATTTACTGTTACTGCACCTCAGGTGGTAACTTATGTTTGGACATTTGGTAGTTATGTCAACGTTACAAGTAATACAGCCCCTACCCAAGATTACATAGGTATAGATGCAACAGGTGGTTATAGTTTAACTGTAACAAATTACAAGAGATAATATGATAGAAATAGACGTTAATACTTTAGTACTACCTACTCCTTCTAATCGCATTGGAGTAGAGGAAGCTGTGCGTGGCCTGCGTGATACGTTATTAAAGGAAAAAATAGATACATTTAATCCCATACGTTATGCCGCATTAACACCAGAGCAACAACAAGAATTAGCCGCTTATAGACAAGCCCTATTAGATGTTCCTGCACAGGCAGGATATCCTGCAGATGTTGTCTGGCCTGTGCCACCAACATTTGTTTAACGGTAAATATAGATATGCGATCTTTGAAAGAGAATAAAAATGGATGATTGGTTTAGTGTAGATATTAGTGACCCAGGTAGTGATTGGTGGAATGCAGAGCCAATTCAACAGACTTGGAATGATTCGTACGATTACAGTTACGATACTCCTTCATATGATTACAGCAACTATGATAGTACAGCGTTTGATCCAACAGGTAACTATGATACCAACTATGATTATAGTACCTATGACATTCCTTCATATGATTATAATAATCCAGCCTTTGATCCTGGTACATATGGATCTGTAGACAATGGTGGTGATTACACCTATGATGACCAAGGATTATATGGCCCTACTCCAGGTGGTGGCAACATTGATTCTGGCGTGCTATACGGCCCTACTCCAGGTGGTGGCAACATTGATTCTTCAGGTGGTACTTACGGTCAGCCAAGTCAACCACAACAACCAGGACAACCACAACGTCCAGTACAAACACAACAACCAGGTCAGCCACAACAACCAGGACAACCACAACGTCCAGGACAGGCACAACCTAGTCTTATTGATAGAGCCATTGGTGCTGTCACAGGTGGTGGCACAGGTGGTGGCGGTGGGGGTGGTTTAATGGACAGCTTGTTGCCAATGCTATTAGCAGGCGGAGCTGGTTACTTGTTAAGTAGCTTGATTGGTAGCAAAGGTAGCGATGGTAATGCACCTGGTGGTAGTATTGGTGCATTTGGTGTTAACCAAGCCGCACTAAGTCCAACCAAAGCATTGAATACACCTGGCAGTATCATGAGTTCCAGTTCACAACCAGCTTGGGGTAATCCAGGTGCACCAAGTGCAACATCAATGGGATTTAATGCTCCTGGACAAGGCGCACTGGGTCAACTTGCTATGGGTGGTATGCCAATGAAAACCAATTTCCAACTTCCTATGCAAACACAATATCCACAATTACCAGCACCACAAGGCATGCAAACAATGCCACAAGTAAGTCCATCACAATTACCAGCAGTTGCAACCATGTCAAATGGTCCAAGTTTGCTTGGTGCGGCACCAGCTAGAGAACAAGGCTTTGATACAAGTGTAGTTCAACAATCACCAATGCCAACACCACAACCTGTTGCACCAATGGATATCAACAATGTTAACTTTGGTGCACCAAATGTTGCAGGATATACTCCTCCAGCAGGAGCTCCTGTTGCACCAAATCAAATCAATGATTTTTTACGATCATTAATGGGCTAACATGAGTCAAGGTAAATTAGGCGGATCACAAGGCACGCAATCATCTGGTTCATCAGGATCAGATTTTGAATCAATGTTTAGTGGCTTGTTTGGCGGTGGTCAGCAGACCAATCAACTGTCAGGTGGCAACATTGGCCAGCCTGTACAACCAGTGCAACAAAATTCTGGTTCAGACATGGGCTCTATGTTTTCAAGTATACTTGGTGGATCAGGCGCAAATTCTGCCGCTTCATTGTTGAATCAAGAAGCACCAAGTTGGGATTTATCACAACAACAAGCACCACAGGAAAATATGTTTTCTTCCTCTATGGCGGCACCAAGTCAGCCGTTCCGTGCAATGGCAGAACCAAGTCAACAGTTTCAGCAACAACAGATACAACAAGAACAACGTCAACAACAGCAACAGATGTATCCGCAACAATCAATGTATGGCCAACAGCGTCCAATGTATCAACAGCAACCGCAGGCAAGACCTCAGCCACAGCCGCTGTCAATGCCAAGACAACAGCAACAACGCCCAGCACAACAGCAAAGTAATCCATTAATGAGCCTGGCCAACAAAGCTGTTAATAAAGTGGCCAACACTGGTATGAATGCCCTAGGCGGAATGGCCAACAAAGCTATGGGCGCCGCCAGCGGTGCTATGGGTGGCTTGTTTGGTGGCGACTTTAGTTATGATGATTCAGCCAATGGATTGTATGGCCCCATGGCTGATGGTAGCAATTTAAATGATTCGTTTGGTACAGATTACAGCTATGATGATAGTACCAATGGGTTATATGGTCCAACCCCAGATGGTGGCAATATGGACATGTATTCTGATTCATATTCAAACACAGGATTTGATTCAACAGATTACACAGGTGGTGGAGACTATGGTGGTTGGTATGATACAACGCCTGTAGATAGTTCAAACTTTGGTGGTGGCTTTGATTACACAGGTGGTGGTGACTATGGCGGCTTCTATGACACACAACCTATGGATTCAGGATCATTTGACTTTGGTAGCAGTTTTGAAACTCCAAGTTTTGACTTTGGTGATAGTTTTGATTTTGGTGATAGTTTTGATTTTGGTGGTTGGGACTGGTAAACTACCGTCTCACAAAAAATTAGTTAAATACATAATAGATTAGGATATACATATGAGTTACGGTAAGCAAAGCGGAGGCAGTACTACAACGCCATTAAATTCGCCAACACAAACAGGTCAAGTGGGCACACAAAGTGCTTTCTTGCAAAACAACGTAATGCCAGCGTATGCTGGATTATTGGGTGGCGCAACTGACTTGTACAATGCTACATCAGGCGATGTAAAAAGTGCCGCACAGAATTTAGCTGGCGCCGCAGGTCAAGCACAAAACGTACTTGGTGCTGGTGGACAAACTGCTTATACTTCAGGTATCAATGCACTACAAAGTATTGCCAGTCCAGAATATCAGCAAGCACAAATGCAAGCTGCCATGGCACCTGCTCAATATCAATATGGTCAGAACTTGGCCGCACAAGGCGCACAGTTTGGTGGCGCTGGACAAATAGGTAGTGCTCGTCAAGCCTTGGCTGGACAACAGTTGGCTGGCTTAACACAGATGCAACAACAACAAGCTGCCGCTGGTGTGTTGAACAACATTGCTCAACAACAACAAGCCGCTGGAAGCACACTGGGACAATTGGGACAACAAGGTATTTCAGGTGCATTACAAGCAGGCCAACAAGGTGTCAATGCTTCACAAGCAGGCATGGACTACTTGCAAAAACTTGGTCAGACTTATGGTCAATTACCAAGCTATATTGCTAACCCAAGCTATGCAGGAATGACAGGAACATCAACATCAACCAGTGGCAAGAGCACTGGTATTAGTATCTAAGGACCAACATGAGCTTAATAAGATCACTATTGGCAAATCAGTTCCAAGACAATCCTGCAAGTAACATGGATGTCATGGGCAACTATTTTGGTGCTACTCCAGCCACCCAAGAAGCCAATGTAAAACCACAAACAACCACCATTGATTACAATCAAGATGGCAGCGTTGATGTGAGTCAAAAGAAAACCATTAACCAAAATGGTCAAGAACAACAAGTAGAGATCAATCGTAGCTTGCCTCCACAAGCAGTACAACCTGCTCCTGCATATCAAGTTCCGCAGTTGGAAGCTCCTGTTAATCCACAACAAGATGCCATGGCCAATCAACGTATCATGGAAGCACAGATGCGTGACCAAATGATGCGTCAACAAGCACCACAACCAGTGGCACCACAACAAGCAGTACCTCCAGCCGCACAGAATCCTGTGTTCAATCGCATGGTACAAGCAGAGTCAGGTGGACAACAATACAATCCACAAGGCGGTGTTTTAACCAGCCCTAAAGGCGCACAAGGTATTGCACAAGTAATGCCAGCCACAGCGGCACAACCTGGTTTTGGTATTACTCCAGCCTCTCCAGAAGAGATTGCTACCAAAGAAGGTAACTTGGCTTTTGGTCAACGTTATCATCAAGGCATGCTACAACAGTTTGGTGGTGACCAAGAAAAAGCAGTGGCCGCATACAACGCAGGTCCAGGACGTGTGCAACAAGCTGTAGCACGTGCTGAAAAAGAAGGTGGTACATGGAAAGACTATATACCAGCTGAAACAAAAACATATCTATCAGATGTGTTTCCTAAAAACCAAGAATTGGCCAAACGTGTACAGCCAATGATTGCTGGTATGGCATCAAGTGATGTTGGTATGACTCCAACTGAACAAGCCATCCATCAAATCGTGTTAAACTCAGGCGATATCAATGCCATTGGCATGGGTGCTTATGCAGGTAACAATGCAATACCTCCTGCAGAACGTCGTGCTTATGCGGATCAACACGCTACACTATTAGAACAACAAAAACAAGAAGCCAAGGCACAAAAGGATTTACAAGAGTATCTATCTGATCCCACAGGACGCGGTGGATTAAGAATGGCGCAAGCCCTTAAAAAAGAAAGCGACGAAGGCAGTTACTTAAAGGCTTACTTGTTCAAGCGTCTGGGTCTAAATGACTTGGCCAAAGAAGAACAAATGAAGTTGGGTGCTGGTGATACATGGCAACAGACCATGGTTGGTGGCAAACAAGCCTGGGTCAAGTTCAACGGTCAAGGTGCTCCTGTTACAGGCTACAATGCTGAAGGTGCATTAACACCAAAAGAACTAATTCAAACAGCTGGTAACTTGTCCAAAGCTGAAATGGAATCTGGTTTATACTTTAACCCAATGGTTACTAACAGTCCAAAATATGCCTTGCGTAAAATCAATGGACGCAGTGAGTTTGTTAATACTGCAACACAAGAAGTTGAAAACCGTCCAGAAGTTATCAACACATTGACCAAAATGTCAGTGGCTGGTAGTTTACCAATGCAACAAGAAGCTGCCTATGGCAAAGCTGGTGCTACTGCACAAGGTAAAGCCACAGGTGAAGGATTTGCTCCAAACCCGTTGGCTCCACGTCCAGGTACACCATTTGGTCAACCAGCACCGCAAGGTCCTGCTGTTCCACAACAGCAAATGCCAAGTGCGCCTGCTGTTAGTCAAGCCATACAAGGTGGCGCTGTTAGCCCACAAGGTCAACCAGCTGTTCCACAACAACAAATGCCTCAACAGCAAATGCCTCAACAGCAACCTGCACCCGCAGGATATCAAAGTCCTGTGGCTGGCAACGTTCCTGTATGGCAACAACGCCAACAAGCAGAACGTGGTGGCAAGCGTGGTGAAGGTGTTGACAAAGTTATTGACACAGAATATCGCACAGAAGCAGGTGCTGGTGATGTTGTAAGTAGCATACGTAAGCAACAGTTCCAGTTGTTTAACACTCCTGGTGTTGACTCAGACAAGTTGTTTGGACTAGCCAACGCAGCCGCTGAAAATCCAAAAGAACAAAAATACGCAATGGTACGTGATATTATATCTGGTGCTGTAGCTACCAATGGTGATGGTTCAGCAATGACGCCACAACAAATGAGTGAGCGTATGGCTGCACTAGGATTGAACCCAGCTGAAAAATCAGTGTTGGCACAGTACAACACAATGAACCAGAAGATCAATGCACAGACATTGAAAACCAACTCAGGTCCAGGCAGTATCAGTGATAGTGAACAACGTGCCAACAAAGAAGCCAACGTGGACATTACCAAAGTACCAGCACTTGGTGCTTACAACATGATGGCACAAAGTCAATTTACAGGTGACTTGGCACGTGCCAAGCTAGATTGGGCCGCAGGTCAAAACTTTGGCAATGCCGCACAGATGGACAAAGCATGGCGCAAAGAACAAGCCAATCTTACCAAGATGTATGGTGACATTGCTAAACAACGTGCTGAATACATTGCTAGCCGTGGTGGTAATACTGCCGCAGTCAAGGAAGGTTATGCCAAGTTCCCAATCCCAGAGTATGATCCAAATACAGAGTCATGGATCAAGACCAAACCATTAGACGCAATCTTTAAGAAAAGTTAATAACCATGGATGAAAAACTACAAGCACAAATAGCAGAAGCCAAAGCAAATGGTTATAGTGATGATGATATTCAACAATATCTCATTGCTCAAACGCAAAGCCAGGCGCCAGCACAAGAACCTGCACCTGGTCGTCGTGATGAAGAACATGTAGGCACTATGCAAGCGGCTGCTATTCCCGCAGGTGAAATGGCTATCAAGGCCGCAGAGATTGGTGGTGTTGGTTATGGTCTTAAAAAGTTAGCCATTGATCCTATTAGACAAGCTATTCAACAGGCTGGTCCTAATGCACGTACAGTGATGCCAAATGGAGATGTATTTAGGGGTGGCCAACCTGGTTTTAATAATGCAAGCCAAGGTATTAGACCAGTTGCGCCCACCAGTGGATTTGATGCAGGCGGTCAAAAGGTAGCAGACTTTGTGCAACAACGTGGACAATTTGCTCCACAAGCGGCTGCACCAAGTGCTGAAGCACAAGCATATCAAGCACAACAAGCCGCACGTGCTGCCGCACAAAGCCCAACTGCTCCTCCCACAGCACAAAACTTTTTACAACGTATGATGGCCATGGCAGGTGAATATGCGCCAGCGGCACGTGTGGCTACAGGTGCTGGTTTAGGTTTATACAGTTCAGGATTGAATCAAGGTGAAGATGAACAGATTCGCCAAATGAGAGCAAAACAAGATGAAGCACGTCGCTTAGGACTAATTAGATAATATGGAACTACAAAATAAACTAGAAGAAGTATTTGCCGCTAACTTTGTCAGCTACTATCGTGCTCATGTGGCACATGTAAACATTCAAGGTCGTAACTTTTATGCTGACCATAAGTTGCTACAAAAGATTTATGAATACTTTCAAGGCAACATTGATACCCTAGCAGAAAAGCTACGTACTATACGTGCTACTATGCCTACTGATTTAATGACAGTGATAGAACTAAGTCCTATCATGGATTTCCCAGCCATTGGCGACAGTCGTGAATTGTTCAAACAAGTGGATGAAACATTGGAAACCATGATTGATCAATACAAAGAACTAAATGATGCCGCTGAACTTGTGGACTACATTGACATCAGCAATTTTGCACAAGATCAAATTGCTCAGTTGGCCAAGTTCCGTTGGATGGTTGAAGCCACTGTTGGCGAAGAATAACTTCCAATGGAAAATCAATTACTCCTAGCCATTGAGGAAGAAGAAACAAATTTAGAATTACATGTTAAGCTATGCGAACAACGCTACAAGCAATTGACAAGTAAGCTAGATCATGTTGATACTCGTTTGGATCGTTTAGAAACACACATTGTTGATATCAAAGATGCACTGGTTGGTATAAACAAAAACACCAGCTCCACTTACTTAAAATGGGCTGGTGTTGTTATTGGATTGCTGTCTACTACCATTGTTGGACTACTAATTCATTTTGCCAAGTAATCAATAATTGTCATTGTAATACTTTAGTACTACTTGCATGAATTCTTCTAACGAGAATTTGCCGCCTTCTACTTTAACTCCATTTTCAATCATCCAAATCCAAACTGCTTCTGGATGATCTTCATCTATTTCTATTCTAATGTTGGCCATGTCTAGTATTGGTGTATCCGTAGGTGGTGGTTTATATTTTACTGTTACTGTTCTATCCTTGGCCATGATTAGTCCTCTAACACAGCGGCAATAGCACGTGAGTCAATCACATAGTATTGAACGTCTTCATGTTTAACGGGTACTGTATGATTCCAATCAATAACCACAGTAGTGCCTACTGCCAGTGCATCTTCCACTTGTGGACCTACACTGATGATCTCTGCCAACTGTGTGGCATCTGTTGATTTAAGAATAATGCCACCTGCTGATTCTTTTACCAATTCAATACTTTTAATAATATAACGCTTGCCTGTTGCTTGTAACATAACTTCTCCTTTAACATATTCTTTTGTAAGCAAAACTACCTCTACGACTAAAACCAAAAGCATCATGCAGTCGCATAAAGCCAGCTTGGTCCTCACGTATACTTGTACTACACAGCACAGGTATTGAATACATGGTGGCATAAGCAATCCACTGTTCTAAGATCTGTGCCACCAACTGCATTTTGATTCTGGTACTTAGGTCTAGTTTGACATGAGCAAACTCTGCCACTGCCATTTCTTCATCTGCATATACTGTGTACTTGCCACGTTCAAGCCAAGCCCATGCCATGACTTCATTAGAAGTTTTGTCTTTGGCCACTGTGATTAAATTTGTTTCTGCACGAAAGATTTGATCCATGATACCTTTGTGTAAATGGTATGCCATTCTTGGACGATTGGCAGTGAGTATGCCTGCAATCTCAAACTCATAATTGGCAGACACCAAATCTAAAATGCTTTCAACATCCTCATGTTCTGCTTTGAGCCAAGTCCAAGGATTGGATTCTTTGTAGGTTAAATGGTCTGTATTCATTGCTATTCCTATTGTATTATATTTAGCGTATAAGTATAATATACTAAATATTACTACAAATTAAAAGGAAATGCAATGACAAAAGTTAGAAAAGACACTCTTGCACAATATGTCAAAGTTGGCGACGTCATGTACAAGCCCGCTTACTTTAACTCCAGACAAGAACCACAAGCCACAGGTTGCATACATTGGACAGGTGGCAAGCATCGTCAAGGTTATGGCATGATAGGTGGCATACGTGTCAAAGACAAACAACCCATCATGCAAACAGTACATCGTTTGGTGTTGAAAATCAAATTGGGACGTGCTCTCAAAAAAGGTGAGAATGCCATTCACACCTGTAGCAATGCCATCTGTTGCAATCCAGATCATATCATTGCTGGTAGCCTAAGCAAACGCAATGAAATCATGCATGCCGCAGGACGTTGGAGCATGGGACCCAAAGTAGCAGGTGTCATAGTCAAACAGGATCGCAAGTACAAGTACACAGAAGAACAAATCATATTTGGACGCACAGCCAGTTCAGCAGACATTGCCAAAAGATATAAGCAATCTAAAACTTGGGCATGCCAGCATCGTTGGGCCATGCGTACAGGCTTTGCTTGGTTGCCAGAAGGTTACATTGGAAAAGGAAGAAGAAAAAAATGAGCACAAAGAAAACACATAGAACCAAAGATCAATTGTTACAAGCACGTGCAGATGATCGTGCAACGCAACATAAAAGTGTAGTGGCAGAGTTTCAAGCAGTGGTAGAAGAACTGCGTGAGCGTGGCATGACAGACATTGATATTCATAGCCTGGTCAACATGATATTTCAGGGCTGGCTGGTAGCGGGACAACCAACACAGGAATATTTAGATTTGGCTGTCAAAGCATTAGAAGCCAAACAGGAAAATCAAGAACCTACCATTATTGTTAGTACGAAGTAACGCACTCAAGTTTGCTATATAGTAGGATGAAAGGGTGAAAACTCCCTACGCTTCACTTGACAAGACCCTTCTTATGCGTTACTATGTTATTTAACTTCAGTGATAAAAACCACTATCAAAAGGCTTAAATATTATGATGAAACATGCAGAAAAGGACCTCAAATTTCCGTTTATCACCACCGTGTGGCCTCTGAATGATCGTGCGGATGTAGTGGCCGCATGTCGCAAAATACAAAACAAGATTGTAACATATGGTTTGTGTAGCGACAAGGAACAAGAGTTTTTGGACAAACATTCTAGACAAACTGATCAAAAGAAAGCCTTTACATAGGCTTTTTTTTGTGTTATACTAAATACTATACACAAGCCAAATCTTTCTACGCAACGTAGAATCCTTTTAGGGCTTAGACTCCTGTAATCCGTGGGAGGTGAAAACGGATACTCTTAAACTGAAAGGATTTACAATGAATTATACCACAGAAGAAATATTACGACTAGTTGAATCTAGTAGAGCACGACTTTCTAATGAACATTCGCGAGAACTAGTAGTCGCGAATGACATTGATTTAGACGACAGGTCGCGAGAAGTATTAAAAAAAGAAAAAAGTAAAAAAGTAAAACATAGTTCTCGCTTGAGCGAAGAACTCAATGGTTTGGCTTCGCCCCTCTTGGCAGAGACCCCTTCAAAACCCCAAGATGCTTTTGTTAGTATGATCGCGCCCGCGACTACTAGTTCTCGCGAGATAGCGGCAATAACAGCACAACATTCCAAAACTAAAATGGGTATTAAAGTTAGTTTAAGCATACAAACTCAAACAGATGCAACCAATGGTGAATTTACAAGTTTAACTGCTGAACTTAAACGACACAATCGTTTGCGTGAACTCAAACGCTATAGTGGTGATACAGCAGAATTTGAAGAACACTATATTAACACTATCAATGACCTTAAAGAACTTACACCTGAAAAAGGCAAATCAGTATGTTGTGGTCGCATACATGAACGTGGAAAACGAGCTGCCTGGTTTGCTGATATGATGGTAGTTGGCAATCTCAATGAAGAGGATCATCTAACTAGTATTATCATTTGGTATGGCACTGAAGAATATGTAGTAGAAATGTCAGATGAATTAAGTCCAAGACAAAAAGAATCATATCATAGTGCAGGTATCTATGGAGAACTTAAAACTAATAAGGTTGTACCTACATTGGCCACTGCCAAAAGGAGAACCTTATAACATGAAATACAGGATAGCCTTAACTGAAAATAATAAACAAATTCTAGTAGAACAGTTTGGTGCTGACCAGGATAAACTTGATCGTGATTACTGGCTTAAACTATTAATGCAAGATCAAGAACAAGTATTGCATTTATTAAACAGCCGCTTTGGTTCCAAAGATCCTCAACGCAGATTAACTAATCGTGCTGGTAAAATGATGCGTAGGTATATTAGAGAAATCACAGGATTACCAAAAATGAATGGATCTGAACAACGAAAAAAAGAATATATTAAATTTTTTAAGACATATAAATTTGTATAAGAAGGAAATAAATGAAACCTCAACATATTAGAAAACGACTAATAAAAGAAATCAAACAACAAGCACCAACCCCAGTGAGTCCTAAACTACAGGCACTCATAAAGGGATTAAAACTTACACCACTAACAAAAAGGAAATGAAATGGCAAACATATTAACTGGAGTAGCAATCATCAAAGCACTCACTGATGAACTCAACGACATTTGTAAAACAGAATCAGGCATACGACGCAATGATCCACGCATCTGGGATATCCTACACAAACTCACTGTAGAGGAATGGGAAGACATTATTACAACTATGGAAGCAGTCAACACAGACTCACCAGGTTGTTATTATCCCAATGATCTCAGTGTGCTACTAGAAGCACGCAAGGCATTCAACAAAGCCTCAATGCTGGGCAAAGACTTTGTGGGCAAGCCCATGGTCTCAAAGTCAGGAAACAAGTATATTGTTTGGCGTTTGACCATGACCATGCGTGAAGTTATCAATCGTTACAATGGTGTGCATATCAACAATCGTCCAGGTGATGTAGAAGACCTACAAGACTTGGCCAAGCCTGCGTCAACATTCAATGAGGTGTTTGAATGAGATTACATGTGCTAGGTATTCCGCACACACAAACTACCAAAGAGTTTTGTGGTTGTGCTTTTAC